>ERZ781399.2070-NODE-2070-length-16810-cov-3.801194_pt1 | contig 16810 bp, 20 predicted proteins | sample MGYA00511014_ERZ781399 | MGnify/ENA primary metagenome ERZ781399 (study PRJEB29847, sample SAMN06458254) | wastewater metagenome | isolation source: Wastewater bioreactor | place: South Africa: Cape Town | study: EMG produced TPA metagenomics assembly of the...
AATCTTGGGCTGATCTAGCTCGTCGACTAAAATCTCAGCGATCATGTATTCAAACATTTGCTTATCAAACAGATTCTTTTCTGTCACAAAATTTCAATGAATCAATTTCTCCATTTATTCACGATAAACTATGGTCAATCCCATCGTTTGCATTAGTTGTTGTGACGAGAAATCTCGACGAAAGAGGATTTGCTTCACAATCATCATCATCAGTGACTAAAAGTTCACGACGATCAATAGCACAACAAACAGCCAGACACACCGAACATATCGATACATCACAAGTTTTAACTCATCATTTAAATCGATCGTGTCGAATTTTTACGATTGTCTCGAGTGGTATCATTGTCACGAATGATAGTAATCAATCGAAAGAAATCGAAACAACTGATGGTCTAGGCATGATTTTATTCCCAAAATTTCCATCGAATATATTTCAAATATATCCATTTTCAATTCCGGCAAATTGTAAAATCTCTCCGAATATGTCACGTTCTGATTTACATCAATTACTCGGCGGTATTCCCGATGATGTTCCTATTCGATGCGTACTATTCTTTGTCGTCAATCGACAATCACAAGTTCTTAAATGTATGCAGAATTTAGTCAAAAATTATCCATCGAAATTAGTTATTGCTGGAGGTTTTGTTGAACAAGTTGAACAATCAAAAAATACATGTGGAATCGTTCTAACGGGTGATGAAAATCATTTAAATATTCGTCAAATTGTTCTCGAAAGTCACCTGCAAACAATCGAACAAATCAATAGTAAACTCACAAAATTGAAATCAAATGAAGATTCGTCGAAATTTTCCTTTGCTATTCAACTGAGTTGTGTTGCTCGAGGTGAAGATTTCTACGGAAATGAAAATGTTGAATGTACACAATTTCGAAATTTATTTCCTCGAACACCATTGATCGGCATATTTGGCAATGGAGAAATCGGTCATGATTATCTTTCGAATGAATCAATTCAATCTGCTGACGATCTTTTTCTTACTTATTCAACTGTTTTCACATTGATTTCAATAAATTGATGAGAAAAAAAAACACATTTTTATTCGAAATAAAGAATCACATTAAAAGTTCAATGGCAGAGAAGAGATTTGTTCAGTTGTTGAACTTACAGATGAATCATCGATATTGGACAGAGTTGGATTTGGTTTGAGAAATTTTCGAAATAACATATCGATTTTAGCTCGAAGAATTTCGTTTTCATTCGTTAATTGTGTCAAACGTTTTACTAATACTAATTCGTTCATTCGTCGTTGAATATGTATTTGTTTCGAAGAAGAAGAGCCGTAGAAATTTGAAGCTGACGATGATAATATATCATCGAACGTATGATTGTCACTTGTTACAACCGGTGTCGACGACATCGCACGAATGAACAATTTTAATTGATCATAAAAATAAGAGAGAAAAAAACGAGAGAGAACGTTTTTATGATCAATACTCGGTATATATGCTAGTCTTCTGTCTGGACATTTATGAGTATGTTTTTTTTGCTCGTTCTTTCTCTCTCACTCATTCGTATATGTATATTCAACCTAAAGTGAGAGAAACATGGAGGGCAACAGACATTTCATGGCGAGACGTTCATGTCATAATGAACAAACATCGTTCGTACTCAACAAGAACAAAAAGAACTGATAAGAGGTCAAAAGACTATTAGTTTAGATGAATAGTTAATTAATTGATTGGTAAAACAAACAGAAGGAATTCAAATGAGAGAACAAAAATAATAATAATAATAATAACATCAGTGATTCAAGAATGTTTTTCTTTGCTCTATTATCATTGAAATCAACACTCAAGATAGGAGAGAGCTGAGATTTTAAATATGATAAGAATTTATTCGCCTTTTTTTTTTACTTACATTTCTTTTTTTTATTCTGTGTGCGTAACCAAAGAACAATGGCTATGTTAGGAAAGGTGCCGTGTGTTTTTTTTAAAATTTCTATTCAGCAGTTAAAATTTATTTTCGACAAATTCTTAGTTCGATGTTCGAGAAGATCCCGAACAAAAAGCTAAATGCGATGAAACAATGGAATTACTTTTAGCTGCCGGTTATTTTCGTGTGAGAATTAAAGGCTTATCTGATTTCGATAAAGTAATGAAGACTATCGATCGATCGATCAATCAATCATTTATCACTTTGATTTATTTGTTAAGGTAGTCGGTGGATTAGCTTGGAGCATTCAAGCGTGTAATTTTGCGGTTGATATCGATGTTCTCTATCAAGAAAATGTGATTTTGCGTGAAAAAATGTAATGATAAAATTTGGATTTTGAATATGAAAGCAAAAACGTTCACTCTTAGAGCTTTGACAGAACGTATCGTTCTTGTTTTATCTCGAATGAAATGTTCACATGCGATTGAACCTCATCAAATTCAAGGTGGTGATTTTATACATATTTTTCCTGTTGTTCAATGGTTAGTTAAGAAAGTATTCGAACGACGAGCTGAAATAGGAGATTTTAATCGAGCTTATGCACTCAATCAATACGATAAACAATTCGGTCAATTTTCGATTGAAGTAGAAAAGAAAATAGTAAAACTAAAATTCTCGATCTATTCAATTTCTTCTTCAGGAACAAAATGATTCGATAAAAGAAAATGTTGTTGCAATTCGAGTAATTCAATCTTGTTTGTTGTTTTTCTTATTTAATTAAATTCAATTTGAATTCATAGACTCGTCATCGACCGAAACGTCGATATCGATGTTTAGATAGTAAAAAGAAACGTTTGACAAATGCTGATGAACGCCGTAAACGTGTTCATTCGACCATACTCGAATTTGGTCAAACACAACAACTAATCGATACATCAGGTGGCACCGAAAAACCACAACAAGATGTCGATGCATTGATTAAAACTATGGGTGTTGAAAATGAAAAAGTACTCCCTCCCTCTCTCTCTCTCTTTATTCGTTTTATTCATAATTAAATTCGAAATTTTCCTAGTCGAAAATTACGTCGAAAATTGTAACGACGTTAGTTAATCAACAACAAGATACTTTACGAGGAATTATCGAAGATTTCGAAGAGAAAGTAAATCGACAAGACGAATAGATTGAATTGAAAATTGATTTATTTAAATGACATCAAAGGAAAAAGCTCGTCTTGAAGAAGCTCTTTCATCTGAAAGTGGTCAACAACAACTAGCCATTCGAACATATAAAATTCAAGCAAATAAACAAAATGAACGAATAAATACTCTACAAACATCAATTGAACAAGCACAAGGCAAACGAGACCAAGTCAAAAGTTCTGCGACTGATGTACGGTTAATTTCATAGAAAGAAATTCATTGAAATGACTTCAAATGATTTAGATTAAAACACAATATGAAACATTGAAAGCTGAATTAGATGAACTTGAAGAACAAACGAAAAATATCGATCCTGAGTAATGAATATAAATGGTTTTGATTTGATACTTTAACCTTTGAGATTTTGAATTTCAGAGCATTGAAACGTGTTCAAGAACTTGTTGCTGAATATGAACGTTTGAAAAAAGAAGAAAGTGACCGTCGTGCAACATATAAAACTGAAAATACCGAACTCGAAGATGAAATCAACAAACTCGAGGTTCGAATCAATGCAGCACCCGATGAGAATACAGATGAAAATGAGAAAATGAAACAAATGGAAGAACAATATCAATTAGTTGCTGATAAATTACAAAAACAACGTCTTGTCATGGTTAAAAAACAAATAAATTCACATTTTCAAACAAAAACAAAAACGAAATCCTTTATTTTTCTTTAGGCTAAAAAACTCCGTGAAATATCGGGATTAAATCGTAAAATCGACGATATTCCATCGTCAAATGAACTCGCACAATATCGTCAAGCATTCTTTCAATTATACAATCAAAGTGCAGTTTTATATCGACAAACGAAACAAAATTACACTTTATACAATACGTTCACTGATATGATCGATTATATGAATAAAGAAATTGCATTAATCGAATCGGTTAACGAAAGTTATCCTCAGTAAGAATTTTTCATCATTGTTGAGTAATAAATTCAATGTTTCGTTGAATTAGAGCGATTCTATCGGCAACAGGAAAAGATTATTTTCTTAAACAATTAGAACAAATTGTCGAAAATGTTGAACAACGTCGAAAACATATCGAAAATCGTCAAGTAGAAGAAAAAGCCAAACGAGATACTTTGAATCAACAATTATCTCAACTAATTGAAAAAGCTCGACAATATGCGAAAGTTTTGAAAGATTTTCAAGAAGTAAAATCTTATTATTCTTTCTTTTTTTTTTTATTGAATTCAATTTGTTTTTAATTTTAGGCAATTCGAGAGAATGAATATCTTACAAGCAAATCAAAATAATAATAATAAAAACATTTATCTTTGATGATTCATTTTTTTCATTTGTCGAACAAGTAAAAATGTGATTACAATCGCTGGAAATAAAATCGTAATATGAATGAAATCGAAAATAATAACGAAGAGTTTATGTTCTAATAAGATTCGTGTAATAACATCGAAGATTGTATACAAAAATTTCATTATTAATAAATAGCCTGATGTTTGTATGACTTGCCATGATGTTCGTTGACGAATAAGAATAATTAAACACCAAGCAAGAACAATCGAAACGGTAAAACAATAGTTAAACCAATGTGTTAGAAAGGCAATTTTCGAATGAAATGTTATCGTACGAAGTGATTGATTGAGTATGTGAGAAATAAGATGAGGAAGATAACATAAAGCACTGAGAATATGAAGGATTATCAGACAAATACGATAGACATTCATTGTTGAAAATGATGTTCTTAAAAGGAATGATCGATATATGCGAGCGTGCGTATCTGTTTTTATTAGAACAAATCGGAAATAGGAAAAAAGCCGACGAGAGTTTGATTATTAGTTTTTCTTTTCTATATTTGTTTGTTTTGTCTTCTTCTCTTAGTCTTTCAATTGTGAATAAGTAACTGTTTGATTATTTCGAGCAAGTAATTCGACTTGTTTGAAGCTTTTTTGATTCATTGCTAATCGTTCAGCATAAAGAAATGTAAGAATCATTGTAATCAACAATAAACTATGATGCAATACAAGAAAACAGATATCAGTCGTACTAAGAACAAGATGATCGAATAAAATTTCAATAATAAACATTAATGTTTGTAATAATTCAGTAAGAACTAATATTCCACTTGCACGAATTAAACCTGAACTACCCGATTGACTCAACCAAATAGCGATTATACTCGCTGCATGAAAAAGAACAATTTGAAAGATGTCATTAATATAATGAATTATAGTAACAGCTCGTTTTCCATGTGTCGATGCTGAATGAATCGAAGCGAAATGAGGATCAAGATTAATTATAGTGAAAAGAATTATAAGAATATGAAGAATAACCAATTTTAAACGCATGATTTCGATTTTCAGAACAACTGAAACGGACTTCGATGATATTTTTTTTCCTTTTATCTTTCAAAATACATCGTCTACATAAATCACATTCCATCTCGTCTTGCCTTCGAATACCAATAATATTCATATCACGCCTTGAATTGACGAGATTAGTCTAATTGTCGTTGTTTACACATTCGATCTTATAAAATACAAAATTAAACATAAGAGAGATTCTCTTGTTGATCTTTTCTAAGCTTCTATTCAATAGAAAACGATGAAAAAAGCATTTTTTTATGTATATCAAAAAATTCATTCGTATTTCACGATTCAATCATTCTCGCTTAATTGCTCAAATAGATAATTGATTGATTTTCGTGTGCATATACACGCGCATCAACGTACGATTATTATTCCGTTGCTTCTCTCTCTCTCTCTCTCTCTTTTTTTTACATCACACTCGTTCAATAACGAGTAAAAAAAAAGAACGAACGAGCAGACATCGAGATTGATATCTCAACATAACTATTCAATCTTTTTCTATTTTTAATTGAACACGATCACTATCCAAATGATGATGACAGAAAAATACTATTCATTACCACCCCCATCATCATCATCATCGTCGTCATCATCGTCGACAATAATAAAAACAAAAAAAACGAATCGAAATCTGCCAATTTTCAATGATCTACAATCCATGAAACTTTTTACTCAACAACCATACTCATTACATGACGTTGTTTATGACAAAAAGACAAAATACTTTGATCTCAATGATGTTCATTCGAACGCCTCCTCATCTTCATCGTCATCAACATCTACAGGTGATACATTACAATCCGTACTTGTTAATACCTTACATCAAACAATAGATAAACATGAATCCTACGGTAGTACACTTTCACGAACAATGATGAATACAGCAATGACTGGCAAACGTCGAACACAATCGAGTAGTCAGATTCTTTCGCCATTTGATCACAAACGTTCACAAAATTATTCATCATTAATCTCAAAACGAACACGAACATATTCACTAACAAATCATTTAACAATGTCCATGGCAGCAACAACAAGTTTCTCCGAAGAACCAGACATAACAAGTATGGAATATGAAAATACATATTTCTATCCGGAAGAAACAACACGATTCGATGATATTCTATCGTTAACAACGATTACATCGAATTCACAAGCCAAACGAATCAATTCACAATTAGATCTTAGCGCTTGTTCAGATACGAATGTATCTCAATCGGACGTTGAAGATAATTTCGAAACTATCCTACCCATTGTTCAGCAATATGGAGATACATATCAATTCGACATGGGAAATAATAATAATAATACAAATAATAATAATAATAATAACAACAACAATCAGATTATTCAAATTCGACTTTGTTTAACACCACCAGATCAAGAGACTTTTACCGGTGTTGTACATGCAAAAAAATGTACGATTATTAAAGATCAAGAATGTATATCCGACTATGATAATATGAAAGAAACGAACAACAAAACAATGATAATATCAAATCATCAAGTTGATGTCGATGATGATCATTATTCCGACGTGTCTAATTCGTCCGATGATTTCAAGTGAGTTGTCAAATTAAATTTTTCATTGTTTAAATATCGGAGATTTATTTCAAGCAAATTAAACATCATTTCCTATCACGAAAAGAAGATCACATCTTTTTCTTGACATCCGTTCACAAGGATTAAAACATACATGCCTTAATTCTCCTTCCTCCCTCTCTTTCTCCTCCTACTTAGTATTCAGTTTTTCTCATTCTTTTTGTTCATACATTATGTGCTTATGTAAACGGCAGCAAACAACTTTTACTTTGTTTTCGTATGTGTACACATACAAAGCAACCCACTAAACGAAGAAGTTCATCGTCCTTTCTTCTTCTTCTTCTTCGTTTTAATAATAGCTAACGGTAGTAAGACATTGTCTCTACTTGAAGAAGAATGATGCAACAACAACAACAACACGAATGAAAAATTGTTGATTTGTAGTATGCTCACATACGTACAATCAAGTCATTTTCATTTTTTTTTGTAATCGAAATCGACGATGACAATTTGCATGTAAGTGTCAAGGAACATTTAGAAAATGGAATTTGTCGAAGAAGAAAAAAAAAAGAAATGAGTTCATTTCGCCGTTATTTAACCTTCATTTAAGTAATCATGAAACGATTTTAAATTCAAACCTCAAAAAAGATAATTTATTTCGTTCGCAAGATATTTCATGGACATTTATGCCAAGGTTTGCCTGTCTCTTGTTAAATGAGATTGTAAATCGAGAAGACATATTATACATATATGAGTCAGATCATTTTACAAGTCGTTGAAATAGTTTTGTATGTTACATTTACTTGCCATTATATTAATCAGGTCGAGAAAAAGAGACAGAATAGTGTAAAATATTCTATTGATATACTTTTAGTTCTCATATACATGAATCGATTTCTTTTGTTTAGTTATTTGCATCGAATTTTAATAGTCATTCAAATTCATTTGATATACATATATGAAAATAAAAAGAAAAATGTCAATAGATCTCGTTCTTTTTTTTTTCGCCTGTTGTTCATATCTATTTGTTCTTGAGTGCAAATTATTCTTGATTTCTATTTGTTCAATAGGTACTTATCAGATGCAGCTCGTTCGAGTTGTACAAGTGACGATTTGAATAATACGAGTTCAACATTACGGCAAGAAGCTATTTCACTAACACGTGTCCGATGTAAACGACGTAAAACATGGATACGTTCGCCAACATTAACTAAATCCTCGACTACTCATCATCATCATCATCGTCATCAACATCGTTTAAATACTGATCTTATTCAACCGTTTTTATCCGTCAATCAAGGTGAGAGATTTCAATATGATTTAATTAAAAGACAATGTTTAAAATAAATATTCGAATAATGGCTATTGACCGATAACAGGACACTTGAATATATATGCGTGTGTGCGTGTATTTGATCTATTTTCTTTTTTTTTGCTTTGCTTTTAAAAGAATGGCAGAGCAACGAGAGAAAAAGAAAGAAAAGAACGAGTTCAACTCAACGGTTACTCTCGTTTTAGTCACTGGAACACATACAACCGTGAACTCAACGACAATTCGTAATCAAACACGTGTTAAACCATTCACATCAACGATGTTATTACACAATAATTCACTAAAGTATATTCGGATCATGAAAACATAAATTGATTTTTACAATATCGAATTATATTCTAGTTGTAATAATAACAATAACAACAACAATGCAAAAGATGGTGAAGCACTTTCTTATGATTTCTTTTCGGCAAATAATGAATCATCAATGTTAAAAACAAATGAATTGTTTGATAAAGGTAACTAAACTGATCGAGGCTATTTTTTCTTCTTCTCTTTGATCAACAGACTCTCGCAAAGGATCCCTTGCAGCTTACCTTTTTTTCTTGTCAATATCACTCGACTAATTTGCAATGTTCTCTCTTGCCAAACACTGAATATTCCTTCGTTTTATTTTTTTCTTCTTATATATATATATTGCAAATGACTAATCACTCTTTTATTCCCGGTATTTATTTGCTGAAAAAACACCTGTCTATTGAAATTGTTTCTCACTCTTTTCTTCGTTCGATGACTAAACGGTTATGACTTGTCATGGCTAATGCCGATTTGATACTTCTTCTTACGTTCAACCAAAGAACAATCGTCCCATTTTCTCTCCCTCTCTTGTTCAGTCTTTTCTTTTCTTAGTAATATATCGATTTGAGTTTGCTTATATACATATTGACTTAGCGTATGTGTATTTTGTTTTTTTCTTCTTCTTGGTAGAAAAATTATCGCCGAAAACTAATAAAAAATTCGTCGATTGCTATCAAACATCGTTAAGTCCTGTCAAACGTTTATTAAATGAAAGTGTCGATTCAAACATAGAAATTATTCAAATGGACGAACAAGAATGTATATTCGAAATAGTCGATGGTATTCTAACTATCGTACCCAAAGACAAACCATTACCATCATCATTAGCTTCATCATCATCAACAGCATCTCTCTCCGAACAAGACCATCAAACTGATCTTCTCGATTTATTCTCCGTTCCATTGATATCAACGGTAAAACAGACGTCATCGAAAACCTTACTCGATGATTCGATATCATCGGCTTCATCGTATGGTGAACATGGAATTGAAAATCCCATTCGACAAGACGTTCCACGTTCGTCATCGCCAATAAATTCGTCGTCATTAATCAAAGGTAGACAAGAAAATCTCATTTTACAAAGCTAACCTATACTCTTTTTGGTCCACTGCATGCTCGATAAGGTTAATTAGTATTGTTGACTGAACCGTCGCTCGTATCGCTCATAAAAGAACGAATGTTTCAATTGATTGAAAACAGGTGAACAAAAAGAGAAAGTGTAGACGCGAGAGAAGAGATATAAAATTCCTCTCTATCGTTTCGATTTCATCGAGACAGTCAAATCTCAACTAAATCTTTCATATTAATTCTAATTGTCGGGATTTCTTTTTCCTTTTCTCTCACAACGTCTATGATAATCTCAGTTCGACGGTGACTTGTTCTTCTCCTTTCCGGGAGATAGAAAACAAAGCTCTACTAGTGTCAATTCTCGTCCTCGATGGACAATTGTGAATCATAAGACAACAGATAATTTTACTTGACCATTTTCTTCTAATGAAAAGTAGTCTCTCGCCGTTTGAGCTGACAAGAAAGAAAAGAAAAGAAAAAAGAGAAGGTGATTCTCTTATTTCCTCCGTCTCGTGTCGTTCGGGCTTCTGTCTTATTTCCTTTTGACCGCTTCTTTTGCTTCATAAATACTCATCTAAGAAAATTGCATTTTTTTTGTTTCTCTTTGATTCTTATTTAGATACATTATCACCGTCAGTTGAAAGTCAAACGCGTTCAAATAAAAACACACTTCTTTCTCAACTACTTCAAACAGTGAAAAAAGTCTCGGCGAATAACGAAGACGAATCGAACATTATTTCATCATCACCGAAACAACCATCATTGCCAATTCCTAAGCCAATTAACAAAGATCGTATCAACGAATTCGCTTCACTTCTCTCCTCATCAGTTCATCTATCTCAACCACAATCAGTCGCAAAAAAATCATCTCCATCGCGTTCCGAAGAAACAAGTTTCTCGACAATTCCATCAGTTAGCAGCACAACTGAACGTGATTCTTATCATACAGTTCAATCCGAAGTCGATCAAACAAAGAAATCTATCGATGCACGATATAACGATCGATTAGACGATCGCAGTTCGATTCAAATCAAAACAGCCAATATCAAAGCACTGTTCGAACAGAAAATCTCCGAAACATACAAAACAATCTCACAATCGACCGAACATTTAACACATTTGAATGAAACTCGTCCACAACATCGAAAAATACCGATTAGTTACGGAAGTTTGAGAAAAAAACTACCGAATTATCAACAACAATCGCCATCATCAACACTCCGACGTCGATCCTATCAAGAGCCTGTCAATATGAATAAATATTCGGAGGGTAAAGACGTTGTTATTGAAGAAAAACAGGTTAGACAAATCACTAAGCACACACACACACACACGTCAAAGACAATATGTTCTATCAAATTTTTAGATTGAAGATCATCTTGTGAATAGTTCACCGATTTCAACAGTTGTTGTTGCCGAAGTTTCAGCGAATGAATCGTTACTTGCTCGAGAAATTCGTGAAACCAAAGAAAAAGAAGAAGAATTAAAACGTCAACGGAAAAAATGTGGTCTTTCAGAAGATGTTTCACTGCCTAATAATCCAACTGTCGTCAATCCACCTGTTCGAAGCAGTTCGTTTCTATCGAATCTTGATTTTTTCACTTCGAAATTAAATTCTTCCGCATCAAATCCGTCTCATAAATCGCCAATCGACGAATGCAAACAAATATCGAACGTTGTCTCACAAGAATTGAACCGTTTCAATGACAACGGCGTATCAATCATTCGTACCAGTTCGACAAATGGTTTACTTCAACGTTCAACATCAAATCAAAATATTCTTGCCTCACAAACAACCAACAATATAATTCAACGTGAAATCGAAGCTATTCGAGCTAAAGAAGCTGAATTAAGACAATTAGGTCGAATTCAACATACGAGTGATGAACATGCCGATCCGAGAAAATATCAAGAATTAGTCATGAGTACGCTACCGAAAAGTCAATCGATTCAAATGTTATCAACCGGCAAAGTTCGACGTGATAGCGAAAATCGACCGAATGGATTTTCAAAACCGAAAGTCATCACAAATACGACATTGACGCGAAATACTAAAGCCCAATGCGTCAATTCAACGGTGTCGATTGATTATTCGAAGCTGACGACAACCGATCGACTTGAATTAGAAAAACGGCAATGTCAAGAACGAGAACAAGAATTGAAGTAATGATTTGAGAAATTTTCGGAGAAGAAAAATTGTTGGTTTTTTTTTCGTTCAGAAAACAACGAAATTCGATATGTCAAAATACTTCGTCGAATAATACGACAATCAATGGTGATTCAGGAAATGTTTCTCAAGAAGAACATGATGACGATCAAGAACGTTATTTAGAGAAAATCGAACGAATTCAACGAACAGAAAATCAAGTAAAACCAAACGAAATCTTCTGTTCGATTTAAAAAAATTTGTTTTTCATTGCAGAAAGCTCAGGCGCCATTAATTCGTCCAATAAAAAAGCTCGACATGTCCCAAAAATGGGAACAAATGATGGCAAATAAAATCGATGATTAATCTCTCTCTTTCTCATAGTCATTCCATCATTTTATTGTTTTACATTAGTTTTTCTTTTCTTTGATGTAGATATATTCGTATAAACATTTACTTTCTTTCTTTTTTTGTAATTATAAATCCAGCAGAAAATCATTTAAGTTCTGAATATCAATTTATTTGCTGTGTGTCAATCATATTCATCATTTTACTTTTCGTTGTGTCTCCGTGTGTGCGCTATTTGATTGAGGAAAAACAACAGGCTTATTATTCTTTTCTTTTGTTTTCTTTGTTGTTCGATTATTCTTAATAAAAATAAACTTCGGATTTGAATCGATAGTCGAAGAAGTTATGATTTAAAAACCGAAATTGAAATCAAAAATCAACAGATGTTTGTTGTATACAAGTACAAGATAATGCACATTTGCAATTGTTAGTTTATATTTTCGAAAGCCACCTCAATGAGTTTACATCAACAAGCAAAATTAAACGTCAACAATCGATTCAAAGCAGATACTTTCGACATTCAATTAAATGAAAAACTAGTTATGCAGAAATTAACTCAAATGCTTATTTTGATGTTTGAAATTCAGCTAAATTAGTAATCTCAGGTTTGGTTAGTGATAGTGGTCTGCGTGATTCTTAAAATCACGAAGATTATTATTTGACAGATAAACTTGACTGAATTTTATCCAATACTAAGATATTTGCAATGACGAAAAAAACTTGAAAATATTCAAAAAGCTATAATACATTTTGTTGTGTTTATTTAAAACTGATAGTATAGCTGTTTAAGAGCTAATTTTCAAACATTCGTGATTTTTATTGTAATCACGGTCGTAACTGATGTAAAAAATTACTACCCATCGTGATCATGACTGAAAATTATTGGAAAATTTTTTTAGAGCCATGGTTATGATTGTGAGCAAATATTTCAACTCTGCAGGCTACCAAACAGAAGTATCCTTTCAAGATGATAGTATACTCAGATTTCTCTACTAAGAAAAAATTTTTCCAATCTATTTGTAAACATAATATATTTGTCATGGTGACGCCTATCAAATGTTTCCTGCTCTTTTAGTTCAATTGCGAGCACAAACAGTTTTTATTCCCTCGACTGTTTGGAAGATCATCTCAAAATAAAATAGTTTCTTGATATGATTGTCTGTAATTGCATTTAAAGAAAGTCACAGTAGTCCATATTGTTAATGATGGTCTGAACTATCTTGAAGATGAGGATCTGGTGAGTCTCTGACATAAATAGAAAAGATGACTAATCAAAATGAAGAAACTAAATATTTATCTAACCCGATTTCTTTGTAATGCTTCAGCAATTGCTTGTGCACCTTTAGCTCCGATTTGATTACGCCAGAGTTCGAGTGTAGTGAGTGTCTGAGATAAATAGAAAAAATGACTTATCGAAATGAAGAAATTAAGTATGTATCTAACTCGATTTATTTGTAATGCTTGCATAATAGCTTGTGCACCTTGAGCTCCGATTTGATTACCTTCCAGGTCGAGTGTAGTTAATGTCTGAGATAAATAGAAAAGATGACTGATCGAAATGAAGAAACTAAATATTTATCTCACTTGATTCTTTTCTAATGACAGACCAATTGCTTGTGCACCTACATCTCCGATATTATTAGCCCCGAGATAGAGTGTGGTTAGTGTCTAAGATAAATAGAAAAGATAACTAATCAAAATCAATAAACTAAATATATATCATACTCGATTTATTTGTAATGCTTCACCAATTGCGTGTGCACCTGCATCTCCGATTTGATTATGGCGGAGAGTGAGTGTGGTTAGTGTCTGAGATAAGTATAAAAGATGGCTGCTCGAAATAGAGAAACTAAATATATATATATATGTCAGTGTCGATAGTGATATTTAGGCCAACCTGAGATTCGCCTAGGTCAATGTGGAATTGAAAATGTCGGATACGTCCAATCCCAGATTCACCTAGTCCAATCTCAGATTCGTCCAGATATAATTTACTATAGCGCAGTAAAAAATGATAAATCGAGTTAAATGTATTTATGTCCGAAAAAAAATCTCAGTTTCGATTAGGCGGATCTTAGCTCGGCCTGAATCTCACTTTCCCCAATGACATATATCTCACTTGATTTCTTTGTAATGCTTGACCAATTGCTTGTGCACCTGCAACTCCGATTTTATTACCCTCGAGTTGGAGTGTGGTGAGTGTCTAAGATAAATAGAAAAGATGGCTGATCAAAATGAAAAACCTAAATAATTATCTCACGTGATTTCTTTCTAATGCTTGACCAATTGCTTGTGCACCTGCATCTCCGATTTGATTATAGCGGAGATTGAGTGTGGTGAGTGTCTGAGATAAATAGAAAAGATGACTGATCGAAACGAAGAAACTGAATATTTATCTCACTTGATTCTTTACTAAGGCTTGAGCAATTGCTTGCGCATCTTCAGCTCCGATCGAATTGTTCCCGAAGTAGAGTTTGGTAAGTGTCTGACATCAATATAAAAGATGACCTCTCGGAATGATGAGAGTAAATTTAGGCGCACTCAAACGTGTTAGGATTATATTGTTGAAATGCGCATGTGGTAATTTGCATGCAAAAGATGTTAGAATATTAGTTAAGTTTACTTTGAATCGTTGGTAAGAATTCAGAATGGTATTGAGTCGTTGATTGACATTGTTTGCTGCGATGAATAAGTCTTTTTTACTTAAATGATCGAATATGCGATAGATTATGTCGATGGGAAGCGAATGAATTGATGAAGACATGTTTCGTCGAATCTGGAATAATATTGGTTATAGAAAGCAATAAAGATAGTTATTGTTCGTGAAGGAAAGGAATATATTTGGTATAGAATCCTATGAGCTCAAAGTTTTGTTTGTGAATCCATAATATTCAAAGAATTGCTTCGTGGGAAAAATTGAGTGTTATACAAGATGAAAGAGTGTTATATTGGATGATAGTGTGTCGGGAATTTTATGAGATGAGACGTAAAAAAATCGATATCCCAAGATGAAACCGAGTGGGAAGAATCTATTTTGTACATATGAGTCATAGAGATGAATTTGGCACACAAATAAGCATCGTCAATGTCAGGTGACTGATATTTTAAGTTATGTGCAAAGGATTATTGTTAGTGTTTGCGTATTAATCCTTACGAACCTGAAAGTTTGCGGACTTACTGGTGTTGAAATTGTAGGTTAAAATGCAGGAAGTATGTTATCGTGTTTTGGTACTTTTATATACGTAAATCTGTGATGAATGATGAAATACTAGGAAGAAAAGAAAAAGAACCGTTGAAGCATACAGTAGATGGGCAGTGAAATGATTGTGATTCGGCGCAATGATATTAGCTGGATGACAGATATATAGTCAAGGGGGAAAAGGCGGATTCCGTACTCTCGGAATTTCCAGGATTCTCTAGATACCGACCATATTCCTCGAATTCCCAAGATTTCCAACTAAGCAGGGAAAACGGAATTTTTGGGATTCGGAATCCACTAAGAATCTTGAGAATACATTGGGAATCCAGAGAATCCAAACGGTGACTTTTCCTCTTGTGATTCACTGCACTAACTCACGCCAAATTCATTGGATTCCCGAGATTCTTAGGATGCCCAAGATGCCTAATAGATTTTAACGGATTCGGAATCTCAAGAATCCGCTTTTTCCTCCTTGTAGGTAGATATTCAAAATTTTCAATTGAATATTTCGAAAAGATAGCGGTTTTTTCGAATATCGGATCGGGTTTTCTCAGTATCTTAATACAAATCTCAAGAATTAATATTAATTCTTTGTGGAAGTTACGCGAATGTAAAATAACTCTTAATAAAACAAAACTACTTACAAGTAAATGTATTGACGATTTGTTTCGTTTTGAAATTATACGACGTATTCTCGCTATATCTTAAGCACTTGCTCTCTCTGCCTGTAACGAAATCAACGAAGCGTTTATTCTCAATAGATGAAGAGATAGATGGTAAGTACACCAAAGTTTTCTCCAAGTATAGGTGTAGTTTTGATTCAGGCGTCCCACTGGGAATTTTTTTGTTATTTTACACTTGAATGGTTTACCTAAATCGATATAGTATGGTTACCTCTGATTGACTATTTTCTTTCGCGCATTACTCGTCACAATTACATCTATGAAACAAGTAACACGAATCATGGGGGCTTCCTCTAACCCTCGACTATCATTGAATGCTCACTGATCATTCAATTTTCTCTGTGGTTTAGAAAATATATGGTTGTGTTTTTGGCGATATCACGTTTTTCATCGTATTTTATTGTAGAAAAAGTATGAATGAGAAGCAGTGAATTAATATATTTGTTATCATTATCACATAGTTTTTCAAATCTCAAGGAAAAACCACCTGATTTTCCAATTTTGGGTTTGATCGCCCTCAACTGCAGGACTGTTTTATTTAAATTTTGACGAAAGTCGCTATCTTTTCTAAACTCTCGTTGTGTTTACATACTCTTTGCTAAGAATCGCATGTTTATCTACTACTTTCTTTACCATTGAACTATTCGTGTCTTTAAATTATGCTCTTTTTCTGTCTTGCATATTCTTAATATTTCCTCAAGGATCATATGAAAAAACATCAGAAAGAAAGAATGTTTCATTTTAGCTTCTTTTTATTTGTTTATTTG
>ERZ781399.2072-NODE-2072-length-16809-cov-4.203951_pt1 | contig 16809 bp, 20 predicted proteins | sample MGYA00511014_ERZ781399 | MGnify/ENA primary metagenome ERZ781399 (study PRJEB29847, sample SAMN06458254) | wastewater metagenome | isolation source: Wastewater bioreactor | place: South Africa: Cape Town | study: EMG produced TPA metagenomics assembly of the...
TGTTCGAAGCAAAGCTTCTTCGACATTAGTTGAACCTGATGGAAAACCTTGTGCTTTGTCAATCTGTTAAATACACATATAGGTTTCAAATGATATGAGAATAACAATTCAAATTATCTACCTGTTGACCAAGATCAGTACGTGCTGTGTCATCTAATTCTCCATCAGGACCGGTGAGTGGTTGATCGGGATTCATAGTAAAATAATAAGGTTCCGAGCCTGCACCTAAAATAGACATACCACATGATAAAAAGAACATCTCATAAATGAAATAATTCATTTCATTACTTGTTGATACGGTTTTGTTTGGTAAATAAACGGGAATCAAAGCCAAAACAATTGTTGCGGCGATTAAAAACAAAACAAAGATTAAACAGCATATTGCTAATAATGGACCACCGGCGAGACCCGCTCGTCTATTCAATATAAACCATATGAAATACAAAAAAAACTGAATTCAGTATACGACTTACCGAGGTGCACTTGCTACAGGAACAACGGCTGGCACAGCTGAATACATTGTAAGTGCTAAATGCGCTTCACGATCGAAATTATCGAGAGAGAAAATGTAATACAAACAACTGAAATACTTGCCTTTTTATAGGCTTAATCCCTTTTTACTGAATTCACTCATTCGTAATAAAAGCTGTGATATTCTCTCTCTGTCTCTGTCTCTGTCTTTCTCTCTCATTGTCTCTGATATACGATTTACGTGGGTATATCTGTTTTCGAATAATTGACGTACTTTATTTTTTTCGTCATGAAATTATGACTGTATTAACGAGTAAGCAGATACGAAAACCTATTTATGATTGAATACGAACAAAAGAAAAAGAGAGATCCAAGCAGGTAAGTTCGTTTTTTTCGAATTATGACTCATCAATGAAACAGAAAAGAACAGTAAAAATAACGATAAAAATATACTTTTCCAACAGCAAAATAGTATCGATTTCTTTTCTCTCGCACAGCTTCGATATAAAAAAAAATCGAAATCTATTCTACAATATGTTTGTTTAATTTTTATCTTCAATAGATAGCTGTCAGCTATGCACTTTTTTATTTTCATGACTATTGTTATAATTATGAAGCCTTGCATAATATGACAGAGAATATCATCGCTTTGATTGATCAAGGTTAAATAATGTTGTTTTCAAACCCTGGTTGTTTTGGTAATGTATTTCCATTACTGATAACAATAAGATCGATATCGTGCGATGAAACAATTTAAATCACGAGAAATTGAAGCTCGATTTTATTGACTAGAGTTAAATAGTTTTTTAATATTCATCTACATAAAAAATGCTTTTCACGCGAACATCTTTTGCTGTACACACCTACTATATTAAAAAGAAATAATAGTCAGACTTCGACTATGTGAAATCGAAGGACAATTATCGAGGTTTTGAAAGTGGTTACTTGTAAGAGACCAATACAAATGCATGATATAAGTTAGGTTGTCATCTACCTTTTATTATTATTATTAAATGTATACATATCATTCAATGAATGAGCAAAGTCAAAAATCGTCCGTTATGCCCAGAAGAAAAATAGTTAAATATTTGTATTCATAGAATGCTTCGGCTAATAATACAATAATTCGAAGAATAAGAGAGAGAGAACTAGATAAGAAGAAAAAAAATAATGCATATCGATGACGAATTACACAAGTGACTCATCATTAATTTTTATGTATATATAATAATAATAAAACATCAAATTTGCAAACATACTGTAGGCATAGGATCATTCATTTGAAATATTGTAAAGCCGATGAACAGAAACTCTCTGATATTTTCCTTGAAAGTCATTAGACATCATGATTTTCTCATTATTGATGTATCTATAGAACTTGTCGAATTCCTAAAAGGCATCTTCACATGCAAATGAAATGAAATGAAATGATATTGGCAATCAATATACTGTATAACAACAACAAAAGCAACATATTGAGAACTCATTGTCGAATTCTAGTGACATCTGTAATCAAAGAAACTAATTCCTCAAAAATCTTTTCTCTTGCTTGAGATATTTTTTTCAGTTACAAAGAATATTTTTTCTTCATTTTCACATTGAAATAACTTTAAAAATTAATTACTCAATTGTATCTTCAGTATTGCTCATCGCCTACACAAGTCATATGTATAGTTTTTTTTTTCTCTTTCAGTATTCCCACTTAAACGAATGTAAAAAACACACATATCACATTTACTATGTCGAACACGAGTCAAAGGCGTTTATTTAAAGACTTACAAAAAATTCAAAGTGAAGAATTACCAGGTGCATTTTGCTTGTTGTTGTTGTTTTTTCTTCTTTCGTCGTCATCGAAGAACATTTTCGTTTTTAGGCATCAATGCAACACCGATAGATAATGATATGCGTACTTGGAACGCATTGATCGATGGACCGACTGATACTTGTTACGAAGATGGTTTGTTCACACTTCGGATGGAATTTTCTGGTAAAACGAAAACTGATCGATTTGGCATTTCTTGTTTATTATTTAGAGACGTATCCATTGACACCGCCAATCGTTCGATTTACATGTAAAATGTTTCATCCAAATGGTACGCGACGATAGAAAACTTCATTGAGAATTAATATGCGAAGAGAGAATGTCTGTCGTTTTAGTTTATGCTGATGGGAGTATTTGTTTGGATATATTACAACGAAATTGGAGTCCAACATATGATGTTTGTGCGATATTGACGTCGATTCGTTCGTTATTAAACGATCCAAATCCAAATTCACCTGCGAATAATGAAGCTGCCAAATTATTCGTTGAAAATCGTCGTCTGTACGAATCAAAAGTTCGCAAATTAGTCGAAGAATCGATTATAGCCGATCAATTGCCCAATGATTCGAATGACACTGAATAAATACTACTACTAATAATAATAAATTAAATTGCAAACACATTTTCTTGTTTGTTGGTTGGTTTTTATTCCATAAATAAATCTCATTGAATTTTAGATGTCAAATCATATTCATTTATTTTCTTATCTATTCAAATATCAACTAAAAATTCAATAATGCGTTCGCAAAAAGCAACATTTAACAATGAGTTAAATCCGCCGTCGACTCATCTCGGCGACGCACATTCGTATATTGGTAAATTGATTCAATTCAATCATCATCAAATTCTCGTCGAAGATGTTCTTGGACAAGGCGGTTTTGCATATGTTTTTCGTGTTCGTACATCGAATCAACAACGATATGCATTGAAACGCATGTATGTTAATAATCAACGTGATTTGATCGTTTGTCAACGAGAAATAAACTTACTGAAAGAATTATCATCACATCGAAATATAATTAAATATGTTGATCATTCAATACATCAGATAAATAAATCATTCTATGCAAATAGTGAAGATACAATTTACGAAATACTTTTACTAACAGAATACTGTTTGAATGGAGCATTGATTACTCGTTTAAATGAACAACGAAGTCTTGGTATAAACTTAGCCGAACGTCAAATTGTACGCATATTTGCTGACGTATGTAATGCAGTGAGTGCCTGTCATTTTCGCCGTCCAGAATCAATTCTACATCGTGATATTAAACTTGAAAATATTCTTATTGATTCACAGCAAAATTCGATTCTTTGTGATTTCGGTTCAGCTATACTTCTTAGTGACAATCAACAATATCGAACTGAACAATTATCAACGAATGTTATTCAAGAACTTGCCGAAGATATTCAACGTTATACAACATTATCCTATCGTGCACCGGAATTAGTCGATCTCTACAGTCGAATACCGATTACATTGAAAGTTGACATTTGGGCAATGGGTTGTTTACTTTATAAGCTCATGTACAATCAAATGCCATTCGGTGAAAGTATACTTGCCATACAAAATGGCGTCTTTGTTTTGCCTGATGATTTAGCGAATGAATACAGTCGAGATTTGAATTTACTTGTTCGATATATCCTTGAAATTGATATTGACAAACGGCCGGATATTTGGCAAGTATCATATCTAACCTACAAATTACTCGGGTCAGATTGTCCAATACCGAATCGATGTCAATCGAAAATACCCGATCTAAAAAATATTTCAATGCCATTAACCGATAGTGAATATCGACATCAACGAACAGCACATTTAACGAAATCGAAATCGACGAATTTAACTGAAGAAAGCTCAACACACGGAACAGATATTAATCCACGTGAACGACCTCGTGGATTTATTCCATCGTCAACATCGCTAATTAATTTCTCTCAACGAACAAACACTCTTGCTGTTCCACCGCCACCATCGGCGCCAGTTTCAACGCCAACAACAACTCGATCAGGCTCCGGTCAACTCATGTTCGATGATGATTTCGGTCAAGTTCCATCGCATGCTATTAGTTTAACAAATCTTCCGTCGGGAGATTTAATGACGTCCAATAAACGATCATCACCACCCGTGACCATATCAGCTGCTTCTGGTCTCGCCTTACAACAACAATTGTTTCCTCAATCACAAACGAATATGTACGGTCATCGACGTAGTGCATCGCAAACGAACGTTGACGAAACAAAAAAATCACAAATCTCTCTGCTCGATGAACCGATTGAAGAACAAAGAGCGAATCCATTTCTTCATGCGCCATTTCATCATTCACCTTTGAATAAGCAAAATCTCCCAACAGCAACAACAATGTTCGATCCCAATAGTATCGTCAATGGTAAACGCACGAGTGCATTCACAGCCTTTCAAAAACCGGAATCGAATGCCGATGTTTTTACAAATGCACCCTTTCGAATGAAATCCAAAACGAAACAATCGGATGAACAAACCAATGTAACAGTTAACAAATCTTTTATCGATGAATATTTCTAATGTCCCGGTGATATCTATAATATATCATTCCATCATGTCTCCTTAGCATAATTCGATATACATATATAGTTGATGCAATAATTCTATATTTTTCTCTATTTCTCTCTTTCTCTTTCTTTCTCTTTTTTGTATATCTGTAGAAAAGAAATCTATTCTAAATGAATTTTGTGTTTGGTTTTTTTTAATACTGCGCAAGTAATAAAATGATGATGCAGACAAGAAAAAAAAAGGAGTTTGTTAGGAGGAACAAACGAGCCAATCGTATTGTCGATCAATACGTTGTCATAGAAATGAAAATCTATCGCGAATGAATATCATTAAAAATGGATGAGGAAAGGAAGCGAGCCGATGAAGACGCTCTCAAATATCGTCCATTTAATATTCAATGGTTAGATTCGAGTTATCAGCAAACATGTCTGCCCGATAGTCCTATGCAATAGGTACGTCAATTCGAATTATTTTTCGATCAATAGTTTCAATTTTCAAAACAAAAACAAAATAGATTCTCGACGATCTCGAACCGGCATTGGCAAGCAAAGCTCGGCAACAGTTTACCAATCCTGAACGACGACAGATTTTAATCGAACTGTTAGGAAGATTGTTTCAATGGAGATTATTTCGTTCCGAACCGGACACACCGGATATTCTAGTAAAATTTAATTAGCAAAAAAAAGGAATAAGTTTAAAATTTTTTTTGTCTAGCTGCCACCGCGTATGGCCGAAGAGCATCGAAAAAAACTCGAAAATGAAGCGAAATCTTGGCTACAGATTCAAACACATAAATCTGCACTCGAAATCGGCGCAGGTAAATCTTCTAAATTTTCTGTTGATTTCTTCATAAATCTTTCGTTTTAGCTGTTACGGAAGATGAAGAGTAATTCTCTCGATTGGTTCGTCTTTATTCGATTTTATTTTACACGTATTTTTAGTATAAATCGTCTTTCGAATGAGATGAAGAATTTCCTTGAATACACTTATCAAATCGTTCGTAAATCACTCGAAAGATATTTATATCAAATTCAACAAACGGAAAATCTTAAACAACAAGAAGAACAAAATAAGAAAAAAGGACCAGAAGATTTCAAAGGCGGTTCGAAACTTCGAGCCATTCTTCGAGATTCGAAAACAAATTCAAAGAAATTACCATTAATCGATGGTAAAAAAGGCAAATACATTTTTCGATCGAACTCTCCGATCTTTCTGCTTAGAATTATCTCCTGCTCCGTTTCCAATGACTTCTCAGTACAGTGATATCGTGTCGAGTTCAGTTGTTGCAATACTCAAACGTGATCCACGTCGAGTGATATTCATAACCGAGAAGTTATTCGGTCAGCAATTACCATTATCACTTCGACAGTTTATTTGGACCGAATGTTTACTTCGATTCGAAAAGAAACCATTTGATTATGACCTCGTAAGATACAGATTGAGTTTGATTTCATATTTCTTTTTATTCAAAACAATAAAAAAAGAGTTTTGTGGAACTACAAACTCGACGAGATTTTGCAGCTGGTGTAACACGAGGAAAGACTGAATTGAAACTAACCAATCCATCGCATACACCCGTATCCAATCTCATCGAAAACGCTGTCATTGAAGTATGAACTCGTTTGTTTTAATTCCAAAAACATCGTTTTCTTTTTCAAGACATACAGTAAAGTTCACGCTTTACATCCGTATCTCGAAGAACATCATCTTCGTTTTACGATAAAAATTCTCAATGTTTTATATACATACAAAAAAGATTATGAGCCGTATTTTATTTATTGGTTATTACCATTTCAATTGTCCTATCGTGATGAAGCGAATAAAGGTGATTGGATTGTCGAGAGAATTCAATTGTTGAACTTCGAATTTTGATTTTGTAGAAGAAGAAATTTATGTTATTGCAATGCATCTCGATCTTTTTGTTCGACATTGTTTTCCCAAATGGTCGAATGTATTTACAATCGCAAGTAAAGTCATGACAGATCTATCGACAAGTGATCCCGAATTCTACGAACATTTGAAAAACATTTCCAAAATTCGAACTAAAGTCAATTCTAAAGTTTGTGTTTGACGTTTTTTTTTTGAATGAATTCAATCGAAAGATTGTCCTTAGGACTTTGTCAGCGAAATTATCTCCTTAGAAAGCCAACAAAGTGGCAACACAACGCCGTACACTCGAGAGCTTATGTCTGATCCCGTGATCTTTCTTCGTAAATGGATTGGCGAAGTAAAACGTCTGCAAATTCGTCTTCGTTTTTTTTATTTCGAATTTCTCGTAGATGTTTGTCGGTATTTTAAACACGAACTCGGCATTGTACATTTGGGATCAATTCTTCATGATCAAATGGAATACTCAATACATTGAACATGCAACTAAAGCAATACTCTATCTCCTTCGCGATCGTTTTATGTACGCAACTGATTACGATCAAATGCGAAAAGTTTTTCTCGAAGAAGCGTGTCTTTTGCATACGGCTGATATTCAAGCAGCATTCGTTCATTTAGCTTTGAAAAATGAAGATCCGAAATATATTCCAGCGATGAATCAACGATTCTATCCAAGCCAAACAGTTCATTCACAAGTTAACAATTCACAACAGATACCAAATAGAAAGAAAGCCTATCTGGAAACGATTGGCATCAAAGAAATTTCATTGACATTAGCTATTCCAGCGGATGTCTCGATTGTAAGATGAAAATTTTCATTTCGACTAGGAAATTTATTCGAATTTTCAGAGTGGAAATACGGGCAAAGAATTCGATACGAAATCGATTATTGTTGAGGTGCAAGTCTACGGTGCCGGAGAGAAGATTGGCAATGTTTCAACTGGCTCATTGCCAATCCTTCGTAAATAATCGATATTTTTCAATAAGAATCTATGATATTTCTCTTTCTTTCTCAGGTGGTAAAGATCCGCCAGCTAATAATTGGCAACGAATTGTTCTCGATATTCCCAATGATAAATTGATTTTGTCACTAAAAGAAGCTCGACCATCGTATATGCCTACGCGTATACAAGCACTTGTCATTGTTCGACAACGATTAAATGGTAGATAAACTTCTCGAAATTACCATAATAGAAAAATAAACGTATTAAATTTTAGTGACAAATTTAATTACTCTTGGTCACTGTCGTTTTCCTCTTTATGTTCCACAAAAAATCGGAAATTTAGACACGTGGGACGTGACATTTGGACCAGTTACACGTGCTTTACATCCTGGTTTACCTCCTGCCTCTATCGATATGATTCCAGACGTCCCGAAATCGTTTGTTTCCGGTAGATTTCAGTTTTTCAATTCGTTTTTTCTTTTCATTTAAAAATCTTTTATCAGAAAAAATCGGTCCTGGCTCGACAATTTCATTAATTGTCTTCGATCCTAAAGCCGAACAACATTTCAGCCAGTAAGTATCTCGTTTAAATTCGTTGATATGTATGACTAACTTCGTATAGGACTAAACATTCGGCAGAGATGCCCACGAAGTTCCATGACTCATTTTCATGTAAGAAAAACACGATTTCCTAACAGTTTCGCTCAATTTGCTAATATCCTTTCAATCCTCTCGCATGTCTTAGATCGAATGCACTCCGATTTTTATTATTTATTTATTTTTTGACAGAAAAATATTCGTTTTGTTTTGTCAATTTTAGAATTTAATCGTCTTTTCTACCAAACAGCACATTTGTCTATTCGACTGTTTCCTTGACCAGGTTTGCAATTGAAAACTCGATCGAATTCATCGAAATTCGATGTTGGACCAATGATTCTAAAGGACAATTTGAGAGTTTTGAATATTTTTAATAAAACAAAAAAAAAAGAAAAGAAAAGAAGCAGTTGAATTAAGCAAATAGAACAGAGCTACTATTCTACCTAAATCGACCAGGTGAATGAACACCTGTCAAAACTCGAGTTCTCGCATTTTCATCGGTCATTTTCGAGCACCAAATTTGTCCATAATTAATAAAAAACAATTGTTCCGCAGAAAACTCTTCCAAACCGGGTAATCTCTTCTCAGCATCGGCATTTATTTTCTTCCAAGCCTGCAAACATGCACATGCAATATATTTTACAAAAGCCTGACACAATGAACAAACAGTAGGGGAAAGAAATCAACACTCAATCTCTCTACCGATATTCATCAATAGCATGACCAGTTGATTGTTTTTTATAAAAACGTTTCAAATAGGATTTATAATCCGTATATTCTCGATAGCAACGAAGTTTAGCATTCCAAAGAAAAAACAATTGTTCATTGGAGAACTGTTTCAAACCGGGCAAAGATCGATCGAATTTGGCTACATTTTTATATGCCTAAGAAAAGTTCATTCTCAATTCTCGTTAATATTCATTCGACTTACATAGAACGATTCTTTTAAACCACCATTATCAGCAATATTTTCACCTTGAGTCTGATATCCGTTTAACTAATGACGAAAACAGACAAACATTTGTTAAAATTCAGTTTTTAATTTTACTTGAAGACCGATCTGTTCGATTGTATAATTACTATACTGATCGATGATGCATGCTTTTCGTTCGTTGAATCTTTCGATTGTCTCATCACTCCACCAAGGAATACGATTTCCATTTTCATCATATTGACGACCGGAATCATCAAAACCATGTGTAATTTCATGGCCAATAATCACGCCAACGCCTTGTGATTTCAAACATCATCGATTTCTCTTTACTATCCTCGAACTTACCTCCATAATTCAAATATCTGAAGAGAAAAAGGAAAATAAACAGAATTCTTTTTTTCTTTTGAAAATTTTTTTCGGTGCATCTTTATGAAAGAATGGCGTTTGTAAAATTGCAGCTGGAAAATCTGAAAATTGAACATGTGTTGATTGTCACTTAATGCTTGACGTATTTTTATCTTCGTACTTATATGATTTCTCGGTGGACTATAGAACGCATTGACAATTGTCGGAAAACTCGTTCCCCAGGACTGTCGATCGACAACACTGCGAAGTGTTTGAAAGCTTTCTTTAGATTTTATTTGTAATAATTTCAATAGATTTCTCATGTACGATGCATTGAAATGATACTAAAATAAATTCGATTGATTTCTATTTTATACTCATTAGAGTTTTTCTTACATCTTGATAAATCTGTTCTAATTCTGTATGATTTTCACTCGATAAATATTCTGGATAGCCGATTTGTTGATCGATAGCAAATGCCTAAAAGTACCAAGGCTCGATAAACAGACAAATCGAAATAACATAAACAATCAATCAACTTTTCTAATTGCTTTTTCTTTCGACTCATCATCCATCCAAGTCGAACTACGAAGCATTTCAACGAATGCATTACGAATATTGTTTATCATTTCCAATGACTAACAAAACGAAGATTCAATTCAATCGATCAGTCTAAATCAATCTTTACTTGATTTCTTGCATTTTCATCGAAATAATTCTCAATATAAACTTTCGATACGGCATAGCCCATGTTAACATTAACAAAATTCCCGCAGACTAAAGTTCGCGGTCGTTCGCTCGTTGTACCACGAAAATATCGATCGAATGTATCTCGAACAATTCGAAATCGTTTTGGCATATTCGCCACTCGATTCATCATGAATCGCCAAAGGAAATAATTTTGTATCGTACGAGCTGATGTTTCGTTGATAATTCGACTTGCATTTCGAAGATATTCGAGTTCACTAACAGAAATCGTATCGTTCGAATACAAAGTTATATCCGAAAGCGAATAGAGACGTTGGAGATATTGAATGAAATCAATATTCGAACGAACAAGTTCCGGAAGTTCATTGAGCGTCGTACGAATAGTTTCATTTTGTCGTGCACGTTGTTCTTTCGCTGTCCAATGAAACTAAAATTGAATCGAGAAATTCAAAATCAAATTCATATCGAACTAAAATACTTGTGCAAGCGTTTTTTCAAAATTATAGATTTCTACGACATCGTTCTCAATCGTTGAAGTGTCATTTGTCAATAAACGAGCTAAATCATGTATAAATTTTCTATAGAAAAGATTTAAACTGGTTTCATTGTCATAATTCGATCGTTCTTCAAGTCCTAGATCACTTTGTCCAATCTATTTACAACAAAATTTGACATTCTCATGCAGATTCGTTCTTTTTCATTTACTCGAATAAAATAAATCGATGAATTTCGATCATCAATCGATGTACTACAACTATAGATTATATTATGATTATATTCACGTAATTTAAATAATAAATTCGAGAAATTGAACGATGTATTCGCCCATGATAAACCTTCTAAAATCGGCCAACCGCCAAATTCATTTTTGAGTAATCCTAAAAGTTCCTCTACACCCGCGTCTTCAATTGCTTCTTCGTTTACACATGATTGATACAAATTACGAGCATTTTGTATTGCTTGACTACTGTTTGTCTTATTCGAGGATGGCATTGTTAAAATATCTGTATAAATCCTTAAGCTTATTCAAACATAAATAATTTATTATTTACCAACAATGACATAATCTAATTCTCGACGAAGAATATTAATCGTATCTTGTGATTCAGCTAAATAAAAGATGAAAAAATTCGAGATCAAAATTTAATCGATTCTTGTTTCTACAATCGTCAGGTATTCGCTGTGCTTGCAACCATTTACCACAAGCAAATTCGAAGAAATTCTCGCATGGATCGGCTGTTTCATTAATACTTTCCAATAGAAGATTTGCTATAATCACAAAGACATTCTCACGAAAGAACGAAAAAACAAAACATTTCAACTCACCGGCTTTAATACAGTACGGAGTTAAACAAATATCCTTCGTTTCATTCGCTACTACTTTTCGACCTCTTTCAATACCATACAGAACTGCAAATACAATCGTTGATACCAGAAGTATCACGAATAGTATCGCAAATAGAACTTTCCTATGGAATTCAAACGAAAAACTAATCAATTAAATATTGTGAATATTTTGTTTCTCACATTAATCGCAATGAATTTCCTTTACTCATCGTTCTTATCAATAAAATAGCCTAAGAACTTTCTTTTTCTTCTACAAAGAAAAATCAAATGACAAATCTATTCAATGTAAACAAAACAATTATCGACAGAAGGCAAATACTACCGGATGTTATCTGACTTTAGCAGCCTCTCGTGTTGTTTTTTGTTCTTTATTAAGGAAACAAATCATCGAAATATTCGACATGCCGTTTCTTTTTATTCGAATAAAAAACGAGAGAAGAGTTCTTTTTTTTTTATTGAGTTTTAAATAAAACAAGTAATAGTATTAAAAAAACAACGCATGCCTCGATTGGCTTTATTCATTGTTTCGTATTCACGTTTAAACCATTGTCGTCTCAGTAAATCAATTTTTCGACCGGGCTGAAATAAAAAAAAAGAGAGATTTATTTCCGAAGATAAACTCTGAATTAGATAAAATACTTGAAAAGCATGTTTGATGGTTGGTAGTTCGATTTGATACTCTCGATTATTTAATATGTATGCTGTCGATTGATTTATTTCGAATGAAAATAGAATTAATATGGAAACAAATATCAATAAATAGTTATTGGCCATTTAGAAGAGAAGAACTTATTTTTGTTTTTCAATTCACACGATGTCTAACAAAAATTTATCAGGAGAATTCCAATGAAAATAATTAACTAACAGACGTTAACCAGTGTAATATATACTCTTTTTTGTGGGATGTGCGTGTGCGTGTCATATAAGTTGTTGATCCTTTGTGGTTTTCAGTTCTCTATTCAATAAAAGTCTAACATATACTTTAATTAATAAAAATATTTATGAATTTTTCCTAGATATGTTTCATAAAATAGTGACTTGTCATTCATCGGAGAATTGATCGTTGCACTTTTTTGAGTCACTCCTATAACTCTCTCAGATTGAAACAAAAAACAAATACATTCGATGTCCATTAATATTTACGATAAAAATACATTTCTTTTGCCTTTGATTGATAATGAATTGTATGATTTAGCTTTTTTTTTAAATAAAAAAAGACAAATTTCAAAACAATTCTTTTCTCTTTGTCCCTGTTTAGCTATTTTTTCGTTAATTATATACAAAAAAACAATTCTAAACTAAATGATAATAATAATCATTTGTTTTTATTTAATTGTTCATCTTCACTTTCTTCACTGTCGCTTCGTTCATCTTTTTTCACCTAAATATCAACAATTAAAATCAGGTAAATCTCGATTCAAAAAACAAACACGAACTTTTCCTGCTTTCATTGCCAAATAAGCAACTTGACAAATTAAATAGAACCAAAAATAATGTAGAATTTGTAGTACGATCAAAAGACCATTGAATATATAATACGCCGGAAAAAGACCGAGAATTACTAGTTCTTCAAATGTTGTTGTATATAAAATTCTGCAAAGCAAATCAATCTCAATGGAATTTCTGATTGTTTCGTTTGTTTACTTGTAAGGATAATAACAAAGACGAGTTAGAAACCAAACGAGAGCAAATATACCGAAGAGTGTATCACATAATTTTTGTGCACGAGCATATTTCGCCATTTTTGCACTCTGCAAAAGACAAACGACACAAAATCGAAATAAGAAAAAAACAAACGGGTAAAGTACCTCGAGCCAAATATCTCCGCAATCATGAACAACTAAAACAAGCGAACCAATACGTACGAAATTGACAATATAAGAAAATGAGAGTAATAAAATCGTTGCTATATGATGAACAAACATTTGCCAGAAATCTTTTCGTTTAACATCGATAAATTGAGAGAAAACCAATGACCAATAGAAAGCTAATTCGACCATGTAGTATATAAATATATCGTTTGTTAACGGATGATTCGGATAGCCTAGCCAACAGTGTCGTGTGTCATCAATCCAAGATTTCTGAATTAGAAACAAAAAAAAAAGACGAAATTTCTTTTTTTCTTCAATATACTCGTACGTTTTTTAATATTATCAAACCATAAATAAAAACAGAGAAATAGAAAACGAATCGCCAGCATGCTTCACTAAATTTTCTCAATGGACTCAGATGAGTCCGTGATTTCGACGAGCCTCGAATGCCAATTAATCGACCAATCGGTCGGGCAATGGAGCTTTGAAGGTCACAAAGAAAAAGTAAATAAATAAACAAATAAATAAATAAATTTTTCCTTACATTTCAAAGAGAATCCGTGTTAGATAAAGAACACCGGCCAATGGATAAACGTAAAGTAAATGCTGAAATTTAGGCACATAAATGCCTTTGTGTTCTAACTGAACGAAATCATTCCATGTAACGTTGTTCGGTAACCAAAACAGTTCATTCCACATCGTAATCAAATCAAAATTATTTTCATACTTTTGTCATAGAAAAGAAAAAAATGAAAAAAAATGTAGAAATTTAAAATATGTTTTCTATAGAATATAGAATGTAAACGAATATGTTAGTTTCTTTTGTCTTCCTTGTTTGAAACTTCGTTTATTATTACTATTACTATTATTATTCTGTTCTATGCGTGTGTGTCCATCGTTAAGTAAAAATGACCAATCGAGAATGAATTTTTGAGGGCGCTAGTTTAGGTAGCAAACGGGACACGTTTTCATAACTCGTATTTATTCTTCAGAAGATAAGAGAAAGAAAAGAAAATGACTGAAAAAATGAAAAAAACATTTGAATATGATAATCAACTGCCATCGTTGCCATTACCAACATTAGAACATACACTCGAACGATATCTTGATTCAAGTATAGTATAGAATAATATAACAGGCGACAATAAGTTCTTATGTACATAGAGTGTCATTTGATATTTAGTACGAGCTGTTATCGAGAATGATGATGATTATAACCAAACAAAAGAACGTGTCGAACAATTTCGAAATGGTCACGGCAAAGAATTACATAAACAATTGAAAAATCGAGCTCAATCACGAAATTGGGTAGACAGAGATTGAAAATCGATCGAAGCATTTTTTTTTCTTTTCTTCTTCTTCAGTTGGCCAAATGGTGGGACGAAGAAATCTATCTAAAATATCGTTTACCGATTGCACCATGTTTTAATATGATGGGCTTTAGTTGTCTCGTTCCACCGAAAGAAGATTCTCAAATTGAACGAACGTGCATTCATATGCATGCAAGTGCGCTTGTTTTTCAAAGCATTCGCGAGTAGGTGACAAAAAGAAGAAAAACAATTCAATTTGAATTTTGCTTTGATAACAATAGAGAACGATATCCGATAACATTCGCCGGCAAATCGCCGTTGACAATGTATCAACTGAAGAATTTTTATAATACATGTCGAATACCGAAAAAGGATTGTGATGAAATACTGAACTGTTTTCGAACGGGTTCGATTCGAAATTGAATTTGATATATGGAAATGAGAAAGGTTTTCTTGTATTTTGTAGTTTCAGAAGATGAACAATTGCCACCGACACATGTCGTTGTTTTTTCGAATGGTCGTATATTTACATTTGATTTGTACGATTCGAAACGACTTTTAACACCGAATGAAATTCGAGAAAAACTCGATGAAATTTCGCAGCTAAGTCAAACAGCACGAGCCATCGGTCTCGGAGCGTTGACAGCTCTTCCACGCGATGACTGGGCTGAAATTCGACAACATCTCTGTCGAATTAATGAAGAAAATCGAACGAATTTAAATCTTATCGAAACAGCTCTACTTGTCTATGCTTTCGAAAGTGAAAATGCTAATGATCTAACTGAGGTAGAGATATTAATCACAGATTTACGTCGTTATATACATATTCGTTCTTAGCTTGCACGAATTGGAATGTTGAAAAATCCTGAATCACGATGGTTCGATCGGTCAAATGTCTATATTGTTACACGAAATGGACTGGTTGTAACTAATGGCGATGTAAAATACCTATTTCTATATCGAATAAATCTCATTTTGAAAAAAATATTCTCCTAGCATGCTGCATACGAAGGCATAATTCCTCTTCAAATCGGTGATCATCTTCAAAGTCATTACGATGAACTCGAAAAAATCACCTCATGGCCTCGACAAACCAATCGAAATCGACTTTGTGAACTTCATTTTCAAACCGATCCATTGATTATCAATGCTATTCATCGAGGAGTCAATCTATTCACTCAAACAGCAAATAATATCGATTTACTTGTACGTGACGTTCATCAATGTACCAAAGATGAGATTAAAAACTACGTTCGTATTCATCCGGATATGTTCTTTCAACTGAGTCTTCAATTAGCTTATTATAAAATTCATGATTTCAAACCAGCTCCCACGTATGAAACAGCATCGACACGACGATTCTATCGAGGACGAACTGAAACATTACGAGCATGTACGACTGAAGTCGTGCAATGGTGTCGATCGATGACAACTGATCGACAGAAATTCCATGTAAAACCGACAGAAATCGAATTGATTTTCGAAATAAACGGACGTTTTTTTTCTCTTCTTCGTAGGACAACGAACGAAGACAATTGTTTCTTCGAGCTGCTAATCGTCATCAAGAATTAATGCTCGAAGCCTCGGCAAATCACGGTTGTGATCGACACTTATTCGGTTTAAGTATGATTGCATATGAATCCGGTCAACCGTTCGATTTAATCAACGATCCATCTTGGATAAAAAGGTATCTTCTCGAGGATGAAATCAACTAAAACTAAACATTCAATTTAGTGGTGGAAGTGGAAATTTTCTTTTATCAACAAGTTGTTTAGGTTTTGGCGTAACAAGTGGCGGGACAGCGCCGATGTGTTTGAACGGTTACGGAGTGTTCTATCGACTTGGCAGCGATGCGTAAATGTCAGCAAACAATTCAATTAATTAACTTTGTTTCTTATTTTAGCATTACATTTGTTGTCACTGCCTATCGAAATTCGAGTCACACCAATGCTCGACGTCTCGCTGATTCCATTCAAGAGACTCTTATCGAACTGAAAACACTTTTCCTTGCATCTAATTTATAAAAAAAAAACATTTTCGTATTTTTTTTTGCTTTGGTTTTATTTTGCTGATGTCTTTCTCAAATACCGTTAGCGCAGC
>ERZ781399.2093-NODE-2093-length-16700-cov-4.542025_pt1 | contig 16700 bp, 19 predicted proteins | sample MGYA00511014_ERZ781399 | MGnify/ENA primary metagenome ERZ781399 (study PRJEB29847, sample SAMN06458254) | wastewater metagenome | isolation source: Wastewater bioreactor | place: South Africa: Cape Town | study: EMG produced TPA metagenomics assembly of the...
CATACGAGATCGAAACGTGACTGGAGTTCAGACGTGTGCTCTTCCGATCTGTTCGATTTGACGTTCGAAAATCTCGTTTATTGATTTGTTTTCATAGGCATTCGGGAGTGATTGTTCAATGTCAACCGAGAAAATATCTTGTTCAAGTTGATCAACAACAGTATTGGATTGAATCGGATCTTATTCGACCGGATCAAGTAGATTCGATTGGTTTTTAGTGAGAAAATGCGTTTGTTTTGTTGAAAATTTAGAAACGAAACGTGAAATTCGAGTATCGGCCCGGTCAATTTCTTCGAAATGAATCGAAATCATCGGCGAATAAACTCGTGTTTACAGATGAAAAACTTTCCTCAACGCCTGCTGATACTTCCAATGGTAAGATTTCACTGTTTTTCTGCTTCGGTCGACTGTTTTCCGTTGAATAGATTTGAAAAAGAAACAAAAGAAATCGCCTTTTGTTTGGAAACCAACTCCAATTTCAACAATTCAGAGTAAATTCACTCTCAAACACTCGAAAAATCATCGTGTTTTTTTTTGTTTTTTGCAGCTCGTCGCTCGTCGAAAGTCAATCAAACATCCGAAGAAAACCAACCAGCTCTTTCGAACAGTAAGAATTTCAACGTTCATCAATCGATTCTCATCGAATTTCTAGGTGAAAAACCGCCGTCATCCGATCAAACTCCATCGGAAGTTCTCATTTTCCGGCCAGTTATTCGCTTCGTCGAATCGACTTCGAATAACAATCACAATTCCACTTCTCCCAAACGTAAATTTCTCATTTTCCTCTCGAAAACTTCGACTATTTTGCTTCTACTCAGGTCATTGTTCGACCGACGATGAAAATCTCGCTCTGTATCACATAAACGCTTCGACGGACAGTCGTTCCTCGTCGACGACGAGCACGGAAAATCCCTTTCCGATCGAACAGCAAATCAAAACCGAGCCGAAATCATCGTGTTTTCTCGAGACTCCGCCTCCGTCGCTGCCCGACATTCATTTAACTCAAGAATCCGACTCGACTTTCGACAAACCGAATCAACAATTAAAATCCAAACGAAAACAAGACCGTCCGCAGCGGAAATCCACGCCGATGAAACCCTCGGGTTACCTCTCCGACGAGTACGGCGAGCCGGACAACGATCGACTTCTGTCCGACGACGAGCTGGAAAAGTATTTTCGCGAGCTCAACGAGCCTGTCGAACGTCAATCGTCGACGAACGGACTGTTTGCTCAGCAGCTGTTCACTTATCTTCACAAGAATCCAATGAATTTCGATAAACTCGAACGATTTCGTTTGGAAAACTACGAAACGAGGAACTCTCGTTTGAGTTTAATCTCGAAGATTCTCGAGAAAATCTTCGGTTTATTCCATCAGAAGACTCTCGACGAGCTTCCGATCGAGATTCCCGAGGAAATTCAAACGCACATTCAACTCGGACTCAATCGAATCACCAACGTCAACGTCATTCGAAAGAAAATCTCCAGCAAAACCAAACGTTTACAGAACTTAAAAATGAACAAATGAATTTCATCACTCAGCCATTCATCGAATGATCAACAATTCCTCCTCTCGCCCGCGAGTCCGCTGACGCCCAACGAAGATCTTCTTTCTCCCAACACGAATCTGACGCAAACCGGTGGCGCTATCGAACAACTTCCCGTTCTGCCCAAAGAACGAGACCTCTACGAGATCATCAGCTGTCTCTGCCATTGTCAAATCGACAATGGATTCATGATTCAAGTAAATCTCTCGAATTTCTCCTCACCCTCAACATCCCGCTTTTCGTTTAGTGTGAAACCTGTTTCTGTTGGTCACACTGCGAGTGTGTCGGTGTGACGGCGAATTGCATTCCAGCGTTTTTCAAATGTTCAGTCTGCACGAGTGCCGAAGGTAAATTTGTCATTTTCGAGCAATTTGAAAGCGAAAATCGAAGGATTTTTAGCGGAACGAACGCCGCAGTGGACGCTGACGTCGATATTCGACGACGAAACCACCGGGTTGTTTCTCACGAACGCGAATAATCCCGAGAAAGTCGCGTTGTTATTGTCCTACGCGAAACGACTGTGGAATTTGCGCGAGCAAATGATCGAGCTGAAGCTTCGATCGACGCCCACGCTGAGATCTTTGCAAAACGCGTTAAGGTGTGATGATTTAACTGAATTATACGAATATGCGAACATTCAGTCAGATCAATTGGCGAATCAGATCGAAGAGCGAAGAGAAAACCGAACGTTTTACGAAACTGTCGCGAATACGATCGATGGACTCGTGGATTCAGTTTGTTCGTCATTATCGAGTAAAATTTTGCTTCGAAAATCTTTTTTGTTGAAAATGAATTTGAATTTCAAGGCTCGTCGTGTTTGTCAATTGAGTTAACCGATTCGAATCCATCGAAATCGACCGGTTTCAACGATGAAATCGATGTGCTAATCTCTCATTTATGTGATGACGATCAAACGAGACAAGTCCGTCGGACGATTCAAAATCGTTACGATCGACTTATGTCGACGATCGACAACAAAATCCAATCGATTCTCCTCGAACATCAAAGTAAATTTCGGCAAAAATTCGCTTGCCAAACTCATTTCGAACCGATTTCAGATCTTCAAACTCAACTTGCATTCGAATTCGGTATAATACCGACGGATTTGTCCGACGAATATCTTTCCTACGATACCTACGAATCAGCATTACGAACCGCTATCGATCGACTCAAATCTTAGAGAAGAAAAAAAGCAACCAACCAACGCGCCTAACCAATGTCATGTCTCTGCAGGGTGACGGATGCAAATAGTAATTTGTGTCTGCGTGTGTCATGTCTATATATAAATATATATATATTATGGTTTTTGTACATATTATATTTCACATCTAGGATTATTTTTTGTTTGTAGTGTGAGTGTTTTCTTCTCTCTTCTCTTGTTCTTATTGTGCTCGGTGTCGTTGAAGATTTTTCTTTTGTTTTATTCTCCTACATATTCGTTCTGCTTCTTCTTCTTCTTCTTCTTTTTTGATGTTCAAACAAAAAATTCTTGTGTGTGTATGCGTGTTCGTTCTCTCTCTTCTTTTTTTTCTCTTTCTGTTTATTATTCTCACCTATATATACATAAAAAAAAAAGAAAACGCGAAAAAACAAATCATCAACCCAGCTGAATATATATATTTCTATATATATCGTCTGTTTGTGTATACAAATAAGAGAAAACAAGCATTTTTTAGATAAATAAAAGATATACGGCCATATGATTGCAAACGAAGGCGTAAATTCTGAAAGAGAAAAAGCGAATTTATTATGTTTGATAAAGTGAGTTGGTGTTGTTGTTGATGAATTGATTGTTTTTGCTTTGGATTAGATTGACTTTGAAGACATTGATCGATCAATCGTCGTCGCCAACGGCCCCGACGGTTCTCGACGATAGAAATACGGATGTGACGAATTTTATCTTGACACTCGAACGAGTTCTCAATTTTCGAATGAAAAGTAATCAAATCAGAAAAACTATCGAAAGAAAATGCTTTTCGTTTTGCTTCTGTCAATAGCGAATTGGCTGTCGGAACGGAGGTTTTTCTGGGATTTTATCCGGCCGGCGTGCATCGGCTCAGCACGGCAAAATTGTTCGTATTGAAAATTTGCAAAAAAAAACACGAAATCACTTCTGCTTTTAATTTTTAGTCATCGAACGTGTCGAAGATGTTTCGAAAGCTCGAAGTCTCAAAGACAAAGTAAAGACATTTCTCAAGAAAATCCTGTAAAATCTGTCGGTCTTTCAGGGTCGAACTTGGGTTAAATTCGCACTGATGGAGAAAAAGCTCTCGGAATTGCTGAAACTCATCGTTTCCGATTGTAATCTCGTTCGAAAATACTACAACGACGATTCGATCTTAACATCGAATCAAGCATTTATCCTTTGCGATCAATTAGCCGGTCTGTCGGCACTGGATTTCAGTTTCTGCTTCAAACAAGACGAGCCCACAACCGCGCTCGAGACAGACGTTATCGATTTAACACCCTATTTGGCATATAAATCCAAACAGTAGGCCTTTCGAAAGAAGAAAAAAAACACTTCGATTGATTTTGTCCGGTTCGGTAGAGGAAAATGTTTTCAAGAACAGAATGCTGATGAAGAGAATAAAGAACCGAGTGTTACGTTGTCGTCGGTCAATGAATTGAAAATCTTTCATTCAAATGACAAAGAAATGATTCCGTTGGACAAATACAAACTCGAAGTTGAGCAACGAGTAAGAACAAAGTCGAAAAAGACGATTTGAGAGTTGTTGTTGTTGTTCGTAGAAATACTTCGAAGATCTTTTGAAACATCGTGAACAAGAATTACAACAAATCAAAACACGACTCGAAGCATTAAAAGCCGAAAAAGACAAGGAAGTTCGACTAATGGAAAACATCATCATCGAACTTCAACTCGAATTGTAATTTCAAATTCAAAAAAATTTGCAATTTCGACAAACTTTTTTCGTTTTTCAGACGAACTGCCCGAGAAGATGCTGAATTCAAACGTAAAAAATCTCAGCAAACTCCGTCGATAACACCTCCTCGAAGTCTCTTCAAACAGTCCAATCGCAAAGTAAACTCGCCGACAACACCGACCAACGATCAAAATCGAACGTCTCTTATCGTCGATGACGACGACGACGACGATGACGACACACAAATGCGTCCTATCGATGCAACACTAATCACCACAGATAACCTCGATATTCAACTCTCACGTCGATCGAGTCATTCGACAACAACAACAAACACTGACGATGATCAATATGAACTTGCTCGACAAATAACAACGACTAATTCTCATTTAATCAAAGATATCAAACCAATATCAAGTCCGGAAATGGTCTCATCGGCAACATCTCTTTCGACTCCATCGTCAAGCGATGACGATCATGACGAACATTTACTTCCACCTCGAATCTACGAATCAGGTCGATTCGAGCCCGTTGAAATGACGGCTGAACAAGCCGATCTACTCGAAGAAGCAAGTAGTACAACTACATAAACAATCATTCTTATTCACTGTGTTTTTGCAAATATGTATCATATCGTAGTAATTTGTTCTTTTGTTTTTCTTCTCTTCTCACTGACTGATTGATGAGCAATAAATGAAAAATTTTCATTGCGTTCTTTCTTTTTTTTGTAATTACTTCTAACCATGTCAATAATGTGATATATATTATCGTTGTTCTTCAATATTTACTTGTGATTTTTTTCTTTTTGAATAATTTTTCTGTTTGGTTACAATATAAATCAATATCTGCTTTGCACAATTGGCAAATAAGCCTCATATCTCAGTTCCTCTTGGTTAATTGCAAACAATCGAAGTGACAATGGCAATTCATCAAATCTTGTCTATCATTACCGTGAAGTGAAGACACGGGATCAAAACTTAATCTCTATGCTTTGAAATTTGCTAACGAAAGATAAATAAACATGACGTAATCGATTCGTCGAGGAAATTAACATAGAAATCATAGAGATTTCTTTTCTTTTGTATTTCGATGTGAAAGTAATACAGATGAACAAGTTCAATACGAAGAAAGAAACTGATGACAATCGTCTTAATCATCAGATACAATACGAAACCATATCGAATTCGATTTTTTTTTCTCTTCTCTTCTTCTTCTTCTCCTTCATCGAACGAAGATTAGAACAGAAATCGAAGTGAACAGTCAACGAAATGAAGATATTTCATCGAAATCAATATCAATTAAATGAATTTGTTTGTCTCACGGTAAAATCGATGAACTGATGGCAACGAGAAAGAGAGAGAGAGAGTTTATTTTCTGTGCAGGAATCCGATCGTTTAATGAAGAAATTCAATAGTTTGGATACTCGACGGAATTCTTTCTGTTCTCAAGTTAATCTTCTAACAGAATTTCAAATTCGTTTGAGAATCTTAGAAAAACAACGTTATGAACTCGAAGAACAACTTCAACGACTTCAGGTGAACATCGAACAATCAAATGTCAATGAACAAGCCGATTGATTTTTCTTTTGCTTTGGTTATTATTTAGATAGAAAATGTCAAATATAAAACTTGTTTTCTCAGCGAAACTAATGATCAAAATTGTGCACTTAATGGACATATGATTCCGACGACAGTTGTTGGTAAAAGATGTTTGATGACGTAATAATCTATCGAGTTTTTCTTTGTATATAATCTATGGGATGCGTAGAATCGGGGTTCGTTTGTATCTGATCGATATCTTTAAACGCAAGGTCAAACAATCCGAGAACGAGCAAAAGAAACACAGAGAGGAAGAGAGAGATAGAAAAAAAAACGCCGAGACGAAGAGTACTATTCTTCTTTTCCTCGTTTGTTTCCTTCTCGTATAAACTTATGCAGTTTTTTTGTTTTTATTCCGTGTTATTAAGCAATTAGTTTTCTCTAGTCAATTGATTTTCTTGATAAAACATAAAATGTCGTCTTTGATTGATCATGAATCGAATCGTCTATTTTCAATGTCTGCTACTTGTCCAACACCAGTCGTTTCTTCGACGAGATATTCGATTCAACAATCAAATCGTCGAGGTAAAACAACACGAACATGTTGATTAATCAGCTGATAAGAAAGAGCTATGCGTCTGTCTGCACTCAGCCAGTTTCTTTTTTTGTTTGATTGAAAGATTAGATTTTGTCTTGATCTATTTCGTAGAAAATGATATTGAAAGATTAAAACGACGAGTGGAATCCCTTGTGAAATCAAATGATGAGAAAGTAAACATTCGTCGTCTCCATTTATTTGTTGTTGTTTCATTGAGAAACTTATTTTTAAGGAGAAAAAAATCGAAGATTTACAAAATCAATTAGCTAAATACAATCGAACATTGTCAAGTCCTAAAATCGAGATAAAAGCAAAAGAACTTAATGGTGATTTATCGGATACAAATTCAATTCCATCAATGAGCGGTGAAAAAGACTCAGCAACACAAAATGAATTCAATACATCGTCAAATCCATTGAATAAACTTAAATTTGATGTTGTACATCGAGTAAGTCAATCGTTTTGTTTTTCCTCATTCGAAATCAACGAATTCTTCAAGGCATCAAGTGCTGAACCAATGTTATTTCGGCAATTGAGTCAGGTTAAAATCTCATTCAATTTCAAAATAAATCAATTTCGTTCGTTGTTTTTTCTTTACTTTCTTAGAGACCAGCTCGTCGATCAACGGGAACATTGAATTTTCATTGTAGATATTTTATTTTTAAACAAAAAAAACCGAAACGTACACAGATTCGAATTTAGATGATCAAAGTGGTTATATATCCGATGGAGCTGATCAACGCTATTCGATCTACAAAAGCAAATCTTCGAATGCGAACAGTCTGAAGAATCTGTTTGGCAAATTAATTCGAACGAATTCCGGACAAATTCGTGAGGATAATCAACGAACATTGAAAACAATCACGAACACCAATAAACTTCCGCCGAAAGCTCTCAAGTAAACAAATGTCTGATTGAGATTATTGATTTGTGATAAGAAAGCTTTTAGTCCATTGGAACGTACATTTGCTTGTTGGACAAGCGAACAAATTGTTAATTGGTTGTACGGCATTGGTCTCGAACAATACGCGAGCGAATGTCGAAAAGCATTTCAAAATGGTTGGCAATTGCTGAATGCAACACCGCAAGAACTAGATAAAGTAGTTCGAATCACGATTTGATTTTGTTTGGAAGACAATGAATTCTAGAAAATGGGAATCAGAAATCCTCTACATCGAAAGAAACTTCAGATCTGTCTCAATGGTTTGTCAACAAAGAAAATCGAAGGAGCAAATCTCGATACTTATTGGGTTTTAAGTAGATTATTATTATTATGATTTTCGTAATCATAATTCAAATAAATCTAAAAATTCTCTCTAGGATGGTTAGATGATATCGGTCTTCCACAATATAAACAATCATTTTCTGAGTCAAAGATCGATGGTCGATTACTCAATAACCTCAGTCTTGTCAGTAGAAAATATCTGTCTCGATCATTTTCATTGATTGTCTCGTTTAGGAAGATCTTTTCTATTTAAATATTACCAATGAACTCCATCATTTATGTCTCAAACGTTCAATCGAAGTTCTACGTTTGAATAATTTCAATTCCAGTTATATAAAACGACGTCCCGATAACAACGAGAACAATCAACTTACTGAAGTTACCTTTTGGTCGAATCATCGTGTTATGGATTGGCTACGATCGATTGATCTAGCGGAATACGCAGCTAATCTGCGTGGATCAGGTGTCTGTGGCGCTCTGATGGTAAACAACAACTCAACTCGATCGAAAAATGATAAATTTTGAATTTAGATTCGTGAATTACGTTTTAATGCTTCGACTTTAGCTGAGATTCTCTCGATACCAATGTCGAAAACTCTGTTGAGAAAACATTTAGCGATGCGTTTTCAAGAATTAATCGGCGATGATACGCAAACTCGAAAGAATATCTATGAAAAATCTCCTGATTATCAACCATTAGCATTGAATAGCAAAGTTAAAATGAGAAATAGTTTTTTTGCACATCGACGAACGCGTTCGTTTGATAACGAAGAATTAATCTGTCCAATGAACGAAAACCGATTCAAAGTCATTTGACCAAAGAAAATCACATTTTTTTGATAAAGAAAAAGTCTGTTTCTTTTTAGTTTGTTCTTTCTCACGATAGTCCAACGACGATTGTTTAGAATAGAAAACAAAAAACTCAAACATTTCCTCGACGTGTGTGTTTGTTCGTTTGTTTGAATAAATAGTTGGAAACAAAGGCTTTTTAATTAAAGAAAATTTGACAACTAAAATACGAAAGGATTAATAAGAAAATCGAATTGGAATGAAAAATCGCACGAGATTTGCCAAAAACTTTAAAATCCCATTGCTTTCGTAGAGCTTGCCGAGCGACTTGACATTCTCGTGCGTTCCAATTATCACCGCAAATAACCAAGAGTAATTCGTCGGGATCATCGATACATTCGTACTGAAAGCCATTATCTCGGATCAATTTTTCCAATTGAATAATGCTCTTTTCGCCACATCGTTCTCTGCAGAAAAAGAAAACAAAATACGTAAAATAATTTCAATTTTCGAATGAATCCTTTGAAACTCACAAAACTGGATAATCAGGCGTATGCAACACTAAAACATTGACTTTTGTCACTGCATAAGTACCGTTACGTTGAAAATTTGGTAGTTCAAAAATAGCAAAATATGAATCATTGCTGTACGTCGGTCGACCATTGGGTCGACTTCCGTTTAAAATCACATAGACTTGTCCGGCAACAAGTTCAGCAAACTAAACAAACATTTTTCAAAAAATAATAGCAATTGCTTGGTCTACTTTTGTGGATGCTAAACCCCAAAATGCTACATCAGCCCATTTATTATCCTGACAACTTCCTGGACAGCTGACATAGTCAAAGCCTTCAGCTTGAGGATCATTCTCCTTTCCACACCATGTCAAACCATCGACCATGCCGGCTGCTAATGTATCTTCTAAAGTTACATAGTTAAAACCGCCCATCGCGTATTCATGTGTAACAGCGTACGTTCCACTCCAAAATATCCCCTTCGAATAGCAGATTCATTTGTTCAACAAACAAACAAAAAACGAATTCAAAATATTTTTTACTCGATCAACAATATGCACACCGCTGAGTGCATATTCAAAAAATGCCTCGTATGTACTCATATTCAGGTTACAATACGGTTTATAACCAACAGCCGATTCGAATAATTCGTAAAGTTCAGTACAATTTTTTGTTTGACTAAACAAAATTGAAATGAATTAATTAATTAACCAACAATAGGAGCTTACTTTTGGCTCGATATATAAGGATTTCGTTTAATAAATTGATAATCATAACATCGTCCAATCATGATGTCTTTTAGACCACAAGTGGTACCATTCGTTTTTACATATGTACCATTGCACGGATAGACGACAAGTGCTTTCGATGATACAGTCTGATCGATATCATTCTGATATTTCGATCCGAAACTCCGTGGTTCAAGTTGAATTTCACTTGATGTTGTTGATATTTGAATAAATAAAATTATAAGAATAAAAACTAACAACAAAAAAACCAGATATAATTCTGATTAGCAATTTGTTATTTTAATAAACATACGAGAATTCCAACGAACCGTTGAAAACATTTTGCATTCACACAAGTGTACTGACAGTCTGATCTTGTATTCAAAGCAACAAACAAAAAAATGAGGAGTCTGACAGAAGAAAGAGAACGGCAATTGAATATTTATCAGAACAGCTTTGACATTAAGTATATATACATATGCTATTCAAATCGATCAAAACGTTTATGTTTGAAAAGGTTTTGTGATTATAATAATCGTGTTTTTCTCTGAGATGAATCGATTGATTTGTATTTAATCTTTCACGTTCTTTTTGTAAATATCAGATGTAAATTATTTTCGTTCTGATCAATTGAGAAGCAGACGTTCGATAACTATTTAATCAAAATAAAACTTCACGTGTTTTCAATCGTTAATCCTTTAATATAAAAGCAGAGAATGGATTACGATTTTGTACGAAATCTTTCTCTTTCTGAAGTTAATAACGCGAATAATATCGCACCGGGAGGTCTTGATCAATATTTATACAGTATATAAATAGAAAAACGAACTTCGAGTGCTAAATACAGATTCTGTATATCGTGTAGATGATTCATTTATATTTAATATTGTGATTGCTATTCTAAGATATTCTGCAGATGATTGAAACACATAGTCAAATGTTTTATTTCGTCTCGCTTCATGTGTCCTTGTTTTTATCAAAACAAACGTGGGCTATGCAGTAAAAACACACCTGTATGCATATATAAATTTATCGCTAATAGTCTGTGATTACTCTTTTTTTTCTTTGCAAAAAAACGATGTGTGTTAATGGGCGATTGATTTGCGTCGTTTGTTTGACTTTCATATTTTCTACAGGTTCGATCGTTTCACAAACAATTCCCTATGATACAGTTGTTTGTTTCGGTGATTCTACATCCGATACTGGCAACGTTTATAATTTAACTAATTCCAGTTGGCCACCAGCACCGTTCTATCAAGGACGATTCTCTAATGGACCTGTATGGATTGAAAAACTCGGCATACCAACTTTACTCAATTATGCATATGGTAGTGCGACAACTGATAATAATTTAGTACCTGGTACGACGGAATTCAATACGAGTGTACCTGGAATTCGTCAACAGATTGGTTTGTATAAGTCGAAAACTGATTTAACTGAAGTCAATTTCGATCGAACACTTTACGCTGTTTGGGCTAATGGAAATGATTATTATTTTAATATGTCTTTGAGTCCATCGACAGTTGTCAATAGTTTAATTAACGGAATTCAAGATTTGATTCAAATAGGTGCAAAGAAAATTTTAATTCTCACTCAAATTCCACTTCAAATATATCCAGCTGCACAATTACTAAATCTCAATGATTTTCTTAGTACTCTAACACTTTCGCATAATACGGATTTGTCAAATCAAATCGCCAATCTTCGCTCTCAAAATCCTCAAATTTCATTTTATCTTCATAATGTTTCTTTACTAATCACGAATATTCTCAACAATACATCTCGTTATGGCATCAATAGTACGCAAAATTGTTGGATTACAACGAATCATATAATTGTTCAATTATGTTCAACACCTGATACATATATGTTCATTGATGAATATCATTTTACCACTCGAATCCATCAGATGATAGCTGATGACGTGAAAAGTTCAATTCAAACATCACATGGATTGGTTTTAACAGCATTTTCAATCTATTTTTACATCATTTTAAATTTACAAATGTTTATTTCTTGATTTTTTTCATCAGATCACAACACAAACAAAATACATTTGATATTTATTCATCTTCTTCCTCCTCCTCCTCTTCCTCCTCTTCTTCTTCCTCTTCCTCTTCTTCTTCTTCCTCTTCTTCATATGATTTCGCTCGTTTTCGTTTTCTGTCGTCTTCTTTCTCGGATTCTTCATCCGACGATGCAACTTTCCGATGTTTGGTCGCTGTTGAACTTTTCTGTCCACTAGATTTCTCCTTGCGAGTATCATCTCTGTCTTCTTCTTCGTCGTCTTCTTCTTCACTCGTAACTTCATCTCGATATCCACCTAAATCAAAAAACATACGTCTCTCTACAAATGAAATCGACAAATTTGACTTTTCTAACCTTGTAATTTTTTCTTTTTCGCGTGATTTTTAATCGCACTGATTGAAACTTGTTCGTTATCATCGTCTTCATCTTCGAGATAACTTGCTGACATATTTCGATCTTTGTACGCTGCCCGTTCACGTTGTCGGATTTGTTGATTTCGTCGACGTTCTTCGGCTCGCATACGTTGTTCTTCTCTCTATTCAAATGAAATTTAACAAAAAAAAAAGCAAAATGTGTTATTTTCAACTGAATATGAACACCAACCTTGATCATTTCGGCGCTATTACTAATTGTTGCATTGATATTCGAAAGAACACGAAGTTTAGGTGCTGGATTAGCTTTACTAGCGAATTTGATCTTCAAATGTGCTAATGAATCGTTTGAATGTTGACTAAAAACGAAACGATCGATGATTCAATTGAAATATTCGTTTTCATTTCATCATACCGAAATGCAAGTTTCGTTCGAAAGACAGCTTGTGCTTGCATACTCTTCTGATGTCGGACGAATAAATGATTGTGATCACTTTGAATATTCGCTTTCGAAACATCGAAGATCTCTTTTCCAACATGAAGAGATAAACTAATCGAAAGTAAAGATTCAATAATTTGTGTTTTTTTTCGCTCTCTGTTTAAATGAATACCTTCCATCTGACCAGCGAACTAGACGAGTGTTACTTTCTCGAACTGTTTCACCAGATTCATTCGTTGCATAACGCCAACGAATTGTATTTTCGAGCTAAAGATCGATTTGCTATGAATGATAGATGATCAAGAGAATAGAAAATCTACTTGTAGTTTAAAACGAGCTTTGTTATCTTCGTCATCGTCATCACGAACTTCGTCTTGGAGAAATTCGGGATCGAATGGTCTGTAAAAACGAAGATTTTGAAGAAAATACAAACGATCTTTGAACGAGTTTTTACTTCGGTTCGATTTTCATAAAACTGGGCAATTTAACTAGATGAATATCTCGACCGAGATCACAGGCAACATGTGGAGTATCGACAGTAATTTGCTCTTCCTCTTCTTCTTCTTCTTCTTCTTCGAGTAATTCTTGACTTCCGTTCTGTTTTCTCATAGAAAATAAATGTTAACAAGAAAATTGAAATTTACTTCTTGTTCATCATCGTGTTTTTGTCTTCGACGACCTCCTCCTTCCTCTTCATCACTGAGATCGCTTAAATCACCGCCAAAAACGTCCTCTTGAGTGAGATTCTGAGCTAAAATTACAGAGAAAAATGTCTCGAATTTGTTTTCAAAAATCGTTATTTTACCAGCTTCATCCGAATCTTCATCTAATGGATTCGTACGATCAACTCGACCTCGTGTTGTTGTTTCTTCTTCTTCTTCTTCTTCTTCTTCTTGCTCCTCTTGTTCTTGTTGATTACCACCTTGCTCCTCTTCTTCTTCTTGTTGTTGATCTGACTGATCATCCTCTTCAACATGTTGATTGAAATCTTCATCATCTCCTTCTTCTACATCATTATCATCAATATGTTCTTCTTCCTCCTCTTCTTCTTCTTCGTCTATTTCATTTAAAAAAAACAAAAGTTGGATTTTGAAATTTGACATCGACCTTTAAACTTACGCTCATCGGATTCCATGTGTTCTTCGTTATTACTCATGTTTTTCTTCTTCTAAAAATAAATAAATATAAAGTTTTCTATTCGTTTTTTTTTTCTTAAATCAATTTATGTTTTATTGCACAAGAAAATAAAAAGAAAACATTTGATCAATTGCATATAAACTAAAGAAGAAACGTTCGATTTCACTGTTATCTGTTGAGAATAAAAAGAAAATGCGATTGTTTATTGTTTTGTTCTATAAAATTGCACAACAACAGGAACTTTCTCCTGTCGAATTCGGCTGATTAATTGGATGTTCAGACGAATCTGGACCTGTGGTAACCGACGGTTTCGTTACTCGAACAGCTCGCATGAGTTCACAAAAGGCTTTGTCGACATTTTGTTTTGTCTTCGCCGATGTTTCGATATATTTTATCGACCAATTTTGAGCTTTTTGTTCGGCATCTTCCGGCGAGACTTTCCGTTTATCGGCTAAATCGATTTTATTTCCAACTAAAATCGCCGGAATATTTTTACTTCCACTTTTAACCCGCAGAATCTGTTCGCTAAAACAAATTCTTCAATCGAAAATTTCGAATCTCAATTCAATTTACTAAAGTTCATTTAAATCAGCAAACGATTCCGGATCAGTGACATCAAATACAAGAAGAAATCCTTCGCCACCACGTATATACGTATCACGTATAGCTGAAAAACACGAACATTTTCGATTTCGTACGTGTTTGAAATCCTACCAGCGTAGTTCTCTTGACCAGCTGTATCGAGAATATTCATTTCAACTTTATCTCCATCGAGCATAACGGTCTTTTGATACGAATCAGCTTTCGTTGGTTCATAATCAACAACGAACTAAGTTTTTCAATTGATTCGAAATTCAAGAGAATTTATTCGATCTTACTTCATCGTACATATATTGAAGTGTTAGAGCTGATTTTCCTACGCCACCACTTCCGATCTAAGAATGAAAATTGAGATTTTGTTGAATTGAACAGTGAAATTACCATAATTAATTTGTAGACGGCTGAAGCTTTGTACGAAACCGTCATTGTTATGCGTATTCAAAGATAAGAAAATAAGAAAATCTGATGAATTTCGGTTTTTCGTTGATAATAAACAAAATTTTTTCTTCGTCGTCTTCTCGTTATCATTGAAAACGAGAACAAATACAGGAACGAGTCAACTAATTCGATTGGATATTTCTATTTGATTAATCAGAATTTGTCATGTCCATCAGAGGGAGTTAGTTGACATTTGTTCGATATTTAAAAATCAATGTCAAATGTTAAGAATAAATATACATCGATTTTAATTGAGTTCAATTGTATTTGACTTGCAAAGACTTTTCTTCTTTTCAATTCATGATCATATATCGAAAAATCAACAATCAAAAATCAATAGTAAAATATAATCTTACAGAACAAAAAGAAAGACGAGAAGATTTCAATAGTAGTCAGTTGAATAAAGTTCGAGCAAGCGCATTTGCAATGATTTTTTCATATAAAATCATGTTTTTACTAAGCATCTACTGTTTATTCTTTTGCAATTCGGCAATAGCTGATAATCGAACGAATACTACGGTTGATCAACATTCGATTCGGTTTATTTTCTCCTATTCAAACAACAGTGAAAATTATCAAAAAGCTCAATCAGATTGGAAGAAGATTGATCGAATAACACGGAGTAAAATTCGTTTTTTTTTCTCTGTCAATCGAATTCTTGTTCATTTTTATCCGATAGATTGGTCGAAATATATTCAAATTGGTGCGGTTGATTGTGCAAATAAAAACTATTCTCAGTGGGATATTTATTGTCCATTGACAAATTCGACGCGATTGGCATTTCAATCCGATCGACGAACGAAAGTCGAGGATATTCTGAGACGATTATTGAAGAAAGCCAATGAGATTGCTGAAGAATGCTATGGAAAATCGTGGCCGATTTTCAAAGAAATTCAGTAAAAGAAAATTCGTATGAATATTTTCGAATTTATTTATTTGTTTGCTTTTGTCTTTAAGAATAAAAACTGAAGATGACCTGAATAAGCTCATTCCGAAAACGATACATAAATTTCAAATATTCGTTTCGAATGATGACTTTCAATATGCATTAGTAAGTGTGAATAATTCTTCTTTTCATTGAGAGTTCTATTGTTTTTAAAGTATGTTTTGAATAATTCTGCAATCGTTCAAACAGAACCGATCTATCATTTGAAAGGAAAAGGTAAAATTCTAAATAAAAATGGTGTTTGGAAAGGAATTCGAAACGACAACGGACGATTAACATTAGAATTGTACGGTTTTTTCTTTATTATACTGATTCGAAATAAACGATCTGATTCTTTTTTAGATTTAAATCCGAAGAGAAAATGCAAAGTTTTATTTCGAATACAAAACCGATTTCACAATCGAAGAATCTAATCTTAAAACCGACGTATGCTGATATCGACAGTGCTGTTATTTGGATGGTAAATCGAGATCTACCAATTCGATTACCGGATTTAACTGCCAACGTCAAACATTGGCTTCAAATCCTCTTTGATGTTTGTCATCGAATCAAATAAAAACAAACTTTCATTTATAGTTTTCCATTCAAATGATTTCAGTATTATCCCGGAAGTCAATTAATGAAAGCATCACTTTTTCAACTCAATCTTTTCCTTCAAAATCATACAAATCTATCAGTAAATGACTTTCAAAATTATACGAAAGCTCTCCCGGTAAAAAAAAGCAAATTCTCAACCGAAAAAAAACCCATCTCGATGTTGTTGTTTACAGGCAATGAATGTTTCAAATATCAAATTCGAACATTGCGAAGGATCAGATTCTTCCAAACGTCGTTATCCATGTTCCTTGTGGGTTTTATTTCATAGTTTGACAGTTAAACAAGCGATTCTTTTCGAAAAACATCAACGTAATTAAACAACACTCAC
>ERZ781399.2100-NODE-2100-length-16670-cov-4.079506_pt1 | contig 16670 bp, 13 predicted proteins | sample MGYA00511014_ERZ781399 | MGnify/ENA primary metagenome ERZ781399 (study PRJEB29847, sample SAMN06458254) | wastewater metagenome | isolation source: Wastewater bioreactor | place: South Africa: Cape Town | study: EMG produced TPA metagenomics assembly of the...
ACGTATAATACAAACGCAGGTATATTTTATTCTTTACCGTATACTTTTCCAGAAATGTTAATTAATATTTCATCGTTCGATGCAAGTTGTTCGACATTGCCGGTGAGTGATTTCGATGAAGTGAAAGATAAACATTACCGAAAAATTCGAACAATAGCATTTACTGAAGAATGTAAAATTCCACATAGTGGTCTTATTTCACTTAATATTGAAAATTTAATTCTTTCGACGAAATTACCATCAAGTTGGCTTTACCTTTTCTCAAATATATGTCACTTAACAATACAAGGTTGTGGAATAGGAATATTACCTATCGATTTCGAAAATATTCTTCGTCATACACCGAAACTTCAGTCATTAACCATTTCAAATTCAAGATTACAATATTTAACCAAGAAATTTTCGAATACAACTATTTGTCAATATTTATCCGAACGAATTCGTTCATTGACCATCGCTGATTCGTCTCACCTTGGCTATGTGAGCGTACGTTCACTTATATCGATAGTTCGTGTATTTTCTGCCAATTGTGAACATTTATCACTGGGTTTAGCTGCAAATCCGAATACTCTTCGGCCTATATTAAAGCGAATGAGAAAATTACGTAGTCTATATATGGAAGGGAGACGTTCTAACTTAACAGATGAACATTCAATTAATACATTGCTCAATCAACAATCGACAAATAAAAATGATTTAGATTTTGTTCATACAGATGCTAATAAGAGACACGTTTCAATTTGGTATGGGGGTCGATTATAGAGAAAAATTTGTTTTTTTTCTTTTCTTTTTCTATATTCGCGAGACTACATTTGCATTTACATTGATTCAATCAAATAAAGTCTGCCTTGATGCGTCTCTACAGATGTCACTTAGATCTACGCGAAATTAATTATCTATCGAAAAGGAATAGAGGATTGATACCATCGATAATGAACACATACATCATATATCGATACGATAGTACAGCTGATCATTTCAGGGTCTCATCAATAAAACGAAACGAAATGATATTTGATTTTTTAGATGTCAAAAACTAGTCAAACAGAAACTCATCGACAATTTCCTGTTGAATGTCAATGGTTCCATCGTTTAGTCAATAAACGATCATTCAAGATCGCTGTTTGTATTGTTGTTTGCATACTTAATGTTATTGATTTACTCATCGATTGGTGGTTTTTTGTTTCTAAAACAACAATTCGTGAAGTAATTCTGTTTTGTTTTCTTCGTCAAAAGAAAAACAACATACCTCGATTTTTCTAGGGCTTAGTTTTCGGCCCACCACGTCGAACAACACGTTTAGTCATCGTTTCATTTTGTATTATTTCAACATTTACATGTTTTCTCGAAATAATTCAAATCACTCGCGATACATCTCAAAATCGTTTGACATCTCGATTTGGTCAGATAACTAATTGTCTAACTCTATGGCTCGAAGATGTTCCATTACTAACCTTGAATATTCTCATTGTCATTTGTCGTGATGGTGAAGTGACATATGTTAGCATTGCCAAAGCAGCTATTGGCATGATTGCTTCAATACTACGTTTACTATCAATTATTTTAAATAAATGGTTGATTCGTCATGATTACGAACGTAAAGATCACTTTTCACAAATCTTCAATACAATATCAACAATTGGTGTCGTCATTGTTTTTATCTTATCAATAGCTATACATATCATAGCTCATTTGCCGATAGATAATTTCGGTCGACTCTATCTTGAAAAGCCATCAGATTTTCAACAATTTCGTTTTGCACATCAGAAATATTTTCATCGAGTTGGTTTATTTCTTCAATCACCGAATGACGATGGAGCTAATAGATACATCTATCTAACTGATATTGAAAATATTATTGGTAATCAAACGAAAACATTCATTTATAGTATCAATGAAGATCGAGATGTATTCTGTGTGAATGAAAAATGTTTCAAACAAATCGATAAGTCAACAATTGAATCTCATATTCGAACAATGTCAGATAAATTAATTGATTATACGATTCGATTTGAATTTCGACAGCCTGATGATTATTATGTTCTTGGAAATATCGAATACTATCTAGTTCGTTGTGAATATCGAAATCAATTTATTGATCAAGATCTTAAAAAGATCTTTTTTCATTATTATCGATTTAAATCGAGCTTCAATCAAATCAAAACGCCTCTATTGATCAATGGAAATCGGAATACAACATATCGTTTCTATGATGTTCATGAAGATTTCGATCCGATTGAACAATTATGGAAAACAGGTTTATCACGTTGTTCAACAACAAGTAGCTTTCGTCCATATCGAATCTATGATCTCGAAACAGATCATTCAGTTTGCTAAACTCTTTTTCTTTTTCTCCGTCAGATGTAAACAATTCATTCCAATAATCAATTAGTAGAATGACTTTTTCTTTCTTTCTTTATTAATATTATTATTATCTATTGCATGATAGAATTGAACCTTGTTATTACATTTTTAGATATCGAAGGAGAATCTGCTTGTGTGTTGGAAAGCAATTGATTTAGTTAATCTTCAAATGAAACAGTAGAATTGAATTCATGGACGCCGATCCAGAAGAACTGCTCGTTTGGCTCAAAGGAGACGGAGGAGCCGAACGTGATCTACAAATATCTGCACTTGAGCAACTATGTAAAACTATTCAAATCTTTTGTTTGAAGTCTAGAATCTTCTTTGAATTTGTAGGTATGCTCGTTCTAATGTGCGATAATATCGATCGATGTTTCGAACAGTAAGCATCATTCATTGATTAGTTATAAATTTCGATTTATTTTTAGGTATCAACCACGGCTTTTTCTTCCGGGTAGAATTTTGATTTTAATTTTAAGAATTGTTTATATTTATTTATTTGTTTCAGCTCTCTGTGATATCTTCAGTGATCCAATGGCACCGACACGTGTTCTCGAAGTGACAGCACGCGCTCTCACTTATTTTCTCGATGTATCAGTTGATTGTGCGAAAAAAATCACTCAACATTCGTCTGTCATTCGTTCGATGTGTGCTTGTTTACAAGTTGTCGATATCGAAGATCGAACGAATAAAGATTTAGCTGAACAAATCATCAAAGTGTTCGAACGATTATGTTCTCGTGAAGCATCGAATATCTACGAACAAGATGGTCTTCGTTGTGTTCTCGATTTTATCAATCATTGGTATTCAGTCATTCATAAAGATTCACTTCAATCAGCTTTGAATGTCGTTGTTAAACTCATCGGTAAAATCGATCCACAAAATTCGCCAACATTAGATCAAACTATTGAATCACTCTCCAATCTACTTTTGCATGACGATACATTCGTCTCGGACAATGCATTGAGATGTTTTGCAACATTAGCTGATCGATTTTCAAGGAAAAATGTCGATCCCGAACCATTAATGAGATATTGTTTGAAAGATGTTCTACTTCGTTCGTTACATTACGTATCGAAATCAATAGGCAATAGTCTACCGTCGGTTTCATCAGATACAACGAGTGCACATCACATATCATTGTCAACCTCGAATACTCGAGGTGTAACAACGAATCTCTCGGTTGTTACCGGTTTATTATCGACACTCTGTCGTGGAAGTGCAAAAGTCACGCATGATCTTCTTCGAACCGATCTTCCCGATGCATTGGAATCAGCTCTATGCGGTGGCGATGAGAGATGTGTTTTGGATACAATGAGATTTCTCGATCTTTTAATTGTTTTATTATTCGAAGGACGTCAAGCTCTACCACGATCTATTAGTACATTACGTCCACCGATTGCAACAACCAATCCAACAATCGATACAACTCGAACATTATCATCGACAACAACAACAACTTTAACCAGCAGCCCAATGCCATCAGATCGTTCTCAACAACAAATCATTGAATTTATTCGTTCACGTGATGTTCAAAGTTTTATTAATCATATCGAACAGAATAGTATCGATGTCAATTACACTGATAATGTTGGTCAAACGATGTTAAATTGGGTGGCTGCATTTGGTACACGTGAAATGATCGAATATTTGTGTCGACGTGGCGCTGATGTCAATCGTGGTCAACGTTCATCATCATTACACTATGCTGCGTGTTTCGGTCGACCGTCGATTGTTCGTTTGTTGTTAAAATATGGTGGTAATGTCGATCTACGTGATGAAGACGGTCGAACACCGTTGGATAAAGCACGTGAACGACAAGACGAAGGTCATCAAGAAGTTGTCGAAATCCTTCAATCAGCTCATGAATGGACTGATGTTCGTCGACAAGATTCATTTACAACAACGAAATCTTCGAGTGAACTACAACAGCAAACAAATGAAATCAAAGGTGATATCGAAATGCAACCGATTTATTTACAACGTTTACTGACGATTTTCTGTCAATTATATCAAAATACAATGATTTTAACAATAAAACGAAGTACATTGAGATTAATATCGAAATTATTACATTATGCAAGTGTCGAACAGATCGAAGAATATTTAATGAAAGATGAATCAAATATTTTAACGACATTATTCGATTTATTAAGTTCGATTTTAGATACAAATGAAGATGATGATGATATATCAAATTTAGTTCTAACGATAATTCAGAATCTCTTCGAAAAAGATCGTCATTTATTTCTCGAACAATTTCAATATCTTGGTTTAATATGGAAAATAACATCATTAGCACAAGCACATCCAACGAACACGTCGATTTCAACACAAATCAATTTCGAACAAGCAGCACAACAACAAAGCTCAATCTCAATCAATATTCTTTCGATTGATGCCAAAGAAATTCTCAGCTATCGGCCGTATCTTTGGAATGAATTTAATTTCCTTCGAAATCGAGAATGTTTGTATATTTGGAATAATTCCATAGCTATTGAATTGTCACTCGGATCCAATGGATGGTTTCGATTCTTTGCTGATAATGCTCTGTCAACGATGTATTCATCGGGAAGTCCAGAAACTAATGTTGATACAAGTGAAAATCGTCATGATTTTATCGATAAACTTCAACGATTGAAACAACAAGTTCTCGATGGTCTCGGTCAAGAGAAATCCAACGAAGAAATGCATCCGAATGACAAACAACAACAACAACAACAATCTGTTATTATTGTTCGAACAATATTCACTTCAGACACAACAACTGATCGATCGTTAACTATCGGCAATTGGACATTCGAATTTCACGGTCTAACTCAATTTCGTATTAATAATATCGAAGGTGAACAAGTGACGATACTCGAACAAGGTCAAACTGGTTTCACATTCGAATCGAATCGTCGTACTCGGCATACATATCACGCTCAGATGATTCTAACCAATGAATTCACTCTTCCATGGTCGACTATTGAAAGTCTGAATTCTTCAATGAACTCATCGACAGTATCCAAAGTGATTTCAATTCCTATTGGTAAAACAAAACAAGAACAACTGAAATATCGTACAAGTGAATTAGCTCTATCGATTTACAATGAATATTTAAAAAATGTCAAGACAATCAATTATACGCGATCGATTTTAAATGAATTGAAAACTATTGTCAATGATTTAAATCAAAATTTAAATAAGAATTCATTCGAACAATTGAAACGATTTCTTCTCGATAAAACCAATCTCTCTCTCTATGAATTGTCATCGTCAGGTCTTGTTACCAGTCTCTTAGACATCTTTCACGGCCTATCGAATAATCCGAACAATGAAAATGTCAAATTATTTTCATCGGTCTTTCTTTCCGATGATCAACCGCAAGCATTTCATATTCTCATTCGAAAATTAATCTCAATCTTAGAATCAATTGAAAAATTGCCTTTGTATCTCTATGATACGCCGGCCACCTACGGTCTGCAAATGTTTTCGAAACGTTTTCGTGTTCAACTTCAATATCAAAATCAGAATCAGTTGTTCACAGATCGAACAGGAAAATCATTGAAAATCGAACCATTAGCCACAGTTGGACAATTGAAAAGTTTCTTGGCTTCAATGGTATCGAAACAATGGTACGATCATCCACATGGACATTTAGAATTTGTTAAACGTTTGAAAAACGAGGGTCGACAACAATTTATCTATACACATGATTTCGATCAAAACGGAATTCTCTATTGGCTCGGTACAAACGCTCGAACAACGTCCGAATACACGAATCCCAATTCAACCGGATTCATTTCTGTTACAAGTTCGGATAGTACGTGTTCGCATCAACAACTATCCGATATGGTTTCCTATTCATCATTGATGGACGATGATGAACATGAGAATCATCATCGTGGTTCGACTTGGTTGATGATCGATCTCGGCTTGTACATTCTGCCGACTTATTTAACACTGAAACATGCAACTGGCGGATTTCCACATTGGACGAAAACATTCTTATTACAAATCTCCAAAGATGGAATCCATTTCCTTCCATGTGAAATCTCGGTTATCAGTGAAACGAGTGCATCGATAGCAACATGGATTATAAAAAATAATTTCAACGAAAACTCAAGTGGATATCGATATTTACGTTTTCATCAAAAGTCAAGTCGACATCCAATCTCGATTGCTGGCCTAGAAATCTACGGTCAAGTCCTATCCGCGATTGACATTCGTTCGAAAATCGAACTCTATCGTTCGCGTTCATCTCGAGACAATCATCCAACAACATCTCGTCCGATGCCTTCGTATCATCATTCGACTGCGACACGTAGCAATAAAATGCAATCGCATATTCTTCGACGATTGACGGGCGTTCGTTCGACAGGCACGACATCGATGTCATCGACAAACAATTCAACAACGACGAATAACAGTGCAACAGGTGGTTCGTCGACTCTCGATCGAATTCTGTTTGATCAAATGATCGATCTTTCGTCGATACCGATTGATTTATCAACTGGTAATCGAGTGAATCTCTTGTTTTTTTTTGTTAATGTTTTGTTTTCTCAGCCTTAGAATCCGATGATCCCGAACGATTGCGTTTGGTTATTCAAGAAACCCTTTCGCGTTTAACTGGTGATACAACATTCAACGATAATACGGTAAAATAAACAGATTCAATTTCGAAATTCAATTGAATTGTTTCAGAATTTACTCAATTTGATTTCTCAACGTAAAAGTGTTTCAACACCGAATATAAGTAATGGTGAACCGGTGTTCTCTGTTTCATCAAGTGAACAAGCATCAAGTGCAGAAAATCTTATTTCATCATCTCGAACAACTGATCACAGTATCAATGTAAAAAGATTTTCTTTTAGCGAATGGTCGATCTCTAATTTGATGTCTTTTTAAAGCTAATGGAAGGATTTCATGATCAAATTGCTCGACAATACGATGCACTCGTTGCTCAAACACAATTAGAACCAACAATCGAAGAACCGTTGTCTACCGTTTGGCTTGCGTCATCGACCGAAGATTTTCTCACGCCCATGCGTTCAGATACATCGACCACCGGCAATTGGCTTGAGTTAAACGATTATGCTGAAGAAACATTTCTCGTTTCCAAAGGTTTGTCTCGTTGAAAACTCGAATCTATTTGTCTTTTCTTCGATTCAGATGAAACAAAAGACAAACAAGACACTCAATTCGTTCATCCGATTCCAGAAGATCCAATTGGCGTCACTCGATTATTTCCATCAACACAAACAACACCAATTACAACGACGACTCATTCACGACAATCGATTAGCAGTACAACAGAATCAGTTGAATCCGTTTACGTTGTTACAGAAAAAAACAACAAGAAAAACACGACTAACGAATGTGCCGAACAACGTATCACATTGTACGTTGATTTTTATTCAAAAATTCAAAAGAAAAATTCGTTTTGTATCTAGATTGGAAAATGATATGAATGCAAGCGTGCCTAATTTGTCAACAACCAATGCAAATATTCTTCAACTGTCGAATTTACTAACAACAGCACAAAGTTCGCCTAATCTAAGTACGTCGATGGCGATTAATCGACCGACTGTGACTGTTATCGATGATGAATCGGTACCGAACGAAGAATCACCGAGTTTATCGGAAATTCTTCTCTCAGATCAACAACAAAAACAAATCGATGAAACAAGTGAAGACGAAGATGATGATGAACATTGTCAATTGAAACGACCGAAAACCGATCATCATCATCATCAAAACGGTAATCAGAACGAAGGTTTTATTTTTGATTATTTGTTTTTTTTTAAGATGATGACGATGACGACGATGATGAAGAAGATGATGATGAAGACCCAGATGAAGACGAAGGCGAACAAGATGAAGTACGTTCATAGATTTTCCTTTCTTATTTTCGATTATTTGTTTAAACTTAAAATTCTCTTTACAGAATTTTCTCCTGTTTGCTGAACAGGTGATTAGATGATTTGTACTACTTCTTAAGCTTTCAATTAAAAAGCCTTCTCATTTTTTCTCTCTCTGCTATGTTCAACTACTAACTATTTTCTGTTTGTTTTTGAAGGACGATGAAGAATATGATGAACAATTCCAACACTCAATATCGACTGACCAACAATCGGTCACACGTCGAACTTGGGACGATGATTTCGTTTTGAAACGGCAATTTTCTGGTACACGACTATTCAAATCAATAGTCTCGATCGAATCGTTTTTCTGTTTAGTTCTACTTCCGGCATTTGACGGTCGACCAGGCCGAACAAATATCAATGCAACTCAGGATATTACTGTCCCAACTACAATGACTCCGAAAGAAGGTAGAAATCGAATCCCCTCGAATTCAATCACAAATCGATCGTGTCTTTTTTTTTCTAAAAGCAACTCAATCGAAACGCATATCAGCAGCCGATGCAGCTGCTGCTGCAAATATGACTTTATACATTCGTGGACCAACACCGTCAATTCCAGGCGTAGATATTTCTCTCAAAAGAAAACACCTTATTTATCTTTGTATTTTAGTTAAAAGAAATCGATATCGAGATGTGTGATTCTGATACGACGATTTTCAACTATATTCAACAATTAATCAAACCATTTCCATCATCACAACGGTCCGAACGAATCAAACGGATCTTCGAACCCATCTATACGTACGTTGATTTCCTCCTCATCATCTTTTCACTTTTAATTCGTTTTTTAGTGTAATTTATGCTGATAAATCAAAAGATACAACTTCATCTCCAATCAATGAACATGTCTCATCAATCGACAGCAAAGATATGTGTCTAATCGAAGATATTCTCGAATTACTCAGTCAATTATACTCTCTCCTAACTCTTCACATTCAAACACATCCTCATCAATATCATTTCGAAGATAGTCTCGTTCTCGAGAACTATTTCTACTCGAAAAAATTCAACAACAAACTTCTCCAACCAATCCAAGATTCCATTGTCATTGCTTCGTCAAGTTTACCATCGTGGACCGAATGGCTGACGCATTCTTATCAATTTCTCCATCCATTCGAAACTCGCCAACTCTATTTCCGACCGAGAGGTTTCGGTGCATCACGATCGATCGTTTGGCTTCAAGAACGTCGCGATGAAATCATTCGTACAGCTCGTACAGGTGGTCTCCTACGTCCTTTAGGCAGTTCGACCGGCACAAACAATGTCACATTAACATCGTTTCGTATGACTTCGAATTCAAACGAGAATTCGACGACAACATCGAGTCTCTTTGCGCCGGAATTTCGTCTCGGACGATTGAAAATCGATCGTGCAACACCGATCGATCGCGAACACATCCTTCGTGACGCGATGAATCTCTTCCATTATCACGCCAAATCCAAAGCAAAATTAGAAATTCAATTTTTAAATGAAGAAGGCACAGGTGATGGACCAACACTGGAGTTCTACGCGTTGATTGCGAATGAATTGCAACAACATTCGATTGGTCTCTGGTGGAATCACGATGATTACGAACAACAACAAACGATTTATGTGAGAAAATTAGAAGGTCTCTTTCCCATCCCGTATTGGCAAGGCGATTCAAAATTAGATGTGATTTGTGATTATTTTTCGTTGATGGGCATTTATTTTGCTAAATGTTTACTTGATAAATATTTAATTGATATGCCGTTATCGATTCCGTTTTTGAAACTTTTATGTGTTAAATCAAAGTTGACTCAAGCAAATGATCCGTGGTTTGATCATATCTTAGATGTCAATGATTTAATTGCGATTGAACCATCGCGAGGAAAATTCTTTCAACAACTCTATCAATTTATTGATAAACGAAATCGAATATTGAACGAGACGAATAAGACAGATCAAGAAAAGAGAATTTTATGTTCACAATTGAAGATTGAGAATGATCAACACGGACCTGTTGATCTCGAACATCTCTGGTTAGCTATCAAATCTTCGAAAACAAATCTTTATTAACTTTGTTTGTTTGTTTGTTTATAGTTTAACATTTGTTTTTCTACCACCATCGAATACGTATGGTTATGAATCAATTGAATTGATACCAAATGGATCACATATTGTAAAAATATAGTTTTCAATTGAAATACAGATCTAATCTTTTTCTTTTTCATTAACAGGATGTAACAATTGATAATATCGATGAATACGTTCGATTATCACTTGAGTTCATCTTTCGAGATGGTATTCGACGGCAAATGGACGCTTTTCGAAGTCAGATACGTTATTTGAAATGAGCTCATACTGAATGATAATCTTGTTTTAGATGGATTCAATCAAGTTTTTTCAATTGAACATCTCAGATGTTTGAATCCGCATGAATTAAAATTACTTCTATGTGGCAATCAATGGCCATCGTGGACACTTGATGATTTGTTAAATTTCATTGAACCTAGTCATGGTTTTACACGAGAAAGGTTTATTTCGCAAAAGAAAGAGACATTTGACATTTTCAAAATTCGTATTTTTTTAAAATTTAGTCCTGGTTTCATGAAATTTCTCAATGTTATGTTGGAACTCGATGGTCTCGAAAGAAAATCTGTCGTGCAATTTATTACTGGTTGTTCATCATTGCCACCTGGTGGTATGTCATATCCGATTTGATTCCTAACATCAATATATAATAACGCAATCTTATCATTTAGGTCTTTCTAATCTCCGACCTCATCTAGCCGTAGCACGTAAAGTTGAAGCAGATGACAATTCGTATCCATCTGTCAATACGTGTTATCATTATCTCAAGTTGCCTGATTATTCAAATGAAGAAATTCTCAAACTACGTCTGATGACAGCATGTAAAGAACGAGGATTTTATTTCAATTAAACCAGATCTTCATTCGTTCAGCTTTTTTTTTCATTCTTTTTCTTTTGATTGTCCCTTCAGTTTTCTTCCTATTTACGTATAAGCAAGAATAGAAAATTATTGGACTTTTTCCAATGAATTTCTTTGCGTGTGCGTGTGTGTAAATAACAAACAAAATTATGAAATTAATTGATTGTCAACAGAATGTTTTTAAATTGAACTTTAATATTGCAATAAACTATAGCTTGCTGTACACGAAAAAGTCATGCTTATTTTAGTTTTATATAGCCTGTCGACAAATACTCGATTCGTATCTTGCTCGACGTTGTATTAACACATAAATTTTAGTTCCAGAGACTTGTTAGTATTGAACAGGTTGAGAAGGCAATGTTTCTGCTAGTATTGTGTTCTTGATATGACCTAGTTCTTCAACTGATTAAAGAAGTGAAAATATCACGTGCTTGAACGTACTATAAAATAAATCAATAAAGAATATAAGATATTTAATGCTCTATCGAACTTTGATAGTTTTTTGTGATGCCTGGTTCTATGTTTAAAATAAATAGCTTCTCAGAGCAACCAATACGATTCTCTGTATTTGCCCATAATTTTGTCAATTGCGAATAGTCTTGTTTGAATTCGGTTTATATACGTTTCGATTCTAATTTGTAGTAAGATTAGAGAGAAAATCGGCGGACAGGACCATATTTTTCTGATGAAATCTTAGTCGGCAATAAAAGCATTCAAATTTCTGAGCATTAATGTAATGGCACGAAGTAACTTACACGTTTTTTTGCCTGATATGATATGGAGTTTCTTGATGCATCTTATAAGATTGTTAGTGTTATACGAATTGCTTAGAAGAATATTATCAATAACACATAATATGATTGGATGAATGACTAAACTGGCTAGTGCATAAACTCTATGATATCGAAATTCCCCACTTCTAAAATATTTTCAAAGCACGTGGACATATGAGAAGAAACGAAAACATTTTTGTTCATCATAGTATCGATAACATTTCTCTCTACGTATTATCCATTTTTAGTAATACAGTTAAGTTAACCTAAGAACTTTAAATGTCCATTTTATCATGTTTAATGAATATACAACAACTTATAACTAATACATATAATTATGAAAGTGGCAGATTACAGATGGTACAGCAAAATAAATCGTCAAAATGTACGTTATGAAAATTCGATGAACAGTACGTTATTTTAACTTACAAAATCACTTATACCATGCTATTTTAATCGATATTAGACATTACATGATATGCAACCAAGAAATAGTTCAATACATGCTCAACAGTATAGCCAATTAATAGTATAGACACTTTCAACGAACGAGATTAAATATTACGCGGCAATTAGTGACATCTATACAGCCAAACTATTATTTCATTAATTCTTTATTTAATTCTTTTTTCTTTATTAATTATTTGTGAAATAATTTTTTTTAAATTAAATAATAAAATTGAAAACAGCAAAACAAAAAATTCTTTCTTCAAAACTGAAATGTATTCGTCAATGGCGGATATAAAAAAAATATGTTCTAGCTGTTGTTTTGGTTAAATGGCAGTGAAAGAGATGCATCGAACAATGTCAGCTATTTGTTAAAAGCATGTGTGTGCATTTTTATTCATCTTTCCCAAGAACGACAGAAAACTGAATTCATTTATTCACATTCCTCAGTGTAGAAAAACGTTGTTTTATCAGTACCAATCTTATTTTTTTTGCTTTCTGTTTACAACGACCTTCCGATGATGGAAATTAAATTTTTGATGTTGAACATATATTCTTGTAATGATTCACATCTGATGTAATGAGTCTGATGGAACATATCGTTGTAACTAAACAGAAGAATATTCATCTATGTTTTTTTTTCTTTCGATTTCAACCTAGATGACTAAATTGTAATAGAAAAAAAAATCAAACAATGGTTCATTTCAATCAAACACTCATGTCTGATGTCCCGTTAGCAACATCATTACCAACGACATACACTTTCCATCCCAATAATCAAATCGATGATCATCCTTCTTTACAACAACAACAACAGCAACAGCAACAATCTCTCCCAACGACCTCTCAAAACTCGTCGACATCGAGCCAACAACCGATGTCCAATGGTGAACAAAATTCCAATCATCAATCGGGCTCGAATGACTACGAAACTCGACTGCGGTACATAAATTCACTCGATCTGAACATCAATTTCGACTTGATTCTCTTTAGATGTCCGAATTGCGAGACCTGGGTGGTCAATCTAAGCGATCACTTGCGTAAAACTCATCGAATCGCGTCGCCTGTCGATCGAAAACCTTTGCTACGCATGGCTCGACTGGAAAAACGTCGCATGGCTGAATCAGCCGGCAATTCAACCTCACCGAATTCAACTCTCTTGAAAACTTCATCCGCATCAGCAATGGTCGTCAACGGTCTCCCGACATCTCATACCAACACAAACGAAATCGAAAATCTTCTTTTTAAACAAGAACACGATACGAATACCCTAGGAAATCAACAATTTTCTCTAACACTCCCCGAAAATATCCTCCTCAACCAACAAATGACCAATTCAATCGTTCACTACGGATCGTCGATGAAACGCCAACACGATCTCGACGATAATCTCGATCATTTAACCAACGATCCTCTATCTCCTAATAAAAAAAGTCGACTAGGCCTTGTCGACGGCACTAAACTCAATAACACATCCCCAAATAAATCAAGTAAAAAAAACCGAAACAAACAACAACAACAACAACAAGCTCAAACAATCATAAAAACCGCTGCATCGGGCATTTTTCCTCAGCAAGGTCAACCGCCAACTGTTACCATGCAAAACATCGAAGAGAGTTCCGATGACGTACGTTGAAAACTTCTCTCGAAATAATAATTAATCATTTTCGTTCGTTTAGCTTTCGAAAGTCCTGCAAATGATGGGAAATGAAATGAATTTTCTCAATCAACATTTACAAACAACATCTATCCTCTTACAAAAACAACTCGACTTAGCACGTGATAGTCTAAACGCTTGTTCAGTTCAATTTGCTCGTAAGTTCAATTATCTCTCTCGAAATTCGTTCGACACGAGTCTGCTCTTCGTTTAGATTTAAAGAGAATGATTCAACAACAAATCTAATTCGTCAACAAGTCAACACTTTGCATATATTTTCAAAAAACACACAAAGAAATGTCTGGATGTTTATTTGTTAATCCGTTTAGTTGTTTGTTTTTACTCATATATACAATGTAGATAGATTGCAGATTATGAAAAACACAAAAATATATCATAAGATTAGCTTTATTTCCTTGCCTTTACTTCTTCTTTTTCTTCTTTTTTGGTTCGGTATCGTTCGTTTACAATTGACAAAATACAACCGTTTCTTTCTTTCTTTCTTTCTTTTCTTCGTTCTTTTTTTTCTCTCTTTTCGTTTAACTGTATGTATTACAACCGTTGTTTATTAATATACATATATATATATATATATAAATACGTCTAAACATGAGTCGTTTTGTTTTGTTTGTAAAGAAATGAATAATAAAAGATTGAATAAAAAAAAACACAACGCTGTTCAACCTTTCGAGAAGAAATTTATTTGAATTGCTAGAAGAAAACTAAGAAGAGTAGTGTTTGTTCAAATTCAGTGAATCCGATAGGATTTAAGCTGGTTTTGGTTCACTTGTTGGTACAGCTGCATATTTCGATTTGATGTAACGATATAAAATAAATGCTCCGAGAATAGCAAAAAGTATGGCGACTAATTCGATGATTAATTTCGTGACATCTTCGGCTAATGCATATTTATCCGAAATGATTGTGATTGCATCTCCTGAATTCGCTCGATCTTGATCTTGAGCATAGATATCAGTCGTTGTTGCTATTGGCGATGCAATTTGGTTGGATTTTGCATTTATAATACGAATTATGCCGAAGACAAGAGTTAAAATGAACATAAAAATAAAAACGATACCAGCTACTAACATTATGATAGCATTATCAAACCATGTAGCATAGATAGCCAAACTAACGGCAACAAGAACAAGAATACCAATAACAATCATAGAAATTGCGTAGCCATTGCTAGGTCTTCGAACTGTTTCGACAATTCCATGGATGATATAGCGAAAGAGTATACTGGAGAGAAGAAAACCATAGAAGACAGTGAGAAGAATTCGTGTGCCGCGAATTCGTTGTTTTTGATTTATTGGCATCGCTTCGCTAGTAAAACTTGTATTAATCTATAAAAAAAAATCGAAAAGGTACGCATATGAGTATTATATCATCGCGCAAAAGAATGAATCGAAATGACGAAGCGTCGATTCATCGATATATAAAATTCTTTTTCTCTCTTTACTCTGCGCACTTATATTGTGCATTTACGTTTCTGCTCGTTAATCGATAGGACATATAAAAAAAGGGATCAAGAACTCTTACTTTATCAACATCAAATTTCATGTTATATTCGATTCTGATTCATACTTCTCTATGCCTACGTGCGATCGTTCGAGATTGAAATAGAGAACAGTTATTAAATCTCTTTTTTCTCTCTCTGACAGCCGTTTCAACAGAGATCACTTCTTATGAAAGAAATATAAAATAACAGAAAAAATCATTCGTTCTTTTTTAATTCTTCTCTTTGAAAAAGAAAAAGAAGAGAAAAAAACCACCCAATGTGCATGAAATGATTAAACACATTAAGAATTACTCAAAGCAAGAAATCGTTTCGAACTAAGTGGAAATGTACTTTCAGGATATTTGTAAAAGAAGTCGATTGTTTTTTTTACTTGTGTTAAAATGAAATATGTATAGAATCTAGTGTCATCTTTGATTCTCTCTACCTGTGAAATGTTACGAACTATCGAATAGAATAAAAAAAATACTGTTATCTCAAATAGACAACGAAAGTGTTGGTTATTTATTTTCGATTTTAAAACATGTTGAAACAGCCGATTACTGTCGAACCGAATATAATTATTCGTGATGCTGTTGAAAGTGATTGTGATGAAATCATGAGATTAATTAATGTTTGTTAAAATTAATTCAAAATTCGATTGTTTTTTCTTTTCTTTGTATAGGAATTAGCCGTTTTTGAAAAACTTCCTGAACAAGTTCGAATTAATAGTGAAAGTAAAATAAACAGAAGTTCATAATATTTCATTTGATTCGATGTAAATTAGCTCTCAAACAAGATGGTTTTGGTCCTCGTCCATTATACAGTTGTTTAGTAGCTCAAAGTACTTTTTTTAAATATGTAAAATTCGTATAAAAACGAATCGATTAGATTTAACAAGTTCATCATTGCACATCGTCGGAATGTGTTTAATGTTCAATATCTATTCGACATGGGAAGGTAAATGTCTCCATCTCGAAGATCTATACGTTCAAGCTGATTATCGTCATCGTGGTATTGGCAAAGCATTTTTTTCTACGACTTATCAAGTAGAATGATATTTATTTATTCGGTAGAATTTTCTCTTTGTTTAGATTGCGGTCGATACGAA
>ERZ781399.2116-NODE-2116-length-16547-cov-3.880669_pt1 | contig 16547 bp, 16 predicted proteins | sample MGYA00511014_ERZ781399 | MGnify/ENA primary metagenome ERZ781399 (study PRJEB29847, sample SAMN06458254) | wastewater metagenome | isolation source: Wastewater bioreactor | place: South Africa: Cape Town | study: EMG produced TPA metagenomics assembly of the...
ATACCAACACCTTCGCCAAGGCCCTGGAGACGGCCAAGTTCAAGACGCCGCTGGGCGAGTCGGAGATGCGCGCCGCCGACCACCAGCTCCTGCTGCCCATCGCGGTGTCCGAGGTCCGCAAGGACGCCAGGTACAAGGCCGACAACACGGACATGGGCTTCAAGACCGTGAGGCTGTTCACCGCCCAGGAGGCCGCCGCCCCCGTGCAGGCCAGCTGCAAGATGCAGCGCCCCAACTGATGGCCTTTTGAGCACCGTCCGGCCGCAGTGACCGGCCGGACGGGCCGGCTTCTTCCCCGCAACTTTCTCCAAGGGGCCGCAAGGCCCGGCCGCTGCATGCGCGCATTTCCACAGGAACACCATCATGGAGAGTCTGATCGTTTCACTGCTCAACGGCGTGATCTACGGATTGCTGCTGTTCATGGTCTCCGCCGGCCTGACGCTCATCTTCGGGATGATGGGCGTGCTGAATTTCGCCCATGCGTCGTTCTACATGCTGGGGGCCTACTTCGCGTTCGCGCTGCAGGGCAGCCTGGGCTTCTGGGGGGCGGTGGTCGCGTCGACCGTCCTCGTGGGCCTGGTCGGCGTGGTCGTTGAAAAATACTTCCTGCGCCGCGTGCACCACCATGGGCACGCGCACGAGCTGCTGCTCACCTTCGGCCTGTCGTTCATCATCGCCGAGCTCGTCAAGCTGTTCTTCGGCAATTTCCCGGTCGACTACCGCATCCCGGCGAGCATGGATTTCGCGCTGTTTCGCCTCGGCGCGACCAGCTACCCCGCGTACCGCATCCTGATGGGGACGGTGGCGGTGGTCATGTTCGTCCTGGTCTATCTGCTGCTGACGCGCACGCGGGTGGGCATCATCGTGCGCGCGGCCATCTACAAGCCGCGCATGGCCGAGGCGCTGGGCCACAACGTGCCCGTGGTGTTCATGGGCGTCTTCTGCGTGGGCGCGGCCCTGGCGGGCCTGGCCGGCGCGGTCGCCGGCGCCTTCTACACCACCAACCCCAACATGGCGCTGGAGCTCGGCGTCATGGTCTTCGTGGTGGTCGTCGTGGGCGGGCTGGGCTCCATGGGAGGGGCCATGCTGGCTTCGCTGCTCATCGGCGTGATCACGTCGCTCTCGGTGGGCGTGGACTACAGCCTGGCCGACCTGCTGGCCTGGTTCGGCGCCGGCGAGTGGGCGCGGCAGGTCGGCGGCCTGCTCACGCTCAAGCTCTCCAGCATTGCCGCCACGATTCCCTTCGCACTGATGCTGCTCGTCCTCATGGTGCGCCCTTCGGGCCTCATGGGCGACAAGAACTGACCTAGACCATGAAACCAAATACCTGGATCGCGCTCGCGCTGGGCGTGGGGCTGCTGCTGGCCTTGCCCGCGCTCACCACGGCATCGCTGCTCAATGCCTCCATACAGATGCTGATCGCCGCGCTGTTCGCCTGCGCCTTCAACGTGCTGTGCGGGCAGGGGGGCATGCTCTCCTTCGGCCATGCGGCCTACTTCGGCGTGGGCACCTTCGCCACCGTGCACGCCATGAATGCCTTCAACGGGGCGGGCCTGCTGCCCACGCCGCTCATGCCCCTGGCCGGGGCGGCCATGGGCCTGCTGGTGGGCATCGTTGCCGGCTGGTTCGCCACCAAGCGCACGGGCGCCTATTTCGCCATGATCACGCTGGCGCTGGCGGAGCTGCTGCACGCGCTGGCCCCGCAGCTCAAGGGCGTGTTCGGCGGCGAGGCCGGCATCTCGACCATGCGCATGCCCGCCTGGGGCCTCACCTTCGGTTCTTCCACGTAGGTGTACTACCTCACGCTGGCCTGGGTGCTGCTGTCGCTCGCATTGCTGTACCTCTACACCCTGACGCCCGTGGGGCGCCTGACGCTGGGCCTGCGCGAGAACACCCACCGCCTGAGGTTCCTGGGCTACGACGTGCACCGCCTGAACGTCACGGTGTTCGCCATCTCCGCCATGTTCGCCGGGGTGGCCGGCGGCCTGCAGGCGCTCAATACCGAGTCGGCCAACTATGTGCTGCTGGAGGGCCATGTCTCGGCCGCCGTGGTGCTCAACAGCTATATCGGCGGCGTGTCGGTGTTCCTGGGGCCGGCGCTGGGCGCGGCGCTGATGACCTTCTTCGGCTACGCCGTGTCGGACCTGACGCGCGCGTGGCTGCTGTACCAGGGCATCTTGTTCGTGCTGGTGATGATGTTCATGCCCTCGGGCCTGACCGGCTTCTTCCAGTGGCTGGGCGCGGGCCGCAGGGCGCATGGATCCGCGGCCCTCGTGCCCCTGCTGGTGCTGGGCGTGCTCGCGGGCCTGCTGCTGACGGCGGGCACGGTGTTCACGGTGGAGCTGCTGCAGCGCTTCTTCTCGCAGGACTACCGCTCCATGGCCGCCTTGCGCCCCGGTGCGGGCTGGGCGCCGATCGCGCTGTTCGGCCGCGAGTGGCTGCCCACGGCCGTGGGCACCTGGGCCGTTCCGCTGGTGCTGTGCGGCGCCGGCGCGGCGCTGGTGCTCGTGGTGCGGCGCATGTGGCAGGCGCTGCTGGACCGGGCCGAGGAAAAGCAGGCCGCGCCGCATGCGGCCGTGGCCGCCCAAGGAGATGCGCTGTGAGCACGACGAGCATTCGGCAACCCATCCTGACCCTGAGCGGTGTGCACAAGTCCTTTGGCGACACCCAGATCATCCGGGGCGTGGACCTGGAGCTGCGCGCCGGCGAGCGCCATGCCCTGATCGGCCCCAACGGCGCAGGCAAGTCCACGGTGTTCCACCTGATCTCGGGCCACTACGTGCCCAGCAGCGGGCGCATCAGCTTCGAGGGGCACGACATACAGGGTGCGAGCCCCCAGCACATCAACCGCCTGGGGCTGGCGCGCTCGTTCCAGATCACCAACATCTTTCCGAAGCTGTCGGTGTTCGAGAACCTGCGCCTGGCCGTGATGCGCCGCCACGGCGTGCAGAACACGCTGTGGCGCTTCATCGGCAGCTACCCGAAGGTGCGCGAGGAGACCGAGCAGCTGCTGGAGCAGGTGCGCCTGGCCGGGCGGCGCGACGCGATCGCGGGCGAGCTGTCGTACTCGGAACAGCGTTCGATGGAGATCGCCATGGCGCTGGCGTCAGATCCCCGGGTCATCCTGCTCGACGAGCCCATGGCGGGCATGTCGCACGAGGAGACGGACTACGCGGTCGAGCTCATCAAGCGCGTGACGCAGGGGCGCTCGCTGCTCATCGTCGAGCACGACATGGACGTGGTGTTCTCGCTGTGCGACCGCATCAGCGTGCTGGTCTACGGCCAGGTGATCGCCACCGGAACGCCCGACGAGATCCGCAGCAACCAAAAGGTCAAGGAAGCCTATCTGGGCGAGGAGGTGGCGGTATGAACGCCGGAACGCAAGCCTTGCTGGCTCTCAAGGGCGTGCACGCCCACTACGGCAAGAGCCACATCCTGCACGGCGTGGACTTCCACGTCGCGCCGGGCGAGGTGGTGAGCCTGCTGGGGCGCAACGGCTCGGGCCGCTCGACCACCATGAAAACCATCATGGGGCTGGTGCGGCCCACGGGCGGCGACATCCTGCTGCAGGACAGGAAGATCGGCGGCTCCCGCCCCTTCGAGATCTGCCGCGCCGGCGTCGCCTTCGTGCCCGAGGAGCGCGACGTGTTCCACAACCTCACCGTGGACGAGAACCTGCGCATGGGCGAGCAGACGGCGCGCGCCGGGCGCGTGCAGTGGTCGGCCGAGCAGATGTTCGACTACTTCCCCCGCCTCAAGGAGCGGCGCAACACCAAGGCCGGCAGCCTCTCGGGCGGCGAGCAGCAGATGCTGACCATGTGCCGCTCGCTGCTGGGCAACCCGCTGGTGATGCTCATCGACGAGCCCACCGAGGGCCTGGCGCCCAAGATCGTGCAGGTGGTTGGCGAGGCCATCCGCGACATCCACGGCAAGGGCGTGTCGGTGGTGCTGGTGGAGCAGAAGCTGGCCATCGCGCTCAAGGTGTCGAGCCGCGTGTGTGTCATGGGCCATGGCCGCATCGTGTTCGAGGGCACGCCGCACGACCTCACTTCCAACCCCCAACTCATGAAAGATTGGCTCGCTGTATGACGACCGCACCCATTCCCCAGGGCTACCCCGCGGCCCAGCCCTTCACCCCCGCCAGCTACCCCGGCCTGGCGGGCAAGGTGGTGCTGAACACCGGCGCGGGCAGCGGCATCGGCCGCGCCATGGCCCACGCCTTCGCGCGCCACGGCGCGAAGCTGATGCTGCTCGATATCGACACCGTCGCACTGGAGCAGACGCGCGCCCAGCTGCGCGAGGCCTTCCCGGGCGTGGAAGTGCACATCGTGCAGGCCTCGATCGCCGACGACGTGGCCGTGGAGCAGGCCTGCGCCGCCACCGAGGCGCGCTTCGGCCGCATCGACATCCTGCTGAACAACGCCGGCATCTCGATGAACAAGCCCTCGCTGGAGCTGACGCCCGCCGAATGGCGCCGCGCCATCGACATCGACCTCTCGGGCGTCTTCTACTGCGCCCAGGCCGCCGGCCGGCGCATGGCCGGGCAGGGCGGCGGCGTCATCCTGAGCACCGCCTCGATCTGGGGGCTGTCCACCTCGGCCAACCGCCTGGCGTACTGCGCGGCCAAGGCCGGCGTGGTGTCGCTCACCAAATGCCTCGCGGCCGAGTGGGCACGGCACCGCATCCGCGTCAACGCCATCTGCCCGGGCTACACGCACACGGCGCTGATGGACGACCTGATGGGCAAGGGCGTCATCGACGGCGCCGAACTGTGCGGCAAGACCCCCATGAACCGCCTGGGCCGCCCCGAGGAAATGGCCGAGGTCGCGCTCTACCTGGCGTCCGACGCCGCGGCCTTCGTCACCGGCCATGCCCTGGTGTCGGACGGCGGCTGGCTGGCCAACGGTTATTGAGAAAGATGCTATTGAAAAAATAGCTGCCAGCGCTTGCTGCATAAGCGATGGAGGCCATTTTTGCTTGAAATTTCCACTGTGCACAGAACCTGACAGGAACACCCCATGCCATTGCATACCCCCCTGGCCCCCGCGAGCGACTGGGTCCAGCTCTCCACCACCGATGCGGACTGGGCGCAGGCCGACCCGGCGCTGCTGGGCGCGCTGCTGGCCCACATGCACATCATTCGCGGCTTCGAGGAATGCGTGCTGGAGCTGGCCGGCGAAGGCCTGGTGCACGGCCCCGCGCACTCCAGCATCGCCCAGGAGTGCGGCGCCGCCGGCTCCATCGTCGGCCTGACCACGGCCGATCAGATCAACGGCTCGCACCGCGGGCACCACCAGTTCCTCTCCAAGGCGCTGGGCCACATCGCCCCTCAAGGCATCGACCCCAAGGCGCCGCTGGAGGGCGCGGTGCAGCACCTGCTGCAGCGCACGCTGGCCGAAATTCTGGGGCTGGACCAGGGCTTCTGCCATGGCCGGGGCGGCTCCATGCACCTGCAGTGGGTCGAGGCCGGCGCCCTGGGCACCAACGCCATCGTGGGCGGCGGCGTGCCGCTGGCCGCGGGTGCGGCCTGGGCGCACAAGCACGCGGGCACCGACGCCGTGGCCGTGACCTACTTCGGCGACGGCGCGGTCAACATCGGCTCGGTGCTGGAGACCATGAACCTGGCGGCGGCCTGGAAGCTGCCGCTGTGCTTCTTCATCGAGAACAACCGCTACGCCGTCTCCACCACGGTGGAAGAGTCCACGGCCGAGACGCGCCTGTCGGCGCGCGGCCTGGCCTTCAACATCCCGAGCTGGAAGGTGGACGGCATGGATCCGCTGGCCGTGCACCTGGCCATGCAGGAGGCGCTGGCCTGGATGCGCGCGGGCAAGGGCCCGGCCGTGGTCGAGGCCGACGTGTACCGCTTTTTCCACCAGAACGGCCCTTTCCCCGGCAGCGCCTTCGGCTACCGCACCAAGGCCGAGGAGCAGGAGTGGCGCGCGCGCGACCCGCTGGCGCTGCTGGCCGGCAGGATGCAGGCGCGCGGCCTGCTCACCGCCGACGATGCCGAGGCGCTGCGCCAGCGCGTCAAGGACGCCATGGCCCAGGCCTGCGCGCAGCTGCTGGAGGTCGACCCCTTGGGCAAGCCCGGCAAGCGCCGCATCCGCCCCGAACTCTGGCCCAGCCCCGACTTCCGCGACGTGGGCGTGCGCGGCGACCTGCGCGAGCTGCAGGGCCTGCGCGCCGAGGAAGCGGCCACGTTCAGCGGCAAGACCGAGCCGCGCAAGTTCGTCGACGTGGTGGCCGACGTGATGGCCCGCCGCATGGAGACCGATGCCGGCATCGTCGTCATGGGCGAGGACGTGCACCGCCTCAAGGGCGGCACCAACGGCGCCACGCGCGGCCTGCGCGACCGCTTCCCCGACCGCGTGCTGGGCACGCCCATCAGCGAGAACGCCTTCGCCGGCCTGGGCGGCGGCCTGGCCATGGACGGGCGCTACAAGCCCGTGGTGGAGTTCATGTACCCCGACTTCATGTGGGTGGCGGCCGACCAGGTGTTCAACCAGATCGGCAAGGCGCGCCACATGTTCGGCGGCGGCTTCGAGGTGCCGCTGGTGCTGCGCACCAAGGTGGCCATGGGCACGGGCTACGGCTCGCAGCACTCCATGGACCCGGCTGGCATCTTCGCCACCGCGCCGGGCTGGCGCATCGTGGCGGCATCCACGCCGTTCGACTACGTGGGCCTGATGAACGCCGCCCTGGCCTGCAAGGACCCGGTGCTGGTGATCGAGCACGTGGACCTCTACAACGGCACCGGCCCCGCGCCCGTGGACGACCTGGACTACATCATCCCCGTGGGCAAGGCCGCGGTGCGCCGCAGCGGCCAGGCCGTGACGGTGCTGACCTACCTGTCGATGGTGCAGCACACGCTGGAAGCCGTGGAGCAGACCGGCATCGACGCCGAGGTGGTGGACCTGCGCTGGCTCGACCGCGCCAGCCTGGACTGGGACACCATCGAGGCCAGCATCCGCAAGACCAACAACGTGCTCATCGTCGAGCAGGGCGCGCGCGGCACCTCCTACGGCGGCTGGCTGGCCGATGAGATCCAGCGCCGCTGCTTCGACTGGCTGGACCAGCCCGTGCAGCGCGTGACCGGCGCCGAGGCCTCGCCCAGCATTTCCAAGGTGCTGGAGCGCGCCGCCGCCGCGCGCACCGAGGAGGTCGTCGCAGGCCTGCAGCAAGTGATGCGCGACCAAGGCCGCGCCTAAGGAGACACACCATGTCGATGAAGATGATTTCCCCCCTCGAAGTGGGCCTGGGCGTGCGCGACCTGCAGCGCATGCGCCACTTCTACGAAAACGCGCTGGGCTGCCAGTTCGTGAGCGAAGTGGCCGTGCCGGCCGACAAGGCGCGCCAGGCGGCGCTGTCCGACGGCGGCTACACCGTGGTGCGCCTGCAGACCAGCTACGGCGAGCGCATCAAGCTGCTGGCGCCGGCCAATCCGCCCGCTGCCGCCGCGCACGGCGGCCCCATCCTGGACCAGCCCAACGCCTGCTACCTCACGTTCATCGTCGATGACATCGACGCCGCCATCGCGCGTCTGCAGGCGCACGGCGTGGAATTCCTCACCGGCCCCGCGCGCGTGGAAGTGCGCCCCGGCACCTTCCTGTCGTTCTGCCGCGACCCCGAGGGCAACGTGCTGGAGCTGGTGCAGTACGCCGACATCCACGCCTACCGGCCTGACCTGAAGAACGGGAGCGTGTGACATGGCGACTTTGCTGCGAATGCCCGAAGTGGCGGCCAACGCCACCCACGCCACCCTGGCCGCGTGGTCGAAGAAGGCGGGCGAGCCGATTGCCGTGGGCGACTGCCTGGCCGAGGTGGAGACCGACAAGGCCATCGTCGAGATCAGCGCCGACGGCGCGGCCGTGATGGGCCAGTGGCTGGTGCAGGCGGGCCAGGAGGTGGAAGTGGGCGCGCCCATTGCCGTGCTGCTGGCTGCGGGCGAGGCGGCTGCCGATGTGCAGGCCTTGCTGCAGGCGGCGGGGGCCGTGGCCACCGCGCCCGCTGCCGAGGCGGCGCCCGCCGTCTCCGGCACGCCTGCGCCAGCGGCCGCTGCGGCCCCTGCAGTGGTATTGGCCAGCGGCGACCGCCTGCGCGCCAGCCCGCTGGCGCGCCGCCTGGCGGCGCAGCGCGGCGTGGACCTGTCCCGGCTGCAGGGCAGCGGCCCCGGGGGGCGCATCGTCAAGATCGACGTGGAGCGCGCCCAGGCCGTAGCCCCGGCGCCCGCGCCGGTGGCCGCGGCCCCGGCCGCCGCGCCGGCGGGCTCCGGCGCCAGCGCCTTCACCGAGGTGCCGCACTCCAGCATGCGCCGCACCATCGCCCGGCGCCTGGCCGAGAGCAAGTCCACCATCCCGCACTTCTACCTGACGGTGGAGTGCCGCATGGAGCGCCTTCTGGCGCTGCGCGCCGAGATCAACGCGGCGGCGAGCCGCAAGATCTCGGTCAACGACTTCATCGTGCGCGCCGTGGCCGTGGCCCTGCGCGAGGTGCCGCAGGCCAACGTGGGCTGGACGGAAACCGCCATGCGCCAGTACGCGCAGGCCGACGTGGCCGTGGCCGTGTCCACCGACACCGGGCTGATCACGCCCATCGTGCGCGCGGCCGACCGCAAGACGCTGTCGCAGATCAGCGCCGAGATCGCCGACCTGGCCGCGCGCGCCCGTGCCGGCCAACTGCGCCCGGACGAATACCAGGGCGGCTCGTTCAGTGTCAGCAACCTGGGCATGCACGGCGTGGGCGCGTTCTCGGCCATCATCAACCCGCCGCAGGCCGCCATCCTGGCCGTGGGCGCGTCGCAGCAGAAGCCGGTGGTGGAGAACGGCGAACTCCAGGTGGGCACGGTGATGGCTTGCACACTGTCGGTGGACCACCGCGCCATCGACGGCGCCCTGGCCGCGCAGTGGCTGGCCGCGTTCCAGCGCGCCATTGAGGCGCCGCTGTCCATGCTGATCTGAAATGAAACAACACCCCCCTGAGCCGCTACGCGGCTTCCCCCCGCTCTCGCATGGCTGCGCCATGCGGGCAGGGGGACGCAGCCAGCGCGGCGGGGCGGCCCTTGCGCGGCTGCCCGCGCCTGGGGCGCGCCGGTTTCGTACGACGCAAGCGGCGCATAGCGCCATGGAATACAGAAATGTCTGAGCACACTTTCGATCTGCTGGTCATCGGCGGCGGGCCGGGCGGCTACGTGGCCGCCATCCGCGCCGCGCAACTGGGCATGAAGACCGCGCTGGTGGAAAAAGCCCAGCTCGGCGGCATCTGCCTGAACTGGGGCTGCATTCCCACCAAGGCGCTGCTGCGCTCGGCCGACGTGCTGCGCCTGGTGCGCGGCGCGGCTGCGTTCGGCGTCAAGGCGCAGCCGCCCGAGGCCGACCTGCCCGCCATGGTGGCGCGCTCGCGCGCCGTGGCGGCGCAGCTCAACAAGGGCGTCACCGGCCTGCTGAAAAAGAATGGCGTCAAGGTCTTCACCGGCCATGCGCGCCTGCAGGGCGGCGGCGCGGTCGCCGTCACGGGCGAGGGCGGTGGCGCGCAGGTGCTGCGCGCCGCGCACACCGTGCTGGCCACGGGCGCGCGGGCGCGCCAACTGCCGCAGCTGCCGGCCGACGGCCAGAGCGTGTGGACCTACCGCGAGGCGCTCACGCCGCCCGCCGTGCCGAGGCGCCTGCTGATCGTGGGCGCCGGGGCCATCGGCATCGAGTTCGCCAGCTTCTACCGCGCCGTCGGGGCCGAGGTCACGGTGGTCGAGATGGCGCCGCGCGTGCTGCCGCTGGAGGACGAAGAAATTTCCGCCCAGGTGGCCGCCAGCCTGCAGAAAGACGGCATCCAGGTGCACACCCAGGTGGCGCTGGAGCAGGCCCGGCGCGTGGATGGCGCGTGGCAGCTCACGCTGCGCCCGCAGGGGGGCGGCAGCGCGCTGCAGGCGCAGGCCGACGTGGTGCTGGTGGCCGCCGGCATCGTCGGCAACGTGGAAGACCTGGGCCTGGACAAGACCCGCGTGCAGGTGGAAAAGACCCATATCGTCACCGACGCGCAATGCCGCACGGCCGAGCCCGGCGTGTACGCCATCGGCGACGTGGCCGGGCCGCCGTGGCTGGCGCACAAGGCCAGCCACGAGGGCGTGCTGTGCGTGGAGCACATCGCCGGCCTGCACCCGCACGCGCTGGACCCGCGCCGTGTGCCGGCCTGCACCTACAGCCACCCGCAGGTGGCCAGCGTAGGCTGGACCGAGGCGCAGGCCCGGGCGGCGGGGCGTGCCGTCAAGGTGGGCAAGTTTCCCTTCTCCGCCAACGGCAAGGCCATCGCCATGGGCGAGACCAAGGGCTTCGCCAAGGTGGTGTTCGACGCCGCCAGCGGCGAGCTGCTGGGCGCGCACATGGTGGGCGAGGAGGTGACCGAGATGATCCAGGGCTTTGCCATCGCGCAAAGCCTGGAGACCACCGAGGCCGAACTCATGGCCACCATCGTGCCGCACCCCACGGTGTCCGAATCCATGCACGAGGCCGTGCTGGCTGCCTACGGCCGGGCCCTGCATATCTGACCAGGAGACTTTTGATGTACGACTTTCAGGACAAGACGCTGCTGCTCACCGGCGCCAACGGCGGCATCGGCCGCGCCGTGGCAGCCCTTTTCTACGCCCACGGCGCCAACCTGGTGCTCACCGACCTGGACCACGCGGGCCTGGAGGCCTTCGCCCACGGGCTGGGCGATGACGTGGCCCAGCGTGTGGCCGTGCTGCGCATGGACGCCGCCAACCCCGACGACGCGCAAAAGGCCGTGGACGTGGTGCAGGCGCGCTTCCGCGGCATCGACCACCTCCTGCCCTAGGCCGGCCTGTACCTGGCGCAGCCGGTGCAGGAGATGACCGACGCGCAGTGGCGCCAGACGATTTCCATCAACCTCGACGGCGTGTTCTACCTCACGCGGCGCGCCATCCCGCACCTGCGCGACGGCAGCGCCATCGTCAACCTGACCTCGATGGCCGGCCACCGCGGCGCGTTCTACAACGCGCACTACAGCGCCTCCAAGGGCGGGCTCATGAGCCTGACCCGCTCGCTGGCGCGCGAGCTGGGCCCGAAGACGCGGGTCAACGCCGTGTCGCCCGGCGTCATCGCCACGCCCATGACGGGCGACCTCATCGCGCGGCGCGGCCAGGAGTCGGTGGAGCAGACGCCCCTCAAGCGCCTGGGCCAGCCCGGCGAGATCGCCAGCGTGATCGGCTTCCTGTGCAGCAGCGCGGCCAGCTTCATCACGGGCGAGGTCATCCACGTCAACGGCGGCCTCTACATCGCAGGCTGAAGGAGTCAACGACATGCTGAATTTGCAAGATGCTTCGCTGCTGCGCACGCAGTGCCTGATCGACGGCCAATGGGTGGGCGCGGTGGGCGCCGGGCAGGCCATCGCCGTCACCAACCCGGCCACGGGCGCGCACATCGCCACCGTGCCACGCTTCGGCGCCGCGCAGGCGCGCCAGGCCATCGAGGCGGCACACCGCGCCTGGCCCGCCTGGCGCGCGCGCACCGCCAAGGAGCGCGCCGCGCTGCTGCGCCGCTGGTACGAGCTGATCCTGGCGAACCAGGAAGACCTGGCGCGCATCATGACCACCGAGCAGGGCAAGCCCCTGGCTGAGGCGCGCGGCGAGATCGCCTACGCCGCCTCGTTCGTCGAGTGGTTCTCCGAGGAAGGCAAGCGCGTCTACGGCGACACCATTCCCGCCCCCGTGGGCAGCCAGCGCATCGTCGTCACCAAGGAGCCGATCGGCGTGTGCGCCGCCATCACGCCGTGGAACTTCCCGGCCGCGATGATTACGCGCAAGGCCGGCCCGGCGCTGGCGGCGGGCTGCACCATGGTGGTCAAGCCGGCCTCGCCGACGCCGCTCACCGCGCTGGCGCTGGCCGTGCTGGCCGCGCGCCCGGGCATCCCGGCGGGCGTGCTGTCGGTGGTCACGGGCGCGGCGGGCGAGATCGGCGCGGAGCTGGCCACCAACCCGCTGGTGCGCAAGCTCACCTTCACCGGCTCGACCGAGGTCGGCCGCACGCTGATGCAGCAAAGCGCCGCCACCATCAAGAAGGTGTCGATGGAGCTGGGCGGCAACGCGCCCTTCATCGTGTTCGAGGACGCGGACCTCGACGCCGCCGTCGAGGGCGCGCTGGTCTCCAAGTACCGCAACGCGGGCCAGACCTGCGTGTGCGCCAACCGCCTGTACGTGCACGCCAAGGTGTACGACGCGTTCGCGCAGAAGCTCGTGGCCGCTGTGCGGGCCATGCGGGTGGGCGACGGCCTGCAGGACGGCACGCCTGACCGTGTGCATGTGGGCCCGCTGATCGACGCCAAGGCCGTGGCCAAGGTGCAGGAGCACATTGCCGATGCCGTGGCCAAGGGTGCGCACGTGCTCGCGGGCGGCAAGCCGCATGCGCTGGGGCAGTCGTTCTTCGAGCCCACCGTGCTCGCCGGCGTGACGCAGGACATGGCCGTGGCCCGCGAGGAAACCTTCGGCCCGCTGGCGCCGCTGTTCCGCTTCGAGACCGAGGACGAAGTCGTGGCCATGGCCAACGACACCGAGTTCGGCCTGGCCAGCTACTTCTACGCGCGGGATCTCGGCCGCGTCTGGCGCGTGGCCGAGCGGCTGGAGTACGGCATGGTGGGCGTGAACACCGGCCTCATCTCCAACGAGGTGGCGCCGTTCGGCGGCGTCAAGCAGTCGGGCGTGGGGCGCGAGGGCTCGCACTACGGCATCGAGGACTACCTGGTCGTCAAGTACATCAACATGGCGGGGATCTGAGCGATGGAGATCGACGGCAACACCCGGCTGGTTGGCATCGTGGCCGACCCCATCGCCCACGTGCGCACGCCGCAGCTCTTCAACGCGGCGATGGCCCGGCAGGGGCTCAACGCCGTGTGCGTGCCGCTGCACGTGGGTGCACCGCAGTTGCCCGCGCTGTTGGCGGGGCTGGCGGGCTGCCAGAACCTGGCCGGGCTGGTGGTCACCATCCCGCACAAGGAGGCCGTGGTCGCGCACTGCGGTGAGCTGACCCCCGCGGCGCGCCTGGTCGGCGCCGCCAATGTCTTGCGCTGGGACGGCGCGCGCGGCCATTGGGTGGGCGGCAACCTGGACGGCGATGGCTTCGTCGCGGGCCTCAAGGAGCGCGGCCACGCCCTGGCGGGCCAGCGCGTGCTGCTGCTGGGCGCGGGCGGCGCGGGCAAGGCCATCGCCTACGCGGTGGGGCGCGAGCATCCGGCCGAGCTGGTGCTCCACAACCGCTCGATGGCGCGGGCCGAGGAGGTGCTGGCGCGCATCGCTCCGGCGCTGCCCGGCGTCGCCGTGCGGACCGGGGCAGCCGATGCCGCGGGCTTCGACGTGGTCATCAACGCCACGGCCCTCGGGCTGCGCGACGGTGACCCCGCGCCGCTGCCGGTCGATTCCCTGCGGCCGGGCATGCTGGTGTGCGAGGCCGTGATGCGCGACACCGCGTTGCTGGCCGCCGCCCGCGCATGCGGCGCCCTGGCCCATGCGGGGCAGCACATGCTCGACGGCCAGCTGGCGGCGATTGCCCGCTTCTTCGGCCTGGCGCTGCAGGAGCGCCTTGCGGGCGGCGCTCCTATGGTCGAAAAGGCCTGAAACGCTTGTGTGACAAGCGCTTGAAGCTATCGTAAAAAGAGCGAACCTATGGCGCCAGCCGCGCATCCTCGCGCCGCACCAGCCGCCAGGCCGCATGCGCGAGCCAGGCCAGCGCCAGCAGGGCCGCCACGGCGATGAGCCAGCGGCCCAGGCGCTCCTGGTCGTCGAGCAGATAGGCGTTGCACAGGCGCAGGGGCGAGTCGATGTAGAGCTGCCCCACGACGACCATCATGGGCAGCTGCATGCCCAGGAAGAAGCACTGCACCACCAGCCCCGCCGGCCCCCAGGACAGGCGGATCGCCGCGCCCGCGAGCAGCAGCGCGGCGCATTTGCCGGCCTCCGTGCCCGCGTCCTGCAGCGCGAGGTCGAGCACGCGCGGCACCATGAGCACCGACAGCGCCACGCCCACGCCCACCAGCCCGGCGATGCCGTGGGCGTTCCAGCGCGCGATGCCGCCGCGCGCGCGCGGCGGCAGGGCGGCGGCAAGCAGGGCGCCGGCCAGCATCCACAGTGGGAACTGCAGCAGCATGTGGCGCCACATGCTCGCTTCCAGCCACTGGCGCAGCGGGGGGCTGGCCAGCAGCGCGGCCAGCAGCAGGCCGGCCAGGCCCTGGCGCGCGGGCGTGTACCAGGCGGGCGGCCTCACCGCGGCCTCCGCGCGAGGTGGCGGGCGTAGTCCAGCGCCAGCTGCTGCTCGGCAATGTCGAAGACGCGCACCATGCGGCCCCGGGCGTCGAACACAAGCAGCGCGGCGTTGTGCTCGTAGTCGCCCCGGCCGTCGGGCACGACGACCACGCCCAGGCGGCGCAGCAGCGCCTGCTGCTGCGCGCCGTCCGGCACGCGCACGAAGCGCCACAGGGCCGGGTCCGCATGCAGGCCTTGGGCGTAGGCCCGCAGCGCGGCGGGGTCGTCGCGCGCGCCGTCGAAGCTGATGGACAGCAGCCGCACGCCCGATGCCTCGCCCTTCGCCCGGTCGGCCTGCAGGGCGGCCTGCAGCTGCTGGAAGCTGCTGCCGAGCGACAGGCACACGGTCTCGCAATGCGTGTAGAAGAAGTCCACCACCGTGGCGCCGCCGCCGCCCGCGGCCAGCAGCGCGGGCAGGTCGGGCGCCGCGACGCCCGGTCCCTGCACGGCCACGGGCGGCGCCTGGACGGGGCGCAGCGCCACCTCCAGGCGGCGCGCGCCCTCGTCGGTCCAGACCTGGAAGTCGTATGTCAGCCAGCGCGCCGCGGCAAGGCCGCACAGCACCAGCGCGGCGCTCAGCAGGGCGGTGCGCAGCATGACAGGCTCATTGCAGGGCCTTGAGTGCGGCCTCTCCCTCGAAGGGCGTGGCCCGGTCGCTTGCCTTGCGTTCCTTGGCGAACAGCTCGGGCTGCACGGCATCGGCCTTGTTGGACCAGCTGCTGCGGATGAAGCTGGCGATGCCCGCGAGTTCGGCGTCGCCGAGCTGCTGGAAGCTGGGCATGGCGCCCTGGTACTTGGTGCCCTTGACGGTGATCTCGCCCGTGACGCCGTGCAGCAGGATGTTGGCGAGCACGCGCGGCTGGCCCTGCACCCACTCCGAGCCGTCGAGCGGCGGGAACACCCCCGGCAGGCCCAGGCCCGTGGCCCGGTGGCAGGCGGCGCACTGCGGGGCGAACACCGCCGTGCCGTCCACGGCCGCGCCGGGCGCCGCGGGCGCGGGGCCGGAGAGTTCGGCGCGCGTGCGCTGGTCGCCCCATTGGGAGAGATCCAGGGGCTCGGTGTACAGGATGTAGACCACCGCCCACAGCACCATGGCGACCGCCACCAGCAGGGCGGACAGAGGCATGGGCCGGATGGCTTCCTCGGGGTCTTCGTTTTCGCGCTGCTGCGCGCGGGTGACCGGGTCTTGGCTCATCGTGGCGGTCCTTTCAGGATGCGGACGCCGGCTTGCCGGCCGGCGGCGCGGAGGGTGTCCTGGCGCCCGCGGCCTCGTGCGGCTCGGGCGGCAGGACCGGGTACTCGCGCTTGAGCGACAGCAGGTACTGCACCAGGTCCAGCATCTCGGGCCTGGCCACCACCACCTTGCCCGCGGGCGCGGTGCCCGGCGGCAGGTTGAGCGCCTCCTCTCCCGGCTCGGCCTTGTCCTTGACCTCGAACAGGTAGGGGTAGGACGGCATGATCGAGCCCGGCACGTAGGCGCGCGGCTGGTACAGGTGGCCCAGGTGCCAGTCCTTGCTGGGCTGGCGCACGCCGATGTTCATCAGGTCCGGCCCGGTGCGCATGCTGCCCAGCAGGTGCGGCTTGTCGTACACGTAGTCGCCCGGCACCGAGGCGCGGCCCCAGCCGCGCTTGGCGTCGGGCGCGAAGCTTTCCGAGCGCGGCTGCTGGCTGTGGCAGTACACGCAGCCGTTGGCGATGTAGACCGAGCGCCCGCGCAGCTCGGCGCTGGTATAGGGCTTGAGCCCCTCGGGCGGCTTGACGTCGCGCACCTGGATGTAGGGCAGGATGACCAGCGCCGAGACGGCGATGGCGAAGGTCACCATGGTGCCGGCGGCGAGTTTGACTTCATTCTCCATGGGCGAGCTCCCTGGCCTTGGGTTGTGTCGAGAACAGCGCGGCGCCGGCGCGGTCCGGGCCGAAGCGCAGCGCCATGGCCAGGAAATGGCCTACGAAGACCAGGTGGCTCGCCACCATCAGCGCACCGCCCACGCTGCGCCACTGCAGCCACGGAATGGTCACGGCCACCGAGTCCATGAACGGCCTGGACGCGTCCAGCATGGCCAGGCCCTGCAGCCAGCCGCCGTAGGACAGGCCGACGAAGTAGATCAGGATGCCCACGGCCGCGAGCCAGAAATGCCAGGAGATCAGCCTGGGGAAGGGCCATTCCCAGTTCAGGATGCGCGGCATCATGAAATAGATGGCGCCGAACAGCACCATGGTGACGAAGCCGTAGGCGCCCAGGTGGGCG
>ERZ781399.2118-NODE-2118-length-16540-cov-4.498696_pt1 | contig 16540 bp, 19 predicted proteins | sample MGYA00511014_ERZ781399 | MGnify/ENA primary metagenome ERZ781399 (study PRJEB29847, sample SAMN06458254) | wastewater metagenome | isolation source: Wastewater bioreactor | place: South Africa: Cape Town | study: EMG produced TPA metagenomics assembly of the...
CGCGTCCACATTTATATACAAAGAACAGAAATGGTCGTAAAAAAAATCTATATAACGAAGAGAAAGAAGAAAATGCCAAGCGTGCATTTGCACAGAATAAAAATATTAAAAAAAAAAAACGAGAAAGAGAAACAGACACGCTTCATCTACTCGAGTAATCAACCGGCCGGCAACACGCACACATAGTTGTCTGACTGCAACAACCAGAATCAACATACTTGATGATTACCAGAACAGGAGAAAAAAGAAAGAAGAAGAAGAAGAAAAAAAACGGAACGACGAGAGAAAAATTTGAAGAGAATTCGTAGAAGCGTGACTAATCGCATGTGTAACGAAGCAAATAGCATACGATGTTGTGTGCATGTGCGTGTATAATGAAAAAGGCCGAGAAAGACAGGTTATTTCCTGTTTTCGAATCAAACAAATGTGGAAGGCAAAAAAAATGGGATGATGATGATGCTGATGAGAAAAAGAAGAAAAAGCATATCGACGAACCGTAGTGAACTGTTTATGCATGACAGACAATGATTTTTTTCTCTTCCTTCTCTCTCTCTCTCGCTCTCGTATTCACCTAAAGTGGCACCGTGTACGCTTAGAACGAGCGACATGCCTATGCCGAAAGAAAAAGAGAATGACGGCGCCGTTCGTTGTTCATCATGTGGAACGAATCTCATTCCTTTCCAATTTTTTTCTCGCTTTCTCTCTCTCTTCCTTTCTCGCAGACATATCATCAAGCAGTCATGCCTCGTCCTACGTTAACCTATAGAAGAGAAAAGTGCTTACACTCACATATTCACTCAAACGCTCGGTCATGCGTCGATCCACATATATACAACACAAAAAAGAAATGACGTAAAGCTTTTCGGTTGCCTACGAAGAGATTAGACATGTAAAACCTTGACACTACACATTGCGATGAGAGACAATTCAATTAGATCGATCAATCGACATTGTCAATTGAGTAAGAAATAGAAGAAGAACACAAAAAAAAGAGCAAAAAAAAAACATAATTAAACGTCACACATTTACTCTTGTGTTCAACGTTAGACATTGGAGAGAACAAGGAAGAAGAAGAAGAAGAAAAAAGAACGAAGAATATAATGAGGTAGAGTTTGATGTATGTTGTATTATACCTTCAATACTTCGGTTGCTATTTGCCATGAATCAACAAAACGCAAAGAGCGAGACGATGAGAGAATTGATGTGTAAGCGAAAAAACTGATCCATCTCGTTCTCTTTCTTATTCGTACTATGTATTTATTTCGTTCAATATGAATTGTACAAGCTATAAAACGGACAAATCGCGAGGGTGGCATACATCACGGTTCAATTATTCTTCACTGTTCGATATGTATATAATCAGAAAAAAAAACGTAAAACGAATGAAAAATTCGTGTGAATAACTACCATTAATGTTAGTCTTGTCGATCGAACGAATAACTATATAAAAATAAAATCACACTTTGTCAGAATGAGAACGAAATCGAGGATGACATTTAGGCACCTGTGTTTGTTCAAGATAATAAGACTCGATTCGTATTGTGGTCTCGGCTCGACGAATTAGCGAAAAAAAAACGAGTCGTTATATACATACTCTTGCTTAAGCTTCACGATCCAAGCCATCTGAATATTCACCATCTTTCACATTGACTCTTACTTGTCTGTGCATGCTTCTCGTTCTCTCTTTGTGCTTTTCGGTCTTATTTTCTCTTTTCTTACTTTTATTTTGATAGATACAAGAAGAAAAAAAACGGCACGTCGTATACGTTAACACTCACCACGTCGCGTTGTCTCGTTTCGTTTGTTCCGTTCTCAACATGGCTCGGTTTCGCTTTGCGCACTTTTAATCTTTTTGCCCCTTCACTGCATTCGTCTCTGTGTATTCGAGTATATATATTTATATGCGTATATATATATGTGTGTGTGTGTGTGTGTGTGTGTGTTCGCTTCGTTTTGTATATGTCAGCTATTGATTCTCTACAAACATACACATGCATGCGCGCTTACATGCGTACATATAATCGTAAAGACGATGATGATGGGAAGAGAGACACACCGAGAAGGTGGGTGGAAGAACAGCAGCGGCAGCAGCACCAAAGAGAAAATCACCTCAGAAAGAAAAACCAGATATGTATTTTTTTTTGGTACACAAAATGACTGTTATGCTGTCTATTTGATATAAAACTGTTGGGGGCCAAATACGTTCTCACATTTCGTTCCGTTCCGATGACGACAATGATGACGTCCCGTCGAGTAGCATTTCAATGTAGTTACGGAGATATGATTTTTTTTTCTCTTGTTCTTCTTTTTCTTCTCTCATATCTTTCATTTATCGTTCGTCCTGTTGCCATCGTTTTCTTTCTTCTTCGTCTTCTTCTTTTTATCATGCCACAAGTGACTACAACTTCTATAGGTTTCTTTGCCCAATATATATAAAAATGTGTATGTGTCTATGCATCTCCAGAGACCGTGAAAATGTGCTATGCTTCATTGCAATAGATCGTCGATCGGTCGATCGACTGCGCGTGTTTGTATGTGCGTGTATGAGTTCACTACAATAGCAACGAATCTAAGGAGAGCGAGAGAGAGAGAGAAAAGAAGCAAAAGAAAATATGAGATTCATGCATGCATAAAAGCACGTCGTCATCTTATCAACAATTCATCAATGCCAATAGTAGAACTTGTGCTTGAGTAAGAAGAGTAGAATGTCGGTCGATTTAATGAGCAACGTTTCCATTTCACGCTCGAACAATATCATTTCGAAGTATCATGCCCGCAAGAAATTCTATCTTTTATATCAAAGATATTCGATGTTTTTATATACATGAACATATGCTCACGTGTATCTTGCATGATGATGAAAACTGTACCTGTTTTAATCATTTTCACTCTGCAAAATGAATGAACACGTCAGTCAGTTCGATGCGTGTCACGTTTGTACTTCGGAGAATCAATGTTTGATGAGAGACTGACAGTTCAGTCATGACCAGTATGCTTTTCAATAGATCTATTCGGATAATGATTATAGATGTCGTTTAATAGAAGAAGAAAACCTTGCCAATGGATCTTTGCAAATACCAATCATCATAACTACGAACTAAATGATGGTTGATTTATTGATTTAGTTTTTGTTTGTATAGAACATGTTGAGACATTTCGTTCGTTTTCAACATTGTACAGCTATTTCATTGACAAATCGAGCGTTAATTCAAGTTCAAGGAAATGATTCATCGAAATTTTTGCAAGGTCTCATCACAAATGATATTGAATTTTTAAAAACGACAAATGCTATCTATAGTATGCTTTTAAATGCTCGTGGACGAATACTCTATGATATGATTATTTATAAACATGCTCAACAGAATTCATCATCGGGATATTTAATTGAAATTTCTCGAAATGCAGTCGCAGATTTTCTTCGTCTTTTACGTCGTTATAAACTTCGTACACAAGTTCAGTTCGAAGACGTGACGGATTTGTATCGTATTTGGTCGATATTTGCCTCTGCAACGAATGATCTCCGTGAAAGTTTGCATTTCAAAACACGTGACGGTCTTATTATCGGTCAATCCGATCCTCGACATTCTAGTCTCGGCATTCGTTTAATCACTGAACAGCAAACTCAATTAAATCAACTCGCTGATCTCGATCGAATCTCTGACGATACATCGATTTATAAACAATGGCTCTATCGAAACGGTATTGCCGAAGGTATCGAAGATATTCCGCCTGGTGAATGTATTCCATTGGAATATAATATCGTTTTTTTGAATGGTGTATCATTTAATAAAGGTTGCTATGTTGGACAAGAACTTGTTGCACGAACACATCATACGGGCGTCGTACGAAAACGTTTGATGCCCGTTGAAATCGATAATTATGATGAATTATCGAAAAGTTTAGAGAATAATAAAACCGAAGATTTAACAATTATCAATGATGAAACAAAACGACGTGCAGGGAAATTGCGTACATCAATTGAAAAGTACGGTCTCGGTTTAATACGTTTGAGCGAATGGAAAAGTCCGTTACGCATTCAAAATGCTGACGTTAAAATTCAACCGTCGATACCAAATTGGTGGCCGTCACTTGACGAAGCAACAAAACTCGAAATGAAACTCGAAACAAATAGTTAGTTAGTTTTGTTCTTTTTTTTTTAAGAATAAATTTGCTATTCGTCCTCATCGCTCGTTTGCACTGTCCATTGCTGATTGTGATTTCGTTGTTGAGCTCGTTTCTTACGACCACGTTTCTGTCGAACGAATAATTCGCCTGTTTTTCGAACGAGAATTTCATTATGCGGATTCGCGTCAATGTTTTCTCCGATATCTTTCAAAGTTTCGAGTAATGTTCCGAGATTTTCAGCAATCCAAGTATTACCTTCGATAGAAAACAATGCTTTGAAATCAGAAACCTTTTCTTTTTCTACCGGATTTTCTTGCATAAATAATTCCACCTGATGAAAAAAGAGTTTCCATTTCGGGCGTATAAACAATCGGTGTTGTAAAACAAAGCGGTGCTGAGATTTCAACTCGAGCTCCCATCGATGTTGAACATGGAAATATGTCGACATTGGGCAAACATTGTGGATTTATTTGACAGCAATTTGTATTCATTGCACATGGACTTGCTGCTGCTGTCGGTTGAATATTCGGACAAAGACTCATTGAAAAATTGTTGAGATTCGTAGCGAGACAGTGCAGTTCTTCGATGAGATTTCGATTCAACGAACATAATTGATCAACTTTTAAAAATTCAAAATTCTATCGATTTAGTGATTGTTATCTGTTTGAATGAACTCGAACTTACTTGAATCTGTATGAGAATGTTGTAGAAATATTTATTAAGATTTCGAATCGATTCAATAATCGAATGCAAATCATTGCATTGCATCGAAGTTAATTGATCGGTTAGAATTTGTATCGACCGCCAAATCTGTACGGGATCGAGTTGAATACGTCGACAACAATTTCGTTGGTATTCATCAATAAATTTCATGATGAGACTTTCAAATAAACACGCTAATTGTTTAGCATAATCACAACGCAATTGAAATAGTTCGCGTGAATTTTTATTCGCCGAACTTGTTTGAAGATTATAGGTTAGATCTTGAAGAAATTGTAGGAATTTACTCGAAAGTGATTCTATTTGTTCAGTGACCATGATTGAGAAGTGAAAAAAAAATAAACACAATTATTTACCCGCCGAATACTTTTTTTATTGTTTAATATTAGCAAATCTACATACACACACGTATAAAAACAAAATTAATCATCTTCATCACTGTAGAATGAATTCTGTTGATGAGCACTGAGTGATCGAGCTGAGAGTCTCATTGTATCTGCTGCATCGTCATCGTCACTGACGATTCGAGGTCGACTTTTCGATTCTTCGAAGTCAGTCGAATAGATTTTCTCTCCTGTTTTCATACTAATCAAAACATTATCATCCTCCTCATCATCGACTTCGTCATCGACAACAATGTTTGCAATTGGTTGTCGACGATTTTTCGATCGTGTCGATGAGGATGTTTCGAAATCACCATCGGAATACGGATTGATTTCCTCGTGAATCGAATTTGTTTTATTCGAGGGAATGATTGTTGGTTTGATGATGATGCCTTTCGGCGTTGGAGATGATGACGAAGACGAAGCAGATCGACGTCGTGGTGGCAGGATTTGTCTTTCGAATGCGTTTGCTGTGAAACGACCTGTGCCTTCCATGGGCTTTTTTTGTTGAAATAGATTGTCGTCGTCTTCTGAACGAGATATTCGACTTTCAGAATTGAAATCTTCTTCGAAACTCGACGTGTTGTATTGTTCGTTGAGGGGCGATGGCGAACGTTTACGAGTTGCTGGTTGAATTGAACGTCGATGTTGTTTGTCAACATCGGCTAAACTAATTTCTTGACCGAGTAGTTCATTTTCAACTAATTTTTGACTTAATTCAACAGTTAACAATTCGATTTCGTTGACAACAGAGAGTAGAGCTTCATCGAGAAGATATTCCGATAATCTAAATCAATCGAAAGTTAAACAAATGCAAAAAAAGAATTTTCATTCTCTTTGTCACCTGTTGATGATTTGACATGGATCGAAATCGTCGCTTTTTGCTGATTCAGTTCGATTCAAATAGCTCTGATAATCTTTTCGATATCTTTCGATTTGTCGGATTTTGTTCGCATCTAAACTTTGCAATCGAATAGCACCATGTGATGATGTTTGAATAAATGCTGGTCTCGCTTCGATCGATTGAGATACGATATCGACAGGCACGGATTCGAATAGAGGTGCATGAATTTCAACATTTTCAGGCAAAGGAATTGCAGAAATTGGATCAATTTGAAATCTGACTGTACGTCGTGCGGATGTTTCTTCTTCTAAACGATTTGTTCGATAGTTTTGAAGACGTTGCCGAATTTGAGACATTTCGTCGTCCCATGTCGAGATTTGCGTTTGATAGACATCGACATTGATTCGTTGAGCGCGTTCTTCCGGAGTTTCGAAGATCTCGTATTTATCTGTTGTTAATTCGGCTTGTTGTTGACGAGGGACAATCATTTGCATGACTCGTTGAGTGATTTCATCATCAGTCAATCGATTATCAACGAGAAACATCGGAATCAATGTTCGAGCACGTTCGATCTGTTCGGTTAGTTCTCGTCCGTTGTAATTTGCTAGTAAACGTGGAGCTAATTTAACGAGAATATGATCGACAGTAAAACGTGAATGAAATGGTGTTTCAATGGTTGATCGAGTTCGAATCGATGGCAAAGGCGAATGACTACGTGCTCGTGTTTTATGTTGAGCTGAAATCGTCGGACGAGATACAGTTGATGAATCTGCACGAGGTAAACGAACGGATTCGGCACTTCGTGGACGAAGAACCGAAGGAATCAATCGAGGTTTTCGTTGTTGTTTCTTTTTGAGAAGTTCTTTGTAAACTGTTGGTAAGAGATGATTCGATGGTGACGAACGATTTTCTGTTATTGCTCGTTGACTGACGCTTTTCGTTGGCGGTGTACGAAGCATCGATGAATCGATATGCAATTGCGAGAGACCTAAAGCTTGATTTGTTTGATTCAATGTTTCGAGAATAGGAATCAGAGACGTAAATAACTGTTGAACAGGCGTATCGTGAGGTTTCAGTGGTGCTTCATTGGCGAGAGTTTCAGCTGCAGTTAGAATAACTTTATAGGCATTTAAATGGTGATGAATTAAACGAGACATGTTAACATCTGGCTGACGAATATCTTGAAGAATTTGTTTTAGTTCTTGATGTGCATTGTACAGAACTCTCGAATCTCGCTTGATACGTTCACGTTTGAGACGAATTCGCCGTTGTTTTTCTTGTTCAGTTTCATCGATGATATTTTCTCGTGTCGGTGGATTATGAACGACACGTAATTGAACAAGTAATTGCTCGTGAAGATCAGAAATTTCGTTTTGTTTTGTTGTCGAAAAAGACGAATAAGGTTCTGCTGAACGAGTGATATGTATCGGTGCTGGTGGACGTGAACGGGGAGCTTCTCGTTTGATTGGGATTGGCTTTTTTGGTGCAGATGCAGATCGAACTGGAGGATTTTTCGATTGTTGAGCAGAACGAACATTTCGTTGAGAAATCGTCGGTTTTATATTATTCTTATTTTCTAATTCTTGTTTCCATCGATCTTCTTTGAGTTTTCGTTGTGCTAGGAATTGATACATTTGTAGTTTATTCGTATCGATAGATTGAAGTTGTACCGGTACGAATGCTGATGTTGCTGTTGCTCGAGGAAGAATCTGTTGGAGAACATGTGGAGCTCGACCGAAGGATACCGGAGCTGGATGAGTGACATTGATGAGATTTAATGGCGAAACAAATGCATTCTCATGAAATTGAAGATAATTTCGTGGTAAACTCGTAGTAGATTCCGTTTGTTGATACATTGTAATTAAATCTTATAATAAACTGGCAGAGAAAAGGACAGACTGATCCGCACCGTTGTCTCGACGACAGATTTTCTTGAGCTAATAGAAGTTGTATTCGATAGATGTCGTTTTATTTATCATTCTCATTATGAATCGAGATTTCTGTTAGAGCGAGTTATCGACTGAAAAGATTATCTTTCGACGAGAAAATTATACGAAAAGGTTACTAATCGATTTCCCATTGGCTTTCAATCGCCTATCACATGTGACAATATGAATCATTTTTTTCTCTCTCTCTTTCTCGTATTGGAACCCAAGAATTCATTTGTAATATTCTATTGACATTCGATTGAGCGAGCTATGCCGTCGGATTCAGGCTATACCGAGCTAACTGATCGACCACTTTTTGGTGAAAATCGATATCTTGTAAGCAATTGATTTTTTTTATCTTCAACTAAATTCGATTTATTTTCTTGTGCATTTCCCCTAGGACCGAATTTTGTTTATAATCATCGCTGCTATTACAACTGTCTTTGTTCTCGTAAGATTTTCCCTTTCAAAAAAGCCGTTGTTGTTACTTCTATTATGATTTTTCAGGCGACTTTCATCGGCATGTTTATCTTCCATCATTTTAATGGTTATAATTTGTTTTTAAACATTTGTCTCCTTTTGCTACTTGTCTCACATTTATGTCTCGTAAGTGTTCATAAAAATCTTTTCCCTGAAGATTGATGCTTTTTGTTTTCTTTTCAAGGCATTTTGGTATCGTACAGGTGATTTAGAACCACGTTTTCGCCATTTATTAATTTATAATACGACAGTGATTGTCTTCTTTTGTATCAGCATCAATCTCATCATTCGAGAAAAATCATGAATATTCATCATTAAAGTTTATTTTTCTTTTTTTTTTATTTATGAATAAAAATAGACTACTAGAAATCACTGACTACAGGTTGTTTTCTACGGACCGGAGGTAAAATGAATAAGGAGAGAAAAAGATCAAGTTAGTCTAATCCGAGCTGGTTGCTTTAACTGCATCATCTTTCTCTTCAACTAATTCCTTTTGAGTTTTGTCGAGTAAACCTTGTGACCAATCGTCGAATTTCAATCCTTGAACAATTTTATATTGACCATTTTTAATTTGAACTGGATAGCTGAAAACTAAACCTTTTTCGACACCGTACGAACCGTCACTGATAACACCCATTGAAACCCATTCGTTCTGCAAAGAAAAAGAAAAAGCAAACAATGATTTTCAATGTTGATTTTCAACTTACGTCTTTGGTTCCTTGCCACCAATCACGAGCATGATCGCAAATAGCTTTAGCAGCTGACATAGCGCTTGATAATTTACGTGCAGCAATGACAGCAGCACCACGTTTTTGAACGGTCTAAAAGAATTCATTGTTCATTGACAAAACAAAGTGAAGATAGAAAATCCTCATTTCGTACCGAAACGAAATCATTCTTGAGCCAATTGTCATCGTTAACAGCTTCGAAAACTGGCGTATCCTTGCCATTAACATTGACTGTTGCCGAACGAACATCGGGAAATTGTGTTGATGAATGATTACCCCAGATTGTAACGTTTTTAACGGCATCAGGTGAAACTTTAAGACGGTTAGCAATTTGAGCTTTAGCACGATTATGATCTAATCGTGTTAAACAACTGAAATTTTCTCGTGGAATTGATGGTGCATAATGAGCCAAGATAAAGCAATTGGTGTTAGCTGGATTGCCAACAACAACGCATTTGACAGTTTTTTTGGCGAATTTATCAAGAGCTGTGCCTTGGGCTTTGAAGATTTTAACATTGGCATTCAATAAATCTTTTCGTTCCATGCCTTCTTTACGTGGCATTGCGCCAACGAATAAAGCAACATCAACATCTTTGAATGCAACTTCTTCGCTATCAGTTGGTACAACACCTTGAAATCAAGAATAAGATTTCAGTTTTTTCTTTCTCTCTGAATGAGCATGTTTTACCTTTGACTAATGGTAAACTCATGTCATCGATTTCCATAACCACACCCTGGAGCACACCCATCATTGGTGTAATATCAAGTAAATGAAGAATAACGCTCTGTCAAAAAATCGATCAGATTTTTCTTTTTGAAAATAAAACAAAAACCAACTTGATCTTTGCCGAAGACGTCACCATTTGCAATTTGAAGAATCAATGAATAAGCAATTTGTCCAGCGGCACCGGTGATAACAACACGAATTGCATCTTTAGTGTTCTATTTAATAAACAATAGAAAAGCAAACAAGTTTCTTGTTTTCATTTACTGTTGAAGCCATTTGTTAAATTGACTATGTAAAAGCTAAGTACAATCTAGAATAAAATGCGAAATAGTCTATAAATACATATTGGAGCAAGCGAAGAAAAGAAAAGAAAAGGAAAAAAAACGAATAGGTCACCATTAGATAGTTGTACCAAAGTATATATAAAGCAAAACGAGCCGAGAAAGAGAATCCGAAATATTTCTTTTAAAATATACAATTGGCGTTTTCGCCTAACCAATCAAGAACTCATTTGACAGTCGAGAACTTGTAATCGAAATCACTTGTTTCAAAGCAAATATGTCAAATAAACCATCAGATTCTCAACGTACACGTTTAACTACGAATGACCTACATTCATTAAATATTCCTCCACCGCCACATGCATTTTCTTCGTCAACAAACATGCGAGTATCTCCAATACCTGGAAATTTCAATCTTCCACCACCGCCATCATCATCATCATCGATGACAATATCTGGCGAAGCAATGTCAGCATTTCAAAAAGAACGTTTACATGATGTTTTACAACAAGGCTTAGGTACATATGTATATATCGAAAATTATGGTCTAGTACCTAAATTAAATTATTTCTAAATCTGCTTTATTTGTATGTTGTTGTTGTTGTTCTTTTTTTTGTATCTTCAAAAAATTAATAGAAAATAAAAGAAAATGTATGTCAATGATAGTAGTGGATGCTAATAATTGATATTAAATGCTCGTACACATCCAGCTAAATAGCAAGATATGTAAAATTGTGTTCCAGCACGATTTGTACAGATGCCCGATGGACGTTTGATACGTTCGTTGAGTTTCAGTGCGGTTCGATAATCACCCTCCGAAGAAAATATCTAAAATCGAATGATTTTATTTTTCAAAGCAAATCAATATTTGCTCATACTTGTATTCGATCATTTTTGCTATCGGCACTGATTATATTTCCGCCCGAATCAACAAATAAACCCGATGGATCTGACATTTCGCCATGATTTCGTCCTTGTCCGCCGAATACGGTTTTGCATGACAATTCAAATTGATTACGAATTGTTGTTCCATAGATTAAACTTCGACCTAAATCGAAAATCTTCTCGTTACAAAAGCAGAATTCTCTGATTTCATTTACCAAGATCAGCAATATAAATATTATCATTATGAACAGCAAGAAATCGAGGTTTACTCGTTGTTTCAGGTAGAATTTTGCCTTGAATATGATTGATTGTTTGTTGTTTGAGAATTTCTTCTGATTCTCGATTGATCATAATACGTTGTTCGAAAACTAGTTGATTACTATTCGGATCGAACAATAACAATCGACTATTTTCACATGTTTGATTATCTGTTGCTTTCGAATCGATTGTTAACAAATATCGATCACGAAACAATGCAATACCTTAAACAAAATAAATTTATCTTTGAAACTTTTGAAATTCTGTACCATAGAGTTGTTTAATCGAACGATGTCCAATGGCTTGAATAAGATGACCATCAGGCTCCGTCATATAGATATAATCACGTTCGACAATGAGAATTTGATTTCTTGAATTACTCATAACTGCACTTGGTCGATGAAATTTCATTTGCTGAGTACTCGAAATCGTATGTTTCAATAGTCCACTTTGAACATCGAATAGACGAACATTTTGCGAATTTCGATGGACATCACATGAGAGTAATGTCAATTCATCGTGAGACAACGCAACACCAATAGGCAAACAAGTCGATTGCGGATTACTTTGAGGTGTACCATAAGTCATCCAAAGATCGCCACGTAGAGATGGTCGATCTAGAATTTAAAACAAAGAATGTCCCTTGTTTTTCAAAATAAAATCAAAGAATCTAATGAACAGACTTGATTTGTTGCCGTATTCTTGCATATATTCATCGGTTATGTGAGAATAGGTTACAGCTGTTGTATGATTGAGATGAGATTGTTCAATGAGAACAGAAAGATGGCCACGGGCTGGTTGCCAACTGAATGAATATGAGAAATGATTGAATTCGAATGAAGAAAATAAAAGGATTTACTCGGCACCAGCAGCGATTGGATCTGAAAAACGAGGATCGAGATAATATTGACGACTTTTTTCATCATCCCAACTATCATCATGACTAAACAAAAGAAAAGAAAATTTATTTCTTCAACAATTTCAATTCGTCTTACGCTGAGGACGATGTTACGCCAAATCGAATAGGAGGTTCGTTTGAATGCGTTGACGTCGTTGTTTCATCAATTGTCGACGAAGAACGCGGTGGAAAAGCTGCGATCTTACTCGATGATTTCGATACTGGTTCAGTTATTTCATAATCATCCAAATGCGCTACAGTTGACGATTGAATTGCTGAAGTTAACGTCGGATTTACTGATATATTTTTCATTTGATTCATCAAGTTATTTGTTACAGTTGTTCCAGGCGAAAGACTCGGAGGATTAGTTGGCATCGAAGGAAATCCTGGTGGAGGTGCGACAATATTTGTCAAAGAATTATCAATTGGAATCGTTTGTTCAAGTGTATGATTTAATGATACAGATTGAATTTCTACAGGTAATGAATTTATCTTTTGAAGATTTGTTAATACTGCTAAAAGATTTGTTCAATAAATTGATCTCGTTTTAAGATTTCATGCGCATTCATTTACCTGACATATTTTTATATAAATTTGTATAACTTGTATTATCGTTATCTAGACACGAGAAATTGAATATATTTTTTAAATAAACAAAACGGCTGTTGGCTCACTCTGCTGATTAATAATTGCTAATAGACTACGATGAATAGATTCTAAAACCTGAGCTGAATGTTGAATCGTATCTGCATCTAACCATGCGAAACATTCATCAATTGAATTTTTCAATTTGGTAGCGAATTGTTGTATGTCATCGTAGATCAATTCCGAATCCGGTGCAAACCGTATGAATGTTTGTGTAAGAGAGATCAGAATATTGAATGTATCGTGAGGATGTTTATGCAATAAACTACGACAATCATCGAGTGCTGGCTGAAGAAATGTATTGACTGCATAGGCAAATGGATGGATTCTATGAGAATGTCAAGTCTTGCCGAGTAAAGAAATTCGATAGACTTACTGATGAGCAAGAAATCTGAATAGAAATAATTTCGGTCGATCAAAACTCGTCGACATGATTAAATGCTTTCTCTTATTTTCCCCAGTTTTTCGAGTCCAATCGAAACTATCGTTATTCGCACGTGCGACATCTTGATTTCAACAAAAATCGAATAGTTATTTATTATTTAAGAAACAAACACACAAGAGCAAGACACATGTATATCTGACAGAGAGAAAAAGAAAAATTGTTATTCCAATGAATTTTTGCTTGACATATCGAAACTTCCCAGTTGATTCATCGGTAGAGCATTGAGAAGAGCATTGTTATTTCGATGGATTCGAGACATAACACCACTTCGTTTGCTTGTCGTCGAATCGATAGATAGACTATTCAAACTTGAACTTGGTGAAATCGTTGTTGGCTTAGGATTGAGAATATTCTCATCGGTTTTCGGTGGTTCATTCATTTCTTGTCGTCGATATCTCATGACGAGAATATTCGAATCTTCGGATTCATTGAATTGATTAAAAGCTCGAACTTTAATTCGATAATCACCTTCTTCTTTAATACAATCGATGATTGTCTCGGTTTGTTCGGAATCGACAGTTAGTTTTAATTCATCATTGATGTAGATTCGATAGCCTTGAATATTTAATTGAGAATTCAGTGGATTCGAAAGCCAATGAAGAATGAAACTTTTTGTATCACGTTTTGATATGTGTGCACGTATCGGTGGATGTAGGCTGTTTAAATGAGATTCAAGAGCTTGTAAACGTTGGCTGAGAAGACGATTTGCATTGAGAAGTTGCTGAGTTTTATCTTGATGAGCTAGTTTTTCGTTTTCATACTAAATTTAAAAAAAAAAGAATTATTTTTCGAAATGATAAAAATAATCGAATTTACTTTTTTCCAAAGAGCGACCATGGCCGATGTTTGCAATTCAGTCGTTCGAGTAAATCGTTCATGAAGTTCCAAATATCTAAATAACTTGAAATGCAAATGATTGTTTTCAATGCTCGACTAAATTCTCACGCTTTGAGCATTGATGTTCTCATTTTATCAACTGATTGCGTTAGACCTTTCACATTGACTGGTGCTGATTTCAATTGAACTGTAGCAACCGGTTCTGCAATTGTATGTCGTTTGGATTTCATTTTCGAAATCGACGGTTCGTGTGCTGAATATTTCGATTTCATTGGCTCAACTGGATATTCGCTTAGTTTCGATTGAAATAGATTCTGATCGAGAGGTTTTATGGGTCGATTATCGTATTCACTGTATCGATTCGTTGAATTGATTGATGATGATGAACTCATACGAACGAATTCGGACTCGGATATCAGTTGACTTTGTTTGCATTGATCTTGTTGAAGCATAATTCGAGATAAATGAAGATCGTCTCTCTTCAAAAAATCGAAAAGATAAATTACACAAAAAGAAAAATGTTTTCGTACATCATCAGCATTCGTTCCACATGTTTTGATTAAATAGTCCACTAATTCATGATGTTGACCCAGTCGAAACGATCGACCTTTGCCTTGACTCAACAGCCATTCAGCTTTCAAACTAAATTCTCAATTTATAAGATCTCTAACAAAACAAATGTTGTCAAATCTAACTTTTCTTTTCTTGTAACCGGCAGTTCATCTAATATTTGCAATGAGAGAATCCAATTGAGAACAAACGGTCGATGATCAAACGGTTGATGACAACCGTACCGTTCGTTGACGAGAAACAAACAAGGATTGTCATGAACTGATAAAGTATTGAGATTATTCAATGTTGATAAACAAGAAATCTTGACAAAAAATAAAACGATATTAAAAGCAAAAAACAAATATCGAGCGAATACTTCAGTGAGATCTTGAATTTCATTATCAGAAAGAATTAATATTTGCAATGATTTTGGCCAAGATTTTGGAATTGATACGAGAGTATCGATGAGATTTTTATGCAGATTTAAATACTAAAAAAAAACAACAGGAAGATTTTCTTTTTAAAAACAGAAAGTTCGTTTACTTTCAATGAAGTTAAACGCGAGAGATCATCGACCTGTCGAATTGAATTATCACTGGCATCGATCGATTGTAATGACTGACAAGAATTTAATGCACTTAAACTATGAATGTTATTGCTTGAAAGATTAACAATGACGAGATTGTGAAGCGTTTTCAGACCTAACGAAACATGATTTATAAAACAAAAAACTATTTTTTTCAATATTACAATCGATTGAATCAAGAGAATTATGCGATAGATCGAGTTTTTGCAGAGTTTGTAGACGACCAAGTAGACGAATGTCAATTAAACGATTATGTGAGATTGATAACTAACAAAAAATTGGAAACAGTTAAATATATTTATCTTTAATTTTTACTTCGATTAAATGTGTCAGTGTATCGATATGTTCGATTTTGATAATTTCATTATGATCGAATCGAAGAACATTGAAACTGATATTCGATGGTAATTTCTCGATTTTTTTAAGATTCTTCGATGATAAATCGAGTGTTGTCAGATGTCGATCTGCAAGATGATCATCGAACGAAATTCGATTTGAAATTGACATTAACAAGATGATTTTCTTTCCATATACAACACATGTGACAGGTCAGTTCTTTGTTGAACGACGACATGTTTCTCAAGTATCTATAACCATAGAAACGATAGATGTCAGTTGAATTGACTCCAAATGAAAGTCGAGATCGAATGTGCATATATTTATTTTAAATTAGTTATTTCATTTTCTAAAATTTACTTTCAATTGAATTGTGAGAAATGAAAATAAGCGACATCTATAATTGCATGTGCTTTTGAAAGTTTTCATGTTAGAGAAAAAGTAAATATCTGATAAACAAGTAAACAATATATTACATTTGAATGCACGAGAAAAAGAATGTTCGTTAGTCAGAACGTGATATTGAAATATCTATTATTCAGTCGTCATTTTCGTTTATTTGAAAGGTTGTTCAACAGTCGATTCATCGATTCTCCTCAAAACCTCTCCACTGATGATTAGAACCAACCGAATGAAAAAGAAAGAAAAATCACACTCAAAAAAACTCGCCCAACTCGATCATATTCATCTTAGTCGTATATACATTTCATAATCTTACATTTCTTATTTTGATAATTGTTGTTGTTGTTTTGTTTTCTCTTCAGATTATTATTATTCATCATGGCTGATTATTGGAAATCGAATGAGAAACATTTCTGTAAATTTTGTAATTGTTGGTTAGCAGGAAATAAGACAAGTATTGAATTACACGAACGTGGTAAT
>ERZ781399.2122-NODE-2122-length-16509-cov-4.217151_pt1 | contig 16509 bp, 27 predicted proteins | sample MGYA00511014_ERZ781399 | MGnify/ENA primary metagenome ERZ781399 (study PRJEB29847, sample SAMN06458254) | wastewater metagenome | isolation source: Wastewater bioreactor | place: South Africa: Cape Town | study: EMG produced TPA metagenomics assembly of the...
TCTACATTCTAATGATATATAAAAGAAATGATTTTTTTATTCTTATGGTTTCTGTTTGTTTGGCTCGTTTATTTTAGGAACGAAAAATGTCTATTTATTAATACTAAAAAAAATCTTGAATATGAAGAAAAAAAAAGTAGTCAATTAGCTTTCGGCAGCTTTTATTGGAACAGTTTCTTCTGCTTTAATTTCTTCAGCTACTTGTACGTTTGGTTTTGCCCATGCTCGTGGTTCAGCTGAACCAAATACAGCAAAAACTAGACCGCCAATAAAATAAATCACCGAAAATAATATGAAAAGTTTTCGCCAATCTTCGAGTACAGGCTGTTTGATAACAAAGCCAGCTATGAGATTAGCTAATAACGCACCGACTGTTGCAATGGCCGTTGTTATACCGAATATAACTGATGAATAAGCTGGAATAATATCCACAAAATTCACAATATAACCGGCACCGTAAGCAACAGCTATGTATAAAAGAGAAAATATCAATGAATTCGAACGAAATTATATGAATTTAATCTACCGGATGAAACTAGAAAGATGAGAATAGTGATAATGCCGAGTATTTGCCGAGATTCATCACAAAAACATAGAACAACCATGCAAACAGCAGGAATAAAGGATGCAATCGAATTGGCAGTTTTTCGAACAACACTCAATGAGACAGTCGTTGATCGAACAATACGATCAGCAAGAATACCTTGTTAAACATCGATTTCATGATATGTTTTGACAAATTTATCTTTCCTACCGGATATGACACAAGTAATTGGCATTAGAATAAAGCCTCCAGCTAACACATATCCGGCATATTGTGTTGGAACACGATGAATTTCAGTTAAAACTTTACCAATATTTGTATAGAAAAAGAATAAACCAAAAAGATTACAACATTCAGTGATAAATAAAGCAAGAACTGCTTTCGATCGAATAAATTTCATCCATGGTAAAGCTGATAGTGACACGGATTTTTTTTTATCATTTTCACCGGTACCCAATTGACTAGTTATGAAAAGTTTTTCTTTTTCACTAATTGTTCGATGAATATGCGGTGAATCAGCAACAAACCATAACCATAATGGTAACCAAAGAAAACCGAAAGCACTTGTAAGAAGAAATATATAGATCCAACCCGAAGTAAGATAACGACAGAAAAGACCACCGAGCAGCATTGTTAACGCTTGTACCGAACAAAAAACACAGAGTATATTTCATTCGATTTCGATATAAAATTGTAATTACCTGTGCCTAAATTGTTACTACAGAATCCAATGGCTGTTAGCGTACTTCGTTCAGACGGAACAGCCCATTTCGACCAAAATGTATACGTCGCCGGAAATAATGGACCATGAGTAAAACCAATGATAATACGAAAGAAAAGTGCGAGATAAAAACTAACGCCATCGGTAAGATAAATACTGCAAATACCTAATGTTGCAATCGAACTCAAGAGAAGACTACCGGCAAACATTCGTTTAGCGCCAAGAATAATCGACAACCAACCGCCTAGATACAAATACGTAAATCAACAAATTTGATTCGATTTTTCTCTCTTACTCGGCACTAATGTGAATATATAACCGAACCAATATGCACCGAGCAGAAGTTGTTGTTGAAATTCTGACCAACGAAATTGTTTATCGCAGAAAATAGTCGATCCGTATTTGCTCGATATTGTCGCAGTTTGATTAACATATTCTCCGGAATATTTTTTCTTATCGACCATGCAAACGATGGCCATGGAAAGACCAACTCGTTGAGAATATTGAACGAAGAGAGCAAACGAAACGAGTAGAGCTAATGTAAAACGAGTCGATGGTACGAGTCGAGGTCGTACGATCTTTTTCTCCTCAATCATTTCATTCATTTTCAATCGAAAAAGAAAATACGAGTGTAATTCAAAAGTATGTATAAAAGAAACTTTTTTTTATCAATACTAGACGATTGTTAAGTGTATATATTTGCGTTTTTTTTACATAAATAAACGAAAAAGATACCTTAGAAACGACTATTTCTACTGAATATCAAAATAAATATTCATGTCGTGCCTACTACTACTAAAAAACAAGAAAGAAATTCTTTTTCTCTCTGTTTTTCTTCAATGGCGTAGTTGACATTAAGTTTAGCTGGAATCTTTTTTCTTCATTCAACGAAAAATAAAATACAACATATAGGTATAGGTACACTTCAAATGTTTCGAGTGTATGCATACATATGAAAGAAGAATTATTTACAGAGGTGATTTTTTTTCTTTTCAGTAATCAAATTTAAGCATAGGAAAAATTTAAAAAAAACAAAAAATTACATTTATTCATCAGTACATGTGTAAACATTCAGTTTTGAGTATGTACGTACCTTGGCAGTGAAATGAGAAGGAAAAAAAACGTAAAGGTTATTCCGCGTTTGTAGTTTTTGTTGCAGGTGAAGTTTCTGCTTGATGAGGTAAAATTGTCAATGGTTCAACTTCGGGCGATTGTTGTATTTTATTTGAATTAAATGTTGCCCATTTACGTGGAACTCCTGAACCGTACAAAAGAAAAGGTATACCGCCAATTGTATAAATAATAGAAAAAATAATGAAAAGTTTTCTCCAATCTTCGAGAATCGGTCGTTTTATAACAATGCCAGCTAAAATATTACTACCAACAGCACCGGCTGTTGAGATTGTACTTAATATTGCAAATATTAATGTTGAATATTTAGGCACTACATCTCCAAAATTAACAACATATCCTGCACCGTATGCAATCGCTGCAATCAGAAATAATGTATTTTGATTTTGATTTTGTTGAGCTTTACCTGAACTAGCGAGAAGCACTAGTATAGTTATAATACCAAGAATTGGATTTGTATGATCACAAAAGCAAAGTACAATCATACAAATAGCTGCAGTAAATGTTAGACAAGAATTAGCTAATTTACGAACATTAGTTATGGACATTTTCTTTGCTCGAACGATTTGATCAGCAAAAATACCTTTTTTTTGAAAATGAGAAATTCAATTCGAATTTTGAAAAATATATTTTCGAATTTTAATTACCACTCGATAAACTAACGATAGGCATCAGTAAAAATCCTCCAGCACTCACATAACCAGCATATTGAGGTGAAATACGATGAACTTCCGTTAGAATTTTACCAATATTTGTATAGAAAAAGAAAAGACCAAATAAATTACAAAATTGTATGATAAACAAAGCAGCTATTGCTTTCGATTGAAGTATTTTCTTCCATGGTAAAGAAAATAACGAAATATTTTTTTTCGGTTTATCCATTTTATCTAAGCCAATTTGTTCGCAAATATAATTTCGTTCCTGTTCACTAATTGTTCGATGTACGACAGGTGAATCGGCAACTAACCACACCCACAATGGTAACCAAAGAAAACCGAAAAGGCCAGGTATTAGAAGTATATACACCCAACCTGAACTCACATAACGACAGAGAAGACCTCCAACGAGCATTGTAATTGCTTTCAAGCAAAACAAATGAAAACATAGTTTCTCAAAATAATTTTTTCGAGGTTAATTACCTGTTCCTAAGTTATTACTACAGAATCCGATCGATGTCAGCGTAGCTCTTTCTAATGGAACAGCCCACATTGACCAAATGGCGTATGTCGCTGGAAATAATGGGCCATGACCAATGCCGACTATTATTCGTAGGATAACAGCAATGATGAAATGAGCTCGAGAGAAGAAATAAATGGAAACCATTGCCGATGAAGCAATACTACTCAATAGAATACCATAGAAAAACGTTCGTTTAGCACCGATTGCCATTGCTAATGAACCACCTGCATGCAAAGAAGAAAAAATTTTATGATTTTTAATTTTAAATTCGAAGAATACCTGGTATCATACTAATAAAACCGCCAAACCAATGGGCACCAAGTAAAATTTGTTGTTGAAATTCAGTTAAAATAAATTGTTTGTCTTGCAAAATCCACGATCCATATTTGATCACAGATTTCTGTTCTGTATTGATATTTGTTCGATTGACCATGCAAACAATAGCGATAGATAGACTAACTCGTTGTGAATATTGAATAAAAAGTGCACAAGAAATAAGTAAAGCTAGAGTCAAACGAGTTGATGGAATCAATTTCGGACGAGCTTGTATTGTTTTCGATTCAGACATAATGATTTATTATAAAGCTATGAAACACGAACTAATAGAGTGCAAATTTAATCCTAGACGTTGAGTTCGATGGTCTTTTGCGTTCTTTCTGTATATACGTATGTATATGTAATACAATAATAATCGAATGAGAGTGTATTCAAGCATAAAAACAAGTAGTTTTTTCTTTATTCATTCGAGGTGAAGGACTGAGTATCAATTATATCGTCATCAAATATTTTTATGAATGCATAGATAAAAAAAAACATGATTTTATTATTATCTTCCTGGGATTTATAAAGGTATAAGTGTTGATGTAGCAATACCGGCAATTAGAAAACAAATAAAAAGCAGTAAAACAATAATTTTCACTCGGATCAATTTTATAAAACTGTCTTGATTGGGTTCAAGTTTCGACGGGCTATGTTCTTCATCGACTGAAACTGTTGCTACATCAATTGTTGACTGTTTCGTATTGAAATGAACACGTTTAAGTGCTGATCGAGCATGATGTTCCCAATTAAATCGTTGAATAAGAACAAACAATAGTGTATTCGTTACTGTTTCAGCAATGATAATGCCAATCCAAAATCCGAATATATCAAGTCGAACATAAAACATGAGCAGAGCTGCCACAGGAATTCCAAATACGTAAAAACCGAAGAATGCTATTAAAGCACCCTTTATTTGTTTGCCACTAGAGAACAAATCAATCGATAACGAATACTGTTTTTTCTTTCTTTCAATAGATTATATTTACCAAGCTTTAACAATGCCTGTATTGAAAACATTATATCCATCCCATATTTGAAAAAATCCAATTAATAAAAGTACACGTCGTGCTAATGTTAAAGCATCAGTGTCTGTATTATACGCAAGTGGAAACCAATAATGACCGAGAATAATTAAACAAATATTGAAAATGACAATACATGAACCCAGTGCATATGTCACATTTTTGGTATTCTCAGCTTGGAGTGGTTTTCCACCACCTAGAAATTGTCCTATACGTATATTTGCTGCTGTTGCAAACGATGATGTTACTAAATAGAATAGCCAAGCTGTTTGATAGGCACATACTTGTGCAGACAATGAACGAGCACCGAGATATGCCGAAAAGAATATACTTAATTCAATTGACCAAAATTCCGTCCTGAAAATGATCGAAATACATTGAAAAACAATATTCATTCATCTTACATGACCATAAAAACACCGGGTACAGATAATTTCAAATAGACATCCCATTCATTTAAACAAGCTCGATTGATTGGATGCCATGTTTCGGAATAAATTGATGAAAATCGGATGTATAAAGCTGCGCAAATAACAATAACAGCATATGTTATCGCAATTGAGATCGGTACTGAACGTACGCCGACATTAGTTTTAAATAGAAAAATATAATTTAAACCGGCATTAACTGAATTTCCTATGAAATTAATAACTAATAATGGTACAGTTTTCTCGTTTGATGCGATGTATTTTTGTAATAACATTGAAAGACCATCTAAAGGAACAACGAAAAGAAACGAACGTAGAATTTTATCAGCTAAATGAACGACTTGTTCATCATGTTCGATTCGTTTTAACAGATATTTCTAAAAGAAAATATCGAAAAAATGCAGTGATTTTTAAAAAAGATAAATTCTTTACAGCATTGAGTATCAAACTCCATGATAATAAACACGAATATCCTGTTATCAAAACAGCTCGTTGAACAGTCAAACCCATTTTTCGTTTATTTCCTCCTAAACATTGTGGTAATAAAGTATCACAACCGAAATTCAATCCAAGCATTAATGAACTAGCTATGAGAACATAAGCTGATGTTGCTAGAGCACAAGCATTCAATTCGAATTGTCCGTAGGCATGTCCAACTAACGCAAGAGATATAAACGAAATTAACCATGTTGCAAGTATATTGCCCAATGCGAATGGCACAGTTATTTTAATTAAGGTTAAAGCTTCATCACGAAATCCGCACGGGAAGTATTTCCGTTCGAGTGATGTTGAAATTCTTGTTGAATCCGATCCCGCCATCATCTGAATAGATTATGACGACGATAAGATTTTATCGAGTTCTCTTTTATATATAGATGCATATACATATGCACTTAGCGTTTTTTTTCTTTTAGTAAAGGTTAGCAAAAAATAGCTGATAGGAAAAAGGTTAATCAAAATTATTCGATGTCTTTTTGCTCGTTTTTGATAAAGAAATATTACTTTCGTGAATTCGTTGTTTTCTTCGCATAAATCTTCATCGGTTTTATCTGCTTTTGGTTCAGAAAGATCATTTTTGTTTTTTGTCATTTTTCTTTTCGTAGTTTCAGTTTCTTTAGATTGTTATCTTGAGGAAAAATAGAAAATTTAATAAAATGAAAAGAAAACAAGAATATCGCTTGTCGAGTCAATATTTAGAATAAATAGACAAGACTCTTTTTTTTGTCATCATATTCTCGGAAATGAGTACACCAAGCTCATTTTATCGTTATATAAAGTAGGAAAAGAAGAAGAAGAAAAACGCCGAAGGAAGAAAGAAGAAAAAAACCAAAGAAAAGAAGAATGAGTACGACGAACAAGTCGCTACTTCTCTTTCTCTCTTTCTAAGTTTTTTTTTTTTATTAACAATGCGTTGATTTTTCTTTTTCTTCTTCTGCCATCGTCAGTATTTATGTTGTTCACCAGTCGAGAACAGAAAGAGATAGAAAAAAAAAGAAAAATATATAGAGAAACAGAATAAAATACACACATCACTGTAAAGAACAAGTATGTTTGAAGACGAGTTACGCTTCAAGTTGTCTCAGATATTCATCTACTTATCAAATTGACATTTAAACAACAAGAAAAATGCTGAGGTAAGTAGAGACATTATTATTCCTATACAACACAGATAGTATTGATGTCGTGATATTCTGCGATCAATGACATTGTATAATCAATAAAGTGTTGTTTTTTCTTGACTCAACGAAGGTGTATCAGTTATTTTAACATACAAACACATATTTATCTAACGTCTCCTTGAAGAAAAAGAGCAAATATTAAAACCGCTTTCTCGTTTTCGAAAACTTTTGAGAAATCGATGAACATACACAATCATCTCGTTCAAACTATAAACTAGAGAACGAAGAAAAAGAAGAAGATCACGCCGACATATGCGCATCTATATGACGATACATATATGAATGAATTCTAGCGTCATAAACATTTTTTGCAGAACAATAAACAGTACTGAAATGCTATTTTAGTTCGCTTAGAAAAAGAAAAAAGGACAACAATAACTTAGAGTAGTCTTTTATTTTAATTTGTTTATTTGAATTGAAAATAATTTTCAATTAAATCTGCCGCGAAACTCGAGTAGCTTTCGTAAATTAGAGTTTTGCCAGTCATGATAAATGATAAAAAAATCTATTATTTTGTTTCGTTTGTTTGTTTTCTACCATCGTTAAATCAACTCAATGATTATTTATGAAAGAATTAATTTTTTTCGACAAATAAATAGAAAACAATTGACAGACCGTGATGAATAGCATTGATAGATTTCAACGGATTAATTTGCATGTTCGCTTATTTTTTGAAAGAAATAAATATGTCCCTTGAGAGGTTAACTAGTGATAGTAATGTCAATATTTAACCACACGAAATAGAATAATATCAGTATCAATAGCGAGACGCCCTGCTGGCTCGATAAAATGTATTACTCATTCGGATTTTAGTCTTATTCTATGCCGATTATTATTGGTTTTGATGTAGAAAGAGAAGAAAAACGTTCTGACAAATGGCTTTTTCTTTCTGTAGGCTGTGCATAAAATGTGTCGAATTTGAGATTTTCTTCTCTCCTTCTTCTATAGTCAATAATCATTTCATTTTCGAATCGAAGAAAAGAGGTCATGAATGATATTCTTCATGAATTTATTTAGTTACTCGCGTTTACTCGTACGTCATCATTGGTTCGTACTTAATTTTGTGGTTTTATTTTCGATTGTATTGACAATTGTGGGCCTTGGTTTTACACAACTACCCGATTTTTCTGATCCGAGAAAGGTAAATCAATGCAAGAGATTATTTCGTCGAGAAAGAATCTGTGCATTTCTTGTTTTTTTCTCTGTTAAAAGGGATGGGGTGCTCGTGGCAAAGGCACAATATTCTCTCAATTAATGGTTCTACGTCATGCATCCGAACGTTTTCGTCTTGCTTATGAATTGCCATTAGAAACTCATGAACTGTTCGGTTCGATTAATCATTTTGCTAATGTAACTGTCGATGATGTCGACGAAGATTCCTATCATTCAAGTGTTCTTAGCAAATCAGATATATGGAAAAAGAAAAAGTCAAATGAATTAATCGATTATTCGAATCTTCATGAAGAATTCTATCAGACAGATTTCGATGATGAAGAAATTCCCGAATATGATGAAGATTATACACGAGGTGGTTCAGCAGGTTCAATCTATCAATGGCATCGCGATAAACATTTTGATGTTGACAATTTAATCACAAAATATGTTGATGATAAAATGTAAATTAAATTTTCATTTTCTTCTGACTTAGTCAGACGGGAAAAAAAATGAAGTATAATCTTAATTTGAATTTTCTCATTCGAAGGATCAACATAACCGTCTTAGAATTAGTCAAAAAGCTGCCTCAATTCAATCGAAGTAACTATCAATCCGCTCGATTACCATTCGATCTTTTTCGACCGTATGCTTATTTACTCGAAGAAAAATTTCGTGGTCGTATAGGTCGTGAAGGTATGATTGAATTCTACATGGAACGTACGAGTCCCCAAGGTGATCTTCTCTCTCTCAAACATTTGAAATCTATTTGCAAATGGGAAAAAGAATTCAAACACATTCTTTCTCTCGACAAAGCTGCCAGTCTTTCATTAGCTACATTCGTTGCACTCTACAATTCCAAAACCGATTGTCAATATCTCACGTCATCTGATGTCGACAATTTCCGTTCGATTCTTCATACATGTCTACCGTATTATTTCAATGGTTACATGGACGTACCATTGAATGAACAATTTCTAAATCGAGTCATTCTCGAACATCAACCAGGCTATTTCACATATCAAGAACAAGTCAAAGCTATTTATACGACTCTTCGACATACGTGTTTCTATAAGAACATAACACGATTCATATTCGATCATTTTCTTGACAAAGAATTTCTCTCGAGTTTTTCTCGATCAAAAAATCGTTCGAAAGTCGCCTTAACTATGATCTTGATTTCGAACTATCAAGCAATACCATTGAATCGAACACGTGATCTATTCATGTGTTTACGACGACAACCACATTCGAGAAAATATTGTCAAGAACGTGGTTGTATGAAGGATTATCACAATGATCTACTCATTCAATCGTGCGTTCGTCAAGCACCACCGCATGGCACATGTGAATTATATTGTCAATGTAAATATCAATGTGCCAATGAAAGCGAACAAGTAGTTGTTATGAAACCGATTCATAAAGGACAGGAATTAATTGAACTATTCGAGAAATATTTCGCCGGAAAACGACAATTACCGAAATATCGAGATGATTTTATTAAATTAATTGCATTGAATTTTGCGAATGTAAGAGAACGTGCAGCGATGGCAAGAATATCCGAAGGTAGTTTCGAATATCTTACCTTGTTGTTAAATTTAACCAATCATTCTCGTATTTAGACATGCTTTTAGTTCTAATTGCAACTGCTCTCATTATTGGCATAACTGTTCTCTATTTACGAAGTGTTTCAGTTGCGTTAATCATTATTCTTGGTGCAGCTTTGTCGATTGGAGGCAGTTATTTTATCTATCGAGTTGTTTATCAAATTCCGATCTTTCCATTTATGAATTTAATGTCAGCATTTATTCTCATTGGCATTGGTTGTGATGATATATTCGTATTTTTTGACACGTGGGAACAGGAAAAAATGGAATGGTTGAAAAAATATCAAGAAAATCATGGAAATGAAGTTAATATTCCGTTGACTGAAATTCAACCGAGAAAAGAAACGAAAAAACGATTAAAACTTCCGTCGAATGCATTTCACTGGCGTCATCAGCCGATCATTTTCAATGATCCTGAAGAAATGAGAAAGCTACTACTAAGTGAAGACGCCCTAACTGAAATCATGGCGAAAACATTGAAACATGCTGGTTCATCAATGTTCGTCACTTCATTTACAACGTCGGCAGCATTTTTTACGAATATGTTAACAAATATTTCCTTTGTTCAAGTCTTCGGAGTTTTTACAGGCACATGTATTCTTCTTTATTTTGTTATTACAGTTACAGCTATTGCTGCATTTGCTGTAAGTCAAAGAAAAAACGAAAGATCTTTCTCATCAATCATTATTGTTTGTTTTTTAAGATTATCTACGAAAAATATATTGAAAATCTTTTCTCACAAATTTTTTCGCATTGTTTACCGACTGTTGTCGATACATCATCGAGTAATACATCGACGAAATTCTGTGGAAAATTCGCAACAATTACACGCGATATTCGAAATAAAATTTTCGGACAATATATACCAATTATTATTATAAATCTACGTTTTCTTCTCGTTCTACTCTTTCTTCCAATGGGTGTCTTAGGTCTTGTTGGCGTTTTTCACTATCCGAAATTGCAAGTACCATCAACACAAAAAGTTTCATTCTTTCTGCACGATAATCCAATGGAACTCTATGAATTTTCAATGAAAAATTCGTTTAATGGATATTCGAAAGAAGAAAAACGTCTATTTGCATATCCATCGATTTCATTTATATTCGGCATACGTGATATCGATGATGGATATATATTCGATATGAATGATCGTGGACATTTGCATTTAATGCCGATCTATTTAGAAAAACAAGAGACATTGCAATTTTTCAAAGAATTTATAACATATTTAGGCACGAGAAACGATCTGTTCGGATCGAATTATGATTTAGAAAAGGATTTTGAAGCATTTCATCAAGTAAAATATTCAATTTGTTTTCAATTGTGATTTTGTTTTCTTTAGCTTTCGACCGATGCAATTTTAATTTCGAAAATAATCGATGATCGAACCAAACAAAATGTTTCTGGAACAACACAAATCGAAATGATTAAATATCTTCGACAGATCAATTCGAGTCTTATTGAAAATCTCGTTCGTGATACCGTTCGAACGGTGAATTACAATTGGCAGTTGGATCAATCGGATCACGAAGATTATATCGATAGGAAATTAGACAAGATTAATCGAACATTAAGTCGATCGGCTTTGAAACAATTGAATAATCCCAAAGATCCGAAAATAATCTTTTCGAATTATCGGAAATTATTTAATAAAACGTTAGACAAATACTATCGAGAACAGGTTCGATTGATTGATTTTTCTTTTTTTGAAAATCATTGAGGATGTAATTTTAGATCCATCAAAGTTTTAATCTATCCGAAATTCGAGCGATTTTAAACGGAACTGTCCGTGATCGATTAACTGAAGGTTATCATCGTTCAGCATTGAAAACAGCTATGCAGTGTTTAACTGGCGAAGCTGGAGCAAATAATATTCCAGCCGATTTCTGCGAACGACAATTGAATAAACAACGTTCAGTGAATTGGGCTGTTTTGCCCGATAAACCATCGCCTATCGATGGAAGTGTTCGTCCATTTGCTGTAATAATTACGATTCGAGGTAATTCATTAAATTGAAAACAAATCTCTCTTCAAGAAAATCGATTGTTTAGGTGCATTGAATCGAACGAATTACGAATCGTATAATAATTATTATTTTAAAATCAAGAATTTCTTCGATCCATATATCAAACAAAATGCACCTGAACATTTGCAACATGCTTGGTTCTCGTCGCCAGGTTTCGCATTCTATGGTGTTCAACGTGAATTACTTGTTGGAACGTATTCATCATTGATTGCATCGCTTGGCATTGCACTACTGGTTCTTTTTCTAACATCGGGAAATTTTTTTATTGCATTCTATGCTCTCGTTACGATTACATTTGCTATTGGTAAGAGATAGACAAATGAGATTTGAAAAATATTTGGAGAATTTGATTTTCTAGCTGTAAGTGTAGCGATCTTTGCTGCATTGAAATGGGAATTAGGCATTGTTGAAGCAATCATTGTGATCATGTCTGTTGGTTTATCAGTTGATTTTGTTGTACATTTCGGTGTCGGATATATTCATGCCGATTCGAACGATATTGAAAATGAACGAAAACGAATTCGAAATCAATATGAAAACGATTCACAATTGAGCAAATGGCGTTTATTATTCAAAGAATATCATATTGAACGTTTGACACGTGTCAATGAATCGATTTCTCGTGTTGGTTCAGCTGTTTTCATGGCTGCGTTTACGACATTTGCTGCAGGATTTTCGATGACACTTTCATCACTCAGTTCATTCAGAGAAATGGGTCAATTTTTAATGACAATTAGTAAGTTAACAAGATCTCATTTCTATATAAATGTTTTTTGTCTTTAGTGTTGACATCGTGGATATTTGCAACGTTTTTCTTTTTGCCACTTTGTGCGATTATTGGACCGGTTGGCCATTGTGGTTCAATACCGTTTTCTCGCTTTAGTGAATACATTCGACGATGTTTTCGTCGTAATTAAACAAAAAAGAATAATTCTCGTTTGTTTTGCTTATTTGTTTGTTTGCGTTTTTGGAAAATCTAGTCGAAATTTAATTTTCATTGACCGTCCGAAGAGAAAGAAACAAATAAAGAAACAAACAAAATCATATATTAATAGTACATAATGTCATAAAAAAGCCTTTCATTCTGTTTTTCTCTATTTATCATCTCTAATCGTTTTATAAGTAGGCTGTATACATGCGTATATTTCTTTTTCATTTATCATGGGAGCAAATAAAAGTGCGTCGTTGCCTGCGGATCAAGTTGAATCGATCTGTGCTGAAACAGGTAGACGAAAAACCAATTTGAACGATAACATAACACTTTGCTTGCAGGTTTTACATCGAAACAATTGCAAAAATTATATGCACGTTTTCAAGAATTAGAAAAACGAAATCCACGAACAGGATATTTAACACGAGAGGATTTCATGGGAATCAATAAAGTTTCGATGAATCCGTTAGGCGAACGATTAGTTGATGTGATGGTAGCTGATTTTGGTATGCAAATCGATTAAATTAAATGCAAATATAAATATTTGTTTTTTGATAGGTGATGCAAATCGACTTGATTTTCGACAATTTGCACTTATTCTCGCTCGATTTCGTCGTGGTAAAGCAACAACAGATTTAAATACAAAAGAAAAGAAATTATTATTCTTATTCAGTGTTTGTTCAATTAGAAAAACTTAACTTTTTTTCTCATATTCAAATCTTCTAGATATACGATCGAAATCATGATTCGAAAATTGATCGAAATGAACTATTAGAAATACTTAAATTGCTGGTCGGTGGTAATATTCACGATGAACAGATCGCAACGATTGCTGATCATACAATCGAAGAACTTGTACAGCATTCGAATATTTTTTTTCTAATAAAAATTCTTTTCGTCTTTTTTAGGATGCCGACGGTGATTTAACAATAACGTTTGAAGAATTTTGCGAAACATTAGCGCGTATTGATGTCGACGAAAAAATGTCAATGAAATTTTTAAGCTAATAAAACGAACTATTTTCATTTTTTTTTCTCACGAATAAACAAGAACATACGCCGTTCTAGATGTCATCGAAAATTCTTTTGAAAAATATTCAATTACTAACATTCGATGTTCATAATGTTCTTCTCACTGTTCGAAAGGGTGCTCCGTATCAATACGCACGTTTAGCTAAAGAATGTTTTAAAATTTCATCAGTCGATGAAACAAAACTTCAAACGAATTTTATTCAAGCTTTTCGACAATTCAATCACATCCATCCTGGATATGGTGTTAATACGAATATAACATCTCGACAATGGTGGAATTTAGTCGTAGAATATGCATTTAAAGATGCTCAATTAACATCGGAACAATCACAAAAGTTAGGTCGTATTATTTACGATGAATTTGCTCGAGGTGATCTTTGGGTAAAAAATCCTCAAGCTGATCGAGTTCTTAATTATTTGAAACCAAAAAAGCTTCTCGGTGTTATTTCGAATTTTGATGAACGTCTCGAGTCACTTCTCGAACAACATCAACTTCGTGATTATTTTCAATTTATTTTAACTCCGAGAACTTGTGGATTTTACAAACCACAAAAGGAAATATTCGATCACGCTGCTAAACAAGGAAATATACGTACAAATGAATATCTCTGTCATATTGGAGACGATCTTAAACTTGATTATCTTGCAGCACGAAATGCCAATTGTCAAGCTTTATTATTAAACAAAAACAATGAAAATTCTGTGGATAAGTCACACGTTATCAAACAACTCGATGATCTATTGAACTTGTTCTGAATTTTTCCAGTAGTATATATTCAATTCTTGCATGTTGGATGTAAATGCTAGTCTTAAATGGAAGAATTAGCAGCTATTTTTCACTCTATCATAATTCTTTCTAAAGATTTCTAGATTTTGATGATTTGAAGATAATGATTGTTCTCCAATCATCACAGCTTTTTCGCAATATGAATATGCGTTTGTATAATCTTTCATATTTTCATATATCAAACCAATATTATTATATGACATGGCTAAATCAGGATGATTGGGCGGTAATGATTGCTGCTGAATTACAAGTGCTTTTTCGTAAAATGAAAGTGCTTTCGAATAATTATTCATCATGTTGTATACCATGCCGATATTGTTGTAGCTCGATGCCAAACTAGGATGAATAGGAGAAAGTGATTGTTGATTAATTTCAAGTGCGTTTTCATAATATTTTAATGCTTTAGCAGACGCATTCATCTTGTAATACGTATTTCCGATGTTGGTATAAGTAGAAGCTAAACTAGAATGATTGAGAGGATCGATTTGTTGCTGGATTGCAATGGATTTTTTGAAGAATCTAATGGCTTCTTTATATTCTTCTTGTTCATGTTTACACTTTCCAAGTTGATTATAAATCCACCCGTGTTTGCTTTCGTCAGCTTCCTGCTGTAGTAGACTCTGATAAACTTCTTCTGCTTGTTTCGGTTTACCTAATGCTAGTAGTACTTCACCTAATCGATTCCATCCGTCTGAATTCGGAAATGTTTCTTCTCGTATGCGTTTTGTTAGTATATGAAGATATTGATCATTTTTGTCACCTGCCAATTCTAATTCCACTCGAAACAGACGTTTAGTTTCGTGTTCAATTTGTTTTATATCTCGAATACGAAACACTGTATGCATTGTAAAGAGAATTTGTTTATCTTGATCTTGAATTAAAGCAAAAGGTGTTGTTGATTGTTGTGTATCGATCTTCATTGTAAATAAAACACCTATCATATCGGGATTTGCCAGTGCACGTTGAGCAAATCCCATCGAAACATTTTCAACCGTATTAGCAAAGAGAAAATTGTTGAAAGCAATTAAACCACCCTTGGTATGACATATCTTTTGAAATTCATCTTTGAATATACCTTGTCCACGATACACTGTAAATATTTCCTGTGAATTAGCGGTATCGGTAAATAGTTCGTCGATTTCTCGATGAAGATCACTAATAAAAAATCCCATTTTAATAATAACATCGATGTTCAACAAACGTAATGCTCGATTAAGCATAGGATAGAGAAATGATTCGGTAGTATACCACCGTATCGGTATTTGTCGTTGACGATAGTCATTCTCGAATGTTTTAACTTGTTCACTATGTGTCTCGAATATTTTTCGACAATAACGAGTAAAATCTAAAATATCTTTTTGTTCGAATTTGATCCCCAAGAGTATTTCCTTAATAATTTGAGTACATATGAACATCGGGTCTAATTGATCTAAGTTCATGCTTGATGCATCTATATTCGTTGAGACTAAACTAAAACTAGTGACAGCATTTTGTTCACAATCCTCGGCCGATTGTTTGAGATGATGGCAGAGTGATCCAATATGCGTATATACGCCTTTAATTTTCGACCAATTCTTAGCCCATTGTTCGTGATATTGTTTATTACCACAGAAAATAAATATTGAATCCAATTGTGATAGATTGTGTATACGAGGTACAATATGTTGGCCAAGTGAACCCGAAACTATCATACAAACGTTTTCATTTTTTGTTTGTTCAACAAATTGCATACAATCATCGACATTTGTGTAAATGTAAATAGTATCTATTATTTTTCGAAGAGAAGTGATGTTTTTCTTATATTCAACTTGGTCTTGTTTAATATGAGAATCTAACCACACGAGAAGCACATTTTGTGCCATATTTTCTGTCGATTTCGATATATTAAAACCCATGTCTACTATAGTATTTCGTATCAGTTGATATCAGTTAAGCAAACATCATATAGAT
>ERZ781399.2123-NODE-2123-length-16508-cov-4.469337_pt1 | contig 16508 bp, 28 predicted proteins | sample MGYA00511014_ERZ781399 | MGnify/ENA primary metagenome ERZ781399 (study PRJEB29847, sample SAMN06458254) | wastewater metagenome | isolation source: Wastewater bioreactor | place: South Africa: Cape Town | study: EMG produced TPA metagenomics assembly of the...
AACGTGGTTCTAATATACCGGGCGTATCTCGAACGAAAACTTTCGGTCGAGCGGATATTTTCACTTTTTCACTCATATTTCTCGTTACACCAGGACTAGCGCCGACTTGTTCGCAACTCGACTTATTTGCGAATAGATTTCGAAGTTTATTAACTGAAATTGAAAATAAAAGGCATAAAATTTGATTTCTTTTATTCAAAATCAACGTACTCAATGTTGATTTACCAACATTTGGTATTCCACAAACGATAATATTATATTCCGATTTTGAACTACGTGAATAACGTGGTGAATCGAGAATTTGTTGAAGAAGTACACCAAATATGTTCGTTAATTGTTTGAATTCGATTGTTTCTAAACTTGTATGAATAACATGTGTATTCGCTTGAATCGATTGAATATATTCAGCAGATTTATCGAGATACTTCGGATCGGCTAGATCCGATTTATTCAAAATAAGTACATGTGGTTTATGGCCAGCAATTAATCGTTGATAGAATTGAGGATTACGACCTGAATGTGGTATTCGTGCGTCGTGTACTTCAATAATTCCATCGATACGCGGCAGAGATTCTTCTAAATCTTTCATAGCTTTATGCATATGACCTGGAAACCATCTAATATTGTGTTCGAATAGAGACAAAAAAAAGACGAAAATAGAAATTGAAAATATGAGAAAAACAAACCGTATCATATCCTTCCATCGTACCGATTGAAAATCGAATTGATTTCGAAAATTTGCTATGCGTTGCATGTTCAATGATTTCGTTTTCTTTGAGAGAGCGAGCGCAACAAACGACTCTGTCTAATTGAACATTTCATTTCACCAATCCGATTTCAATCGACGCCGAACATCCATTGTATGTGGCGCTAACCCATCAACGATTCGTTGAAATGATTAACAACATACACAGAGACAGACAGATAGATCGATAGAAAGGCAGACATAAGACACGGATCAAAACTTTTTCGCTCTTTAATTGTTATGTTTTAATTATGCGCGATGAATCTCAACTAATGGCAACATCGACAACAAATAATACAAATCCATCGGCATCGCCATCGAATTCAACGACAAATAATAATAATAATGTCGAAGGATTGAAATTAACTGAAACTGTCGTTCGAACATTTCGCAATGCTCGAAGTTTTCATGAAAATACCGATCGTATTAATGCATTAGACTTTTCTGCTAATGGCGAAACATTAATAACGAGTAGTGATGACGATTCAATTGTTATCTACGATTGTCAAGCTGGATCGTAGGCGTTTTTGCTATTATTCAATTCAACATGCTTATGATTTTCGTTTAGAGCTAAAAAAACATTAAATAGCAAGAAATACGGTGTCGATCTAATTCGTTTTACCCATGCAACCAATACAGTTATCCATAGTTCAACTAAAATTGATGGTAAATCGAATGTTCTTTTGTTTTTATTAAGTTAACTAAATATTCTCTGTAGATACCATTCGATTTTTATCATTACATGATAATAAATACATTCGATATTTTCCTGGTCATGTGAAAAAGTACAGCAGAAACTTATTTTCCATAAGAAAATACAGATTTATTGTCTTTTGGTAGAGTTATAACATTGTCGATGTCACCTGTCGATGATATCTTTCTTTCGGGTTCGCTTGATAATACAATTCGATTATGGGACTTGAAATCAGCGAATTGTGCAGTAAGAAAGATTCGTTTCGAAAATCCGAACTGATTTTCTCATTTTCAAAAGGGTCTCATGCATCTTAATGGTCGACCAGTAGCTAATTTTGATCCTGAAGTAGATTTTTCATTTTTTGAATTCTATAAATTCATATCTGTAATTATGTAGGGTCTTATATTTGGAGCTGGCGTAACTTCTGAAATGATTAAATTATATGATTTACGTTCATTCGACAAGGGACCTTTTTCTACATTTCAATTGCCAAAAGAAAAAGATTGTGAATGGACAGGTTTGAAATTTAGTGCAGACGGTAAAACTATTATGTTGACTACAAATGGAAATATCATTCGTTTGATTGATGCATTCACTGGCCAACTTAAACATACTCTATCGGTTTGTTTAAATTAATACAAAAGAAAAACGAAATTCTACAGTTCATTGATTTTGATATCCTAGGGTTTTTCCAATGTGAAAAATATGCCTATTGAAGCTTCATTTAGTCCCGATGCTCAATTTGTTTTTTGTGGTTAGTAAAAAATTCGTGTTAGCATGATTATATATTCGATAAAATTTATTTATTTAGGAGCAAGTGATGGACGTATTCATTGTTGGAATGCAGAAACAGGCAATCGTGTATGTACACTTGTTACTGATTCCATGTCCGGTCAAACTATTGTTGCAATGAATCCAAAATTTATGTTACTTGTTAGCGCATCGAATCAACTAATTTTCTGGTTGCCTCATTTGGATGATATGTAAATTGGAATAGGACATTGAAAATATGCTGTTATTGATGTTGTTTTCGCCAACTTTCTTGTGGATATTGTTCTATTCTGTGTCTCTTTTTTGTTCGTTTGTTTGTTTCGTTTTTTTCTTCTGTTTTCTTGGAGCTTTCTTTCTTTTCTTTTCTTTTTTTTGCAAATTTGAAGATTCACACAAAGAGAAACAAAAAACAAAATTTAAATAAAAGTGTTCCATAGACAATCAAACGAGAAATGATCGTGTTTTTTGAAATATTTATTAATTTGTTTGAAGAAAGAAGAAGAAAACAAATATTTATTTTGGAGCTGGTTCAGAAAATAATTTGCCCATATCGATTCTTGTATGGGCTCGTTTGTAAGCTTCTAATGGTCCTTGTGGATCGGAAGGTGCACTGAAGGCAAGATAGACTGCATTTTCACCGTAGTCAAGAACTAAATTGAGTGTATCACCAGTTTCAGTAAGACTCGTTACATTTCGAATGATAGTTTCAGCATCGAGATGACCATATGAATCAATAAGTAGACTACCTAAACATGGATTATTCGATGGTTGAACATGTTTATCCCAATAGACAATATCTTTGAGAACAGGATGACCTGATGAATTGAACATATCTTTCCAATCGAAAACATTTAATTCTTTGGCACTATATTCAATGCCACGAAATGCAATTGGTTCATCGTTTTCACTGGTTGCATTTCGTAAATATTGACCAAGACCAAGATGAATCGAACATGTTCGATGAGCATTGATAAACATAGTCAAAGCTGTGTCGAGTGAACTAGAAAATTGAATAACATCACGAAGAACATATGTCCATGGATTTCCCAAACGTGTTGTGATATCTTTTTCGTCTGTAATCCAAACTTTTTCACCTAAACCCATTGAAACATCACTATATGCAACAAGTGAACCGATAAGACCAGCATAACCAAAATTAGCAAATGTATGCGAAGTATAATTGTATTGTTTATAATATTTATGAAAATTTTCTGTGTAACCTTCATAAGATGCATTCGGATGATAGACAGTGATTGTAGCAAAATTAGCAATTGGCGCATGACAATCCCAATCGAGTGCTCGTAAATGAATTAAACCTGTTGATGCTGTGGCGTCACCCCATGCACCGAGAACAGTACAGGCTGCTTTGATTAATTCAGGTAATAAATTCATTCGACGAATATCTTCATACGATGCACCACTACCAGCAGCCATGCCACGCATTTCTTCGTCATACCAGGGTGGTGTATAAGCACGAGTTATTTCATAATTGAAATCGAGCGCACCATCTAAACCTAATTTAGTAATCCAATCGACAACAAACTATATGAAAAAGAAATAAATAAATAGAATATTTTGCATTAGAATTACATTGTTCGAATTACTTTCGGGACAATTTTAAGTATTTTTTCGACTTGTTGTTCCAAATATTTAAAATATATTGGTATGACATCGTTGAGTTCTTTTGCCATCATTTTACCGAATGCATAACCCATATCATAAGGTGTACCACCATAAACATGAGCAATATGAATTGTATTATAACCTGATCCAACAACGTAACGTTTTCCATTTGGAACGGAACTAACAAATGTTGGTGCATCTCGTATAATTGGATTCGTATTATATTGTCCTTTACATTCGGGACTAACTAATTGAGCGGGATTTATAATCGTAAATAAGAACAATAGTGAAAGATAGAGTGAAACCATTTTGGCTGAGGGTTTGTTTCGATAGTACGTGTTTTTATAATAACCCCAACGCACGAATATATCGAACAGAAGGTTGATTCTCACAGTCGACTTTCTCTCTTGGTGCACCCATATTTTCTTTTACTGTGTTACAACAAGACTTTCATTCTAGATCGTATTTGTCATTATTACAGAACAGAACCTACATCTGTTTTCATTCTCATAAGTACGAAATATTTTTTTTATCAAAAAATCAATATTTCTAAACAATTATAAAACTTTTTTTAAAATTTATTTGAACTTCTGAATAAATGCGCAAACAAGCAAAAAGCAAAAAAATAATCATAATAAAGTGTCTAATACATAATCAAGCTTTTATACTTTCGCCAAAGAAGAAAAAAAGAGTACCCTAGTTTCGTCACACATTCTACATACAATCATTCATATCTAGAATTTCCTATAGTAAATCAATGGTGTGTTGTGCAATTGGAAGCAGGAGAACACTCAAACAATCTATCTATCATTAATAAGCAAGACAATATCATTGAAAAGATGTGAGCATCATATAAACAAAAATAAATTCATAGATCGAAACGAAACAAATTGCACAAACCGAACGAGAAAATAAGAAAGAGAGAGCGAAAGAGAGAAAACAAATTGTTGAAAATTCATGTGCAAAATATATTTTGTTTCAAATCGTACGAGAACAAAATAGAATTAAGATCTAAGGCGAAATAAATTTGTCAATAGGTTGGAAATTTTCGATTTGAATTTAATTGATCGATCACACCAGGTGCAAATACTGTTCGTGCAGCTTTTAAAACGGCTTCGCGTGTAACAAGACTTGGTTGAGAATTCCATTGATTGGTTTTCATCGTTGTTGTCGGCGTATAACCATTTAATGTTTGATACATTATCAATGAATTCGTATTTCCAAGTGTCGATGACATTTTATTCGACCATCGACCTGTATCGGTTAATAACTGATATGGTATTGTATCCAATGATTCGTACATTCGAGGAGTATTTCGATTAATCGAACGAATATTTCGAATGGCAGGTGCAACATCAGCAACGGCTATTTTCGTTAAATCAAGTTTTCCCGTTGTTTTTAACGATTGATTTGGTTTGTCAGTTATATTCGACAAAGGCAAAAGGGACATATATTCAAGTTGGGTTTGTCGTAATTCTTTTAATGTTCGTTCCATTTCGACAACATCACTATCAGAATCACTTAAATGATCGATATCATTATTATTTCGACGGTTTTCACGTTTCGATTCTTCACTCAACGTATCATCATCGTCGTCGTCACTCACAATCGATCGAACTGCTTTTTGTGTACGTGGTTTTGTTACAGGTCCATGAGTAGTTTCGATTGATTTCATTTGTGATTCAGCATCCTGTAATTTACGTTCTATAGATGTTTTATCATGACTTAATTGATCGATAGTTCGTTGTAATGTTGCGCAATGATTATCTTTCTTTAAACAAAAAAGAACAACGAAATCATATTATTTTTAAAAATATTGACCAATAATTACCTCTCTTAATTGTTTAGCTAGTTTTTCTCTTTCGTTTGACATTTGATCGTATCGTCGTTGTATTTCATCAACTTCATTTTTATGACGATTTTCGATTTGTTTTAATTTCTAAAATAAAAAATTCTTTCTTTTGTATTGAATAGAAAATAAATTTTTTCATCGAACTTCTTTTAATTCATTTTCTTCTTTAGCATGTTTATCTTCCAAAGATCGTAGTTGAGCATTGGCACTAACTTGTCGTTCCAATGAACTTTTATATACATTCAAATCTGCTTCCATACTGGCTCTATTTAAAACAAAAAACGTCTTAGTTATCTCGTTTGGTACACAATTACTGTAATTTCTTTTTTAAATCTTCTTTTTCTCTTTCAATCGCTTGTCTAATCTGATTTAAATCATCCTGTTTTTGACTTTCTAATTGGCGTTTTTCACGTGCGAGACTATCGCGTATATCATTTTTAATTGAACTAAATAGAAATCAATTCGATTAGATGCAGATTTTGAATTGTTTTCATACTCTAAGTTGACTTTCATTTGATCACGCATAGATTTTTCTTCTTTGTCTTTTTCTAAACGTAATTCTTTTCGTAATTTTTCGAGATATTTATTATTATCTTCAAGAATTTGTAATCGTTCTTCATTCGCCGATCTAAATCAATCGAAATCAAAGTTGTTTTTGTCTTCAAAAAAAAATTCGATTATTTACTGTTCAAGTCGTGCTTGAAGTTTTGTTAAATCGGCTTCTTCTCGTGGCGTGTTTAACGTATCATCCTAAAAAAATCATTTTTTTTATTGAAGAAAAATTCAACAGAATTCGCTGCTATTAATTACACTTGTTAATGTTCCTGATTTCTGAAGATTTGTATTCGACAAACGTCGTAGAGCAGCTTCAGCAGCTCGACTAGCTTGTTGCTTTCGTTGATTATCTCGATTTTCATTATCGATTTGATGCAATTCATGTTCATCATCATCATCGTTATCATCTTCATGCTCATCATCAGACTGTTTTTTATTACTCGTATTTTTTTCTATTTTAAAATTCAAATTTTTTTTTTTGTTTTTTCGTTTTTCTTTTTATCTGAGCAAATAAACCTTTGGTTTCCATAGCACGTGATGCAGCAATAGCTGACGCGGTTACAGCATCCTTTTCTTCTTGTTCAATACGTGCCGACAGTGATGGATCAATGCCAAAGTCAATTTTTCTTTGAAAACCATCGCTACTTTGTTCATCATCATCATCATCATCTCCACTTTGTCCTAGTTCATCAATATTCTCTTCAATATCACTATGTACATATTCATAAGAATCTGCACACACAAAGAAAAAACGAACAAATATTTAATTAAATGAATAGTAGTCGATCGATTTTCTCGATTACCGTATTTGTGATCTCGTGCGTCTTGTCTTGTTGTTGCAGTAGTATTGTTGAAATTATTTATTGTTGAGGGTGGTTTCTTACCACCAGATAAGTAATCGCTTACGGTCGATGTGCTTGTTTGAGTAAGAGTGCCTAAAAGCAAGTAAAGTATTTTTAATGATAGATGAAGTCGAGAACAAACAAATTTAAGATCACCTCGGGAATTAGTGTCAAGGAAATTTGTTGTTGTTGCTTTTTGTCTGAAGGAAAACATAATTTTCGAATTTGTTCCAAAAAATGAAATATTCAAAATCTATACCGTTCTTCGATAACACGAGCTTTGTAAATCTCATCACATGGATGATCCCATGATGATTTACCCGTATCAAAATTAAAATAATATAATTCACCATTTTCTTCTTGACACGGTTTCCAACCGGGTGGTAATGGTTTTATGAAACCTTCTCGGGCTAGCCAAAGAAGATGAGGCTCCTAATTAAAACAAACAAGACAACACATTCTCTCATGAATTCTTCTTCTTCATTTGAAAATTACTTTATCTGGTTCAATTCCAATATAGATCGCATAATCTCGGATTTCATCTTGTGTTGGTTCATAATTTTCATCGATTTGTTCTTGTAAAATTGTTTGATTGTTGATTTTATGTTCGGGGAATGTAATCATTATTCGTAACAAACTAAACTACTCTTTCGTTTGTCAATAATGTTCAATGCAATAAGATTACATAGAATTCTTTCTTTTTTTTATACGAATTGAGGGCGCAATTGCTTTCTTCACTCTCAATACCCCATTGAATCATCAATAATTGAAGGTCTTCATGTTGTTATTTCATAGCCTCTATTTTTCTTTCTTCTTCTTCTTCTTCTTCTCTTTCGTTCTCATTTTCATAGCAGTGATTGTCGTCAATAGTAACTAATTTTTTTATTAAATTTATTCTTCATCAGATGTCACTAATCAACATCCTCAACACAAAGATAGTTTCTGAAGTTCTCCTTTTTTTTCTTTCAAATTTTATTTTATTTTCTTATTATCATAATTCGAATTAGATTAGAATTGAATAAAATGGCATGTTTCTGATTTAAAATAGAAGTTCGTTGTTGTTGTTGTTGTTGTTTTTTTAACCATGAACAAAACGTTTGCCGTGAACGAAACGTTTGTCAATAAGTTCATCAGTAAGATCTTCATCATTTGCAGATCGGCCATGAACAAAGCCTTTTAAATAAGCTCTACAGAAAAAAAAATGTTTTTTAAATGTAAAGTTCAAGTAAATAAATACCTTTTTGTAAATAAATGATCATTTGAACAGAAATATTGACAAAATTTGAGGAGATCATTATCTGCTTCAACACCAGCTGATCGAGCTACTCGACTATGTGATCTGAGACAAACAAAGAAAATCTAATTTCAATGAAAACCAAAGCATCTTACTCGACTTTTGAGTTCGATGACTAAAAAGACAAACGCAAACATCGAATTGTTCATTATAAATCGAAGATTTACTCGAACTTACACTAGTTGCACAAAGAGCAATTGTAATGAAAAGATATATGAGATATATTGTCATAGACAATCGAACGATAGATTTGGTTTGCATGGCGATGTTTAATGCTGTGTTTCCAATCGAATAAAATGATCAAATGACTGTTATTCGGAATAAATATGTTATGTTTGTTTTCCCCACTTAACAAAATTACTCACGCAAAGTTAATGAGAAAAAAATTAGAGATCGAAATGCGTCAGATACATATGATTATCTTATTCCCTGGTGAAAGATGAAAAAAAGAGAACTATTCGATCTTGTTAGTCTTCATTCAAACTAGATAAGACAGTATACGAAGTTGTTTACGTATTAAGTGAAACCCACACGAATTAATCTATTGAATTATTGTGATAGACATCGACGTCATTACGGATATTTGATTAGTGTTTTTCTTCTTTGAAATAAACATTGCTCATATTTATTTGTAAAATATCAAAAAAGAAAACAAATACAATTGCTGGAATAGAAAAAAAACGCGAATATAATATTATCTGCTCGAGTAGATGATTGAAAAAATAACAATTTGACTTTTTTTTTTTAAGTTAAAATAAGTTTTTTATTTTCACCAGCCAATGCTGAATGATCACCTAAGATTGATGCTTTAGCATGTCCATAGATTTTTTGCATTATTGTTGATGATGAATCCCAATATTCTGCTTCGACAATACTGACTCTAAAAAAATCGATATTAACTAATTTACTAATTTAAAAACAAATGTTTCTACCGAAGCAATGTCAAATCAGGATCATCAAGACCATTGGGAAACCTAATTAGTGAAATATACGTGAGTTTATCATAGAGAAAAAAACAAAATGTTACCAAGGTTTTAATGAGTCACTCCATAGATCGATCTTTTTCGTATTGTCATCAACTAAATCAGCTTGACCAGTAATCGAAACATCTGAGTGAGAAAAAAAAGAGCACAGCCGATATAAGATTAATCGAATAGATTATTTTTACAAGCTTGATGTTCTGGATCAGAAAATGACACATTCACTTGTTGAGAAGCTTGTTTAACTTCAGTTACTTTATGTGCTAGAAAATAGATTGCTGATAGGAATTGATAGAGACCGATTTTTACCGCTTCGTTGTGTGAAAAACCAAAGTTCACCATGGAATGAATCTGCTTGTTTGTTAGCCATTGGTCTAATGTATTTAAATCGATTTTAGTTTTAAAAAATAAAGAAACTATTCTCTAGAACCTACCGACTATGAAGTGTTCCATCATTGTTAACTGTTGTTAACATTGCAAATTTAACATTATGAATGATTTTGAAAAGTTTTTCAAAATCTTTTTCGTTTTCATTATTATTAGTTTCAGTCATTTTTCTAGAATACAGACGAAAACAATGGAAATTGAAGAATTCTCATTAAAAATCATTTGAAAAGCAAGATAAAAATGACAAAGGAAATATTCATTCTCTAGATTATATCAAACTACGGAAAAAGGAAAGTCTCATTTCTTCATGATTCATTTGCCAATGCACCAACTTCCTTTAATTTTGGTTCAAGTTCGCCTTTTTTCTCTAATTTTTCGGTATCATCACCGCCGCCAATGCACGTTCCATTGATGAATACTCGTGGAACTGTATATGCACCAGTCATATCTCCAAGAATTTTCAAGTAACTATCAGCCTGATCAGTGTCATCGATTTCAATGACTTTGTAACCATTCAATTGATATTTACCAAGAATTTTTTTTGCTTTTGTACAATACGGACCTTTACATGAAAACCAAAGTGTTGATTGGTGATTATTCTCAAGAGTTCGAACTTACAGTATGTTGCAGAAAACACCATGACTTTATTGTCTGCAATTAGTTTGTTAATTTCATCTTTTAAACTATTATTATCACCTGAACCGTCCGATGACATGGTAAACTATTTGTGTTCTTTTTTAATAAATCTAAAACAAAAAGTCAACAATTTCTGCATCGTCATTTTTGCAAACTAAAAATAAAGCTGAAGAAGCATTGAGTGTATATATATAAATGAGAGACGAAGAAAAAGAAAACAATATGAGTGAGTCATCATCAATCGTACTCGGAGTCGCTAGAGTCCGGCAGTTTAATCAGAATACAACAACAAGGCGCGCCTGAAGATATCTTTTTGTTCTGTTACTTATGCACGATCTCTCCGAACAAATCAATGATTTCGATTCATTGGATAAATTATCTCGACATCGTTCGTGTTTTATTCGTACATGGTTAAATCAATTTGAACGAAATAAACTTGAATATTACTCAGTTCTATTCGGTATATTCGGTCTGAGTTTCGTTGTTCTCAGTCTTTGTATATTAATTATAATTCTCGGTATCAATAGAAATCAAATAATACAACAAATCGATTGTACAATTATCAATATAACATATACACATGTGAAATTATGTGAATCATATCGATGTCAAGTTTTTAATTATTGTATTCCTTATATATGTATTAGTAAGTTATCTTAAACATCCAAAAACAGAACTCATTCTGTTTTTTCTTAGCTGTTTTTGTAAGCTATTATCATGAAAATAAACTTTATGAATCTCAACTTTATTCAATGAATCATTATTCGAAGTTTTCTTGCTCGTACGAACCATGTTCGTGTGTTTCATCCTCACGTATTCATCTCGAACAAAAACTATTTCTCGAAAATTATGCATTTGCCAATCATACTCAATGTTGTCTTCATTTAACTGCAAACCAACCAATCATTTGTCCAATATATCTCAATTCTCTTCAATATACTCTCGGTATTATTTCGATAATCATCTGTTTTTTTATTGGATTCATTGGTATTCTAATCGGACTTCTAATTCAATGTCATTTAAATAATTATTTCAAAATTCAAGATCGACAAGCAGACAATTTCTTCGATACAATCTTAAACTATCCATCGAGTCATGACAATCAACAATCATCTTTCGAAAAAATAACACCAGTTAATTACGATATTCTCACACAAACCATCAGTCAACATAATACACCATTAATTAATCGAACAAATCCAAATAGGAATTTGCTTTTATTTGATATTAATAAAGAAAATCAAGTCGAATTCTCTTCATTCATTGAGGGTGTATGATCAAATGAAAATACGCCTGTTTTTTTTTCTCTGTTACTGTTCTTATTTATCATAAATAAATCAACAAAAAACAAAAACATATCGTTTATGTATCATTAAATTCACGATTTTGAATTTAAACATTGATTATTCTCGAGAACTAACTGATCGAGTGATGATGGATCTAGTGCATGAATTTTGAGATAATCGATTTCTAATGGATGCAATTGGCCAACAATAACAAGTGAATGCAATGGACGACCTAAGTCAACTTCATCGGCCATTCGACGTAGAGTTGTTGTGACGAATTTTTCATCTGACCAACCGATACGTGCAGCACCGATGCAAATTGTTTTATCATTGATGACTGAAAAACACAAAGGAGAAAGATGATTTCTTGTTAATCGATTCGTACTATCGTCATATTGTAATTCTTTAGCAGATTCAAGAATTTGCGAAGCTGCTTGAGATGTTGTCATGAAACGTGGAGGTAGATAAGTTTTCTTTTTTCTAAAAATAAATATTTGGAATTAATAGTAGAAGTTTCCTTTTTTCCTGAAATGACAAACTTCATGTAGCTAGCTTCGTCTTGTTCTTTAACTTTGATATCTAAATAAATTTTCTTTTACAAATAAATCAAAAACGATTCACGTGAATCAATTTACCTAATAAACAAAGAGTATGTAAACCTCGTCGTCTATTAGCAACGATTTTTTCACAGAAACTCGTTGGTTTCCATGTTTCTGTCCAAAATACGATCGATACTGTTTCACCGAAATGATACAACTTAAACAAAAAACAAAAACAATCACAACTAGATTCAACAATTCTCTTTACTTGTAATCCACAACTACCGATTGCATTCATAATCGATGCATTATGAATAATTTTATACGGAATATTAAGTTCAACAGCACGTAGAACTAAATCGGTATGCGTTGTTGCCGAAAGTGGATCACCACCAACAAGAAACGCTATATCATTATCACGAGCATTACTCAAAATCTTATCTGAACATAAAATTAATCAATACAATCAGCAATATTTCAGTATGCAAAGCCTACCAGCTGAAAGTTCAACAAGTTCTCTATCTGCTGGTATAATTTGAATTCCTAAATGTTCTTCGAGTGTCTTTTGATCGACCTGTAGAATTGTTGTATACGTTTCAAGATAGACTTCTTGACAATTTTTAAGTATGCGTAAGCCTTTCACAGTGATGTCGTCAACATCAGCTAGACCGAGTCCAATTAAATACAGCATATCTGAAAGAAAATCTGTTTCAAATTATTCGTTTTTCTTTTTTTTTTATTCATAAACATGAAAAAAAAAACAAAACAAAGAACAAAAACAAAGGAAAATGTTCCTATGTTAACATCGCTTCACTTTGATCGGAAGTTGATTTTTTCGGTTGAACTTTTCGTTTGCCACCTTTGCCCGTTGCTGTTTTAGTTTTCTTCTTCTTTTCAATTCGTTTTTGTGTCGCATTTTTAGCTTGTAAACGTTTTCGTTGTCGACCACTTAACCATACTGGATATTGACCATCTTTATTTTTTAATGTACGAGAATTGTATTCACCTGTTGTATTTGTATTACCACTTGTTTGCATATCTTTATAATCGAGAGAGAGAAAACAACTCAAGTAAATTTCAATCGTATTCAAAGTCGTTTACCTTCAAGAGTCGATGAATCTTTGACAGTTGTTTTTGCTGTTGGAGGAATGAGATTGTCATTTTTCATAGCAGCTAATCGTTTGGCTTCGTCTTTCTTCGATAATTTTTCTCGAAGAATTCGACGCATAGCACGCATATGTTTACTTCGTTTACTTTTCGCCATCTACAAATGCAAATTTAGATAATAGGAGACGAATTGAACAAAAAGAAAATAATATTATTCTTTTTCAACATCAACACATTTCAAACGAATATTGACAAATAAAAAAACAGAAGGTTTCTTCGCATTGTTTTTTTTTTGGTTTCATTTGAATCAGATTTCAAACGTATATATTAAACGAAATAAACAGATCTGTGTAGTTTTTAAAAGAAAGAAAGAACGATTGTTCGCTATACATGTTCATCGATGAATCACAAGATTTGTGTCGAAGCACTTTGACTTTGATAGATAATGGCACCAACAAAATTAACACTACTAGCGAGAATAAAGACGGGAAACCAACGGCCATGACTAGCAACAACTAATTCAGCTGTCACAGGTCCAGCTAAGATTCCTGGAATCGTTGCAAGTGTATTCGAAACGGCAAATGTGATGCCAGCATGATTAGGAGCGACATCAGCATGATTTGATAGATGACCTGCAGAATTACATGCACTCAAACCCATACTGATTGATATAAAACTAGAAACGAGACAGAAATTTAGATGAAATTGTTGAAATTTTGATGCGTATTTACACAACAGCCATAAGTAGATTGTCGACTGAAATGAAGAAGAGCATGAAGAGACCAGGTCCTAGTAGACCAATTGCAGTCATCAAACGTCGAACTGATAGAACTGTCCAACGATTTTGAATCAATGAATCCGCAAAATGACCGGCAGCTAAACAAACAAACAAACGGTTAAATTTTTTTTTTCTATATGATGAACAATCAGTCTTAATGACATACCAACGCCTGATAAACAATTCATTACATACGGAAATGCTGTAAATGAGAGATTGGTTGGATCAGCATCGAATGCTTTTGTTAGATACGATGGTAACCAAACCATGACAATATACGATGACCAATTCATTGCAAAATGAGCTATATAAATTGCCCATAAAGGCCAATGTGAAATAAATTCAATCCATCGATAGTTTTTATTTCCAATCTAAGTACAAATGAAACAAAAATCGAACATTTATTTTTTTCGTAATTATATAAATAAATACTTTTGATGATGGATGAATAAATGCTTCTTCGTCGCCCATTGTTCCGATTGGATGAGAAAAATCTCGATAAATTACAATCCACATAAACGTCCAAAAGAAACCCAATAAACCGAATATATAGAAAACAAATCGCCAAGCTATATGAGGACAAACCTAAATTAAGAAGTTTTGTTGTTGTTTCGTAAAAAAAAACAAAACAGTTTTCTTTTGTTCATCTACCAGAGCTGCAAACGTTTGTCCAACAGAACCTAACGCAATCAAATAACTAAACGAACGTGATCGTTCTTCCATAGGTACATAATTACTAAAGATATGAAATATTGTCGGCAGAGCTAAACAAAACAAATTCAAGGATTTTATTCGACTTTGTTTTTTTGATAATCATACCTAAACCTTCACCGAAACCAAGAGCAATTCTTGAGCATATTAAAACAAATGGTAGAGGTGATAGAAACGGTGTAGCAAATGTCACTAACGACCATGTAAAAACCGCAAGAGCAAGGACATTCTTCGTACCAAAACGTCGTACAAATATATGAGCAAATATTTGACTTGTTAAATAGCCGATAGGAAACGATGATAGAATGTATCCTTGTAAACGTAGATTCCAATTGAATTCTTTTGCCATCGGAATAATAGCAACTAGAAATCAAAATTGAACAATTTTTTTGTTTTCATTCATCAACGATCGTTGATAGTTCTACTTGGCATAATTGCTCGATCGGCAGCATTGATAAAATTAGCAAGTGAACAAAGTGTAATCGTTGGAGATTTTCTGAACGACATTTATAGGTTCAGAAATGGATTTATTAAAAAAAAAAGTTTGTCGTCGTATTCATTTCGTCTAATATCCATATTATATTTCCAATGAGACGATTGGCTGTTTGATACTCCAAAACTTGAGTTCATATCATTAGATGTCGCATGAAAAACTCGATGAAAAAAAACACAATCGAAATGAGGATTTTTTATTTTTCTTTTTTCATTATCAAAAAATCAATTTAGATTTGAAAATAAAATCAATTTTCGACGAACAAAATTCTCATGACTTTCTTCTTTCGACTGTCCTCCTTCAGTACATTGCATTGAAGATAATATGGACTGGTAAAATAACGTCGAACAAAATGGATTCTAAATTACATACAACAACAAACACGATTGTTTTGTTTGACTGAAACAACTGAAAATATGACTCGTTTTAGATCATTTATATAATACCTTAGAGAAAAAAAGCATGGGTATTAGCCGTGACCATTGGCATAAACGACGAAAGACCGGCGGTAAACGACCACAACCACACAAAAAACGAAAATTCGAATTAGGCCGACCAGCAGCACTCACCAAATTAGGCGCTAAACGTATTCATACTGTACGTACACGTGGTGGAAATAAAAAATATCGTGCACTCCGTCTCGATATTGGCAATTTCTCGTGGGCCTCCGAAGGTGTCGCCAAAAAAACCCGTATCATCGATGTTGTCTATCATCCATCGAACAATGTTCGTACTCGACCAATTCAATAAGAAAAAAAATTCATTCGATCTTTGTTTATTTTTCTAGGAATTAGTACGTACAAAAACATTAACAAAATCAACCATCGTTCAAATCGATGCTGTTCCATTTCGACAATGGTATGAATCCCATTATGCATTGCCACTCGGTCGTAAGAAAGGTGTCAAATTAACTGAAGCTGAAGACGCCGTACTCCATCGTAAACGATCAGAAAAATCACAAAAGAAATTAGCGATTAAACAACGTCGTGCTAAAGTTGAACAAGGTCTCGAAGAACAATTCACAGCTGGCCGTGTTCTTGCATGTATTGCATCACGACCAGGACAAAATGGCCGATGCGATGGTTATGTTCTCGAAGGCAAAGAACTCGACTTTTACTCGAAAAAACTCCGACAAAGACGAGCACGATAAACCAACAACAACAACAACAACAACGATACATATTCAAAGCAACAAGAATAATATCTCTCTTTGTT
>ERZ781399.2124-NODE-2124-length-16501-cov-3.813450_pt1 | contig 16501 bp, 15 predicted proteins | sample MGYA00511014_ERZ781399 | MGnify/ENA primary metagenome ERZ781399 (study PRJEB29847, sample SAMN06458254) | wastewater metagenome | isolation source: Wastewater bioreactor | place: South Africa: Cape Town | study: EMG produced TPA metagenomics assembly of the...
AGGAAGAGAAAGAAAAAAAAAGAAGAACGGAGGATTTCTTTTCTAGAGACCTTTTTGCATCTTCTAGTTTGTTTTTTTCTCTCCCACTCGTTTACGTGTCTTGGAAAGCATGTCTTGTTGTTGTGGACGAACTACCGATGGTATTGAACCGAAGAAATCGATTTGTATGTGTTGAAAATAAGATCTGAGAATAAATATTTGTTTATATCATCTATTTAGCTGATCAATCGGATGCGCCACCGAATAGACCGATCATACCGGTGAATAAACCTGAAGAAAATAGTTGAGTTATTTGAATGAAATGCAAATAAATATCGATGATTTCTTCTTTTGTTTCAATTAGAAATTGAATATTTAGTTACGGTAAAAACAGGCGATTTCAGAAATTCAGGTACCAACGGACCCGTGTATATAAATATAATCGGACGAAATGAGAAACAAACGGGTGATTTATTACTCTCGGGATCGAATAAAGCTTTTCTTCAGAATTCATTTCGAAAATTTCAAGTGACAGCTATTGACATTGGCAAACCGCAACGAGTCATTGTTCGACATGAAGATAAAAATACCGGTTGGTATATTGATTATGTCGAAATCTCTGTGCATAATTTTTTAATTCGGTATGATTTCTGAATACACGAAAACAAAAGGATCATCGAAATGTAAATTCGTGTTCATAGATTTGTTGCAAATCGATGGTTAAATCATTTAAAAAATGATCGAAAATTAGAAATGGAATTATTCGGTTCTGAACAACCAGGTTCGATTTGAATTGTGTTTGATGAGCTCTAATTGAATTAATTTACTTTTCATAGCTGTGATTTATTCTGTTGAAGTCGAAACAGGTGACGAACAAATAGATCCGTTAGATTCGCCGATTTATATGCAAGTCTACGGGACAACAACGACTACACCTAAACTTTTCCTAGAATCCAAACAAATGTCATTTAAACAGAATTCCGTATCGAAATTTACTATTTCGAGTAATAATGTCGGAGAGGTAAAATCAATTATTCTATTTTAAAAATCGAGAAAAAAAGAAACAAATTTCTTTTTTCCTAAGGTTCAAAAAATAGTCATCGGTCATGAAGGATTAGGACACGTCAATGATTGGTATTTACATCGTATCAAAGTTCAAATGCTCACTCAGCAATACGAGTTTGATAAAAATATAATTTTGATTTATTATTCTAAATCACTATCTGCAGATATATCGTCGATAAATGGTTAAGTCCAACACAAGGCAACCAACGATTGTTTATTGAATTACCAGAAATGAAATCTCCATCACCGGAACCAGGTGATTTAAGATTGATATCGAATAATAAACATGGATTTTGATTGCGATTGTTTTTCTTTAAAGAACCAGCGCCGGTTTATTTGATTCGTATTCAAACTGGTGATGCAGTGCAGAGTCAAACAAATGATAATGTTGAAATGATTATCCGAGGAATGAATGGGCAAATCTCGAAGATTTTATTGAAAGATTTTTCGACATCTCAAGAGAAAGAACTTTTTCAACGAGCCAATCTCGATGAATTTGAAATCGAATATGAATCCATCGGCAATGTAAAACATTTTCGATTCCAAATTTTTTAACACAAAGCGTTGTTTTTCTTAGATCGAAAATGTGACCATAGGTTTCAGTGATAGTCGACAGATATCTTCTTGGTTATTAGACTCAATCGATATCAAATACGGCGAGACAAATTCACAGTTTGGAGAATCACATTCATCTATTTTTTAAATCTATTTTTCTAGTTTTCGAGCTCATTATTGGCTGTCGAATCGTCTCGGTCCGAATTTCAGTTGGATAACTCTAAAACCAACTGGTGAAACAGATGGTAAAAATAAAATCATCAAGTTCTTTATTTTCTCTCTTTTTCTCGTTTCCTTTCTGCCCTTGACATGTCCTGACGAAAGATTCTAATACCATTTATTTTACATTTTTAATGATCTATATGAGAAAGAAAACGAGCAGAGCGCGATGGAGCGGCAGAAAAAAAAACAAATAAACACATTTAGATGACGACGGCTGTCAAAAGCATACTTGAAAAGTTTTAATACTCGTAGAAGGGAGCGAGCAAGCGAATGTATGTTTTTTATTTCAATAAAAAATAATTGCTTTTGCCGACATCGAACACGAAGAGGATTTTGCTTTCACTCGAAGAGAAATTGCTTGTTTAGATATGAATTATACAATCATTGTTGAAACCGGTCAATCGGGAATTGACTCGAATGTGATATTGTGTATTTTTGGTGATCAAGATACAACAGCTAATTTACCATTGAAAACAACAAAAGATGGGTCCGATGCTCGATTTGAAAAAGATACGAGTTTAGAATTTCAAGTGCAAGCAGTTGATGTTGGAAAAGTAAGAAGAATTTTGATTCGATTCGAAAGATTGAATGTATGATTAGATTAAAAAAATCAATATCGGACATGATGGATCGGGAAATGACAAAGAATGGTTTTTGAAAACGATTCAAATTGTAAAAAATAATGAGAAATATATGTAAGTTTAGTTTCACGAGAAATCGGTGTTTTTTTTTTAAATATAAATTTGATTTTTAGTTTCGAAGCAAATCGATGGTTAAGCGATGAGAAAGACGATAAGAAAACGTTTATTGATCTTTTACCAAGCGAACAAGAAGCAAAATCTAAGAAAGGTATTGAAATGTATGAATCAATGAATGATGATTGTGTTTTTCATATTGAATAGATCAAGCAACTTATTTGATTCGAGTTGTAACGAGTTCAGATGATCATGCTGGTACAGATTCAGGTGTACTGATGACCATTGCAGGTGATAAAGATATAACTAAACAATTTCAATTGAAAACGACAAAACAAGGCGAACAAGCAGATTTTCAAACGGGCTCAACGAATGAATTTAAATTGGATTTAGATGATGTTGGAAATGTAAGGAAAAACGGTAATTTCATAGAATTTTGTTGTTTTTTTCTCTTGTAAAGATTAATAAAATTAATATTGGACAAGATGGAACAGGTTCACATACAAAATGGCGTCTAGAATCTGTACAAATCCAAAAAGGATCGGAGAATTACAAGTAAACAAAGATCCTTGTTTTCCATTCAATCATTCGTTTTATTTAGTTTCTCTTGTAACGAAACTCTTGATCAATCAAAAGCCTTCATTGATTTAACACCTTCTCTACCTCGTATATAAACTCACTTTTATCTTGTTTCACATACGCATAAACATTATTTTCATAGGCAAAACACCCACACCCGAACCCGTTAAACCTAAATCACCTTCTCCTGAACCTACAAAAACTAAAACACCTACTTCTGAACTAAACAAACCTGCAACACCAGCCCCTTCACCTGAAAACCGCAAAATCAAAGCACAAACTCCTGAACCAATAAAAAGCAAGACGCCACGCTCGATCGCTCCCGAGCAAAAAAGTGCACCTATTGAAGGTTCTATTCACACGAAATGTTTCGATTTGCATTCTAAGGATATTTCGTTTTTCCAGAAATTCCATATAAAATCATCATTCAATCGGATGCTGATTCTGAAGTGAATTTTGATGCTTATCTGATTATTATCGGTCAAAACGGTCAAACAGATCGATTGTTTCTCAAAGATGCATCGAAATCGGATAAGAAAAATGAATTTGATTTCCAAAGCAACAATATTGGAAAAGTTTGATTCACATTTTTTTTTTACATTTTTCATTTAATGTTCTCCTTCAATTAGATCAAAAAACTTCTTCTCGGGCAAGAAAATGACGTTCAATGGACTGTTGAGAACATTACCATTAAAAGAAAAACCGAAATAACAACGTAATTAAAGCTTAACATCATACTTTAGAAAATTTTTTATCACAATCATAAAATGTTTTTTTCCTTAGTTTCAACGTCGCACGAGCAATGAACGGCAAAGGTGAAATTGAATTAACACCATCGGCAATACCGAAAAAGAACGGTTAACCCTCTTTTCCTATAAAAAGCTCGGCTATTTTTATCGAATCTATTTTCAGAAATTGTCTATCGAATTAGCATTCAAACAGGCGCATCACAAAACGAAGGAGACCATAGTAATCTGAATTTAATCATATTCGGGCAACAAAATAGTCAAACCAAAAAAATTCCAATCGATGAAACCAGTCAAGTTAACAAAAATAAAGCTATTAAAAAAGACGACAAAATCGAATTCGAATACAAAACAACCGATGTCGGCAAAGTTCGTTCAATTAACTCGGCACTAAACCTGTCAATTTCATAATTACATATTTTCTCATTAGATTTCGAAAATTCGTCTTCAACAAGCCAATCATTGGCATATTCAGCATCTCACCATCAAACGAAATAACGACACCGCAACGTACAGACGTGGTTTTTTCCTTATAAAAAATCTTTTATCATTTCAATTGATTTAGATTTAATATCGATCGTCAATTCGATGACAATCTCGAACATGACTATCATCCATCGCCTTTAATCCAAAAATCTGGTAAGACGAATGTCAAATAGAATAGTTTTTCGAGTGTCTTTCTCTCGTTTTTTTCTGTTCTTGTTCCTCTCTCAGAAACACCACGTAAACGAGCGAAAACAACCGAAATCACATCGCGAACAGTTATTAAGACAAAAGGTAAGCAGAAAATAAAACTCGAAATTCCTTGCTGAGTAGACATATGAAGAAAAGAAAAACGATTGAAAAGAATAATAGATTCAATAGTTACGAATCGAAACGTCAAATAAACGACCGTTTTAACTTCAAAATTTTTCTTCTCTTAACCGAACACAACAAATGAAACGAACACAATCCAGTCGAAATTCACAGAAAAAAACTTTTGATTCTGTAGAAGCTGATTATCAAATCACGATCAATTCGGGTGAACAAGCCATTCAAGTTCCTGTCATACTGAAAATCCGTGGTGAGAACGGTTTCGCCACAATTCCTTTACGAAAAACGACAAATGATGAACAACCATTTCAACCGAATGCATCACATCAGTTCACTGCTCGAGCGAATGATGTCGGACGAATTCAACGCATTACAATTGAACATCAAGGAACTGATTACGAACTACTTTGGCATTTGAAAACCGTAGAAATTAGAAAAGGAAATGACACATATAAGTTCGTTTGTTCGAAAGAATTGTTCCATTTGACAGTCATTTGATAATTTTAGTTTCAATGCCGATGTTCGTCTGGATTATAAGGAGAATAAAGCAAATTTGTACCCGATCGGTGCGTTTTTGGGTCATCAAAAAGAAGACTACGTGCAAAGTGAATTGAGACGATTAAGAGAAAATCTTCGAAGTGAATCGGCGAAACTACGTCCACCACAACAGTTCGTTTTAATTTTTATTTATTAAGAAGAAAAAAGAACAAATGAATTCATGTTTCAGCAAAGCATATCAACCGTTTGTTTTCAATGATTTACGTCCATATTTCGATACGAGTCCTGTCGAACGAGCTATTTATTCAGTAAACAACTGCGCAAACACTTCACAAATCAATCATTCGATTGTTTTCTTTAGCCATTAGATGCTCCGCCAGGCTATTATACTCGTTTAACGGCACTTCGTGTTGTTGAACCATGGGAAGCCTATGGAATGGACTATGGCGTTAATTATGAATTACTCAAACAACGTAAAACTCGTAGTGTCAGTTCGAAACGCCCGTATGTATTCTCTGTCATCGTGTGTTTAATCACCACTAAACTCACTATTTTGTCAACTTGCACCATTCTAACTTTCTAGTAAATATCGTACAGAAACTGGAATGATGATAATTCCACCTGTAGCTTTACCGTTGGGTAAACGTATCAATCGTATCGATATATTTCATTGAATGATACTGATATTTGATTGTATATTCTTTTCTTTTCTTTGCACTTGTGTCATTTACTAATTGCTCGAGCTTATGCTTTATTAAAAATCAATAAAAATCATATTTTCAGAGTTTCGAAATCAACAGATTCTTCAGTCGATCGAAAACAAGGCTCAACACATTTGCCCAAATTTCCCCGTGTGAACATGCAGAAACCACCCGAATATTCTCGGTCATTAAACATGAATGATGTTCCCAAAATTCGGTAAAACAATTTCATCGTTCTGTTTTTCGTTCTTCAATATATAAATCTGTTAAATAGATCATTTATTCGTACTCGTTATACTGCTCAAGCTCATAGTCAAATCGAGATAGATTATCAACGAACACACAATGATATCTATCGAATGGAATTAGACAATCTTTCGGCATATCACGAATCGAATCGCGAGAATATGTTAAAAGTTTATCATTCGTATTTGCAGAATACACCTGGTTCGAAAAAGGCTCTTCAAGAATTTTGTGATCATTTACCGACCAACAAGAATAACAATAATACAAAATCATCTGTCGATACTACCGCTTAGCATATACACACACACATACATACACTTTTTTCTTCTTTTTTTTTCTTTATTTAATACACCAAAAAAAGGAAAAAGAAAGAAAGATATTCATACACAAAATTTGAACATTTGTCGCCATCAATTGAACAGAAATTACCAAGAATAAAGTATTGAAAAAGAAAACAGAACAAGAAAAAAAACAGATTGATTTCCATATCGGACGGACGACATCTGATTATATTGATAGAAAGAGCAAAAGAAGTATATAATAATTAATACTGAACACACAAAAATTGATTATAAAAAAAAAGGAAAAACAAAACCTGAGAGTTCGAAGTCACCGTTGACGAAAATTGTAATTGTGTTTGTTTGTTTTTTCTTTTTGCTTTGACAGATATGTCTATGTATATCTTATATACAAATGAAAATATTTGACAAGTGTGCAATGGAGATATATATATAAACATAAATGAAGGAAAACATTGTTTGAGCACAAGTACAGCACAATGGCACAGCACCGGCAAACTATCTGGCCAAAATTAATTCGTATGATTATTGACGATAATCTGTTGAGGTGGAAGAGAAACGAGTGTTGTCGTTGTGATCTGTTGTTGTTGCTGGGGATCACTTGGTGAATAATCCAGCCAACTATAATCGGGTTTCGTATCGACAGCATCGAGAAAATCGATTTCCATGTCCTTTTGAAAGAAAATTCAATGACTTTTGTGTGTTTTTTTTCTTATGATCTACGTACAACAACAACATTCGTTGCTTCACGATGAAGAACTTCGAAAATGCATTTTTGCACTTGACCGTCTGTGTTCATTTGCAGACAGAGAAGACGTTCAGCAACTGACAAAACAAAACAAAACTTTTTATCTTTGCTGGTTCAACGTTTAGAACATACTGAGTGCGTCGAGAGCTCGTAGTTTCGATAGGAGAAGAAGTAACTTCGTAAAATGCATCGAATCATGAGCACGATTCTTCGAAATATGCGTTCGTTCGATTTCACAGTAACGTGTTTGAAGTTCTTCGACTTTAATTCTCGTTGTTTGACCTTCGATTCGATCTTAAATTTCAAAACAAAATCTCAAATTCAATTCAATAGTTCGTTGTTTTTTTTACCATAACTGAAAAACACAATACAGCAAAGAAGAACGAATTCTTCGATCGTCAATTCCAATCGACTGAATATCCGGCAGAATTGAAAGAACGTATGCCCATAACAACCGAATCCTTGGGTTCGCAATGTGTGTTCATCGACACAGGCGCCATTGGAAAGATACAATTTATCTTCTTCCGGTTCGTATCGATATGCTAAACGAAGTAGAGCGACTTCATGTGCACCGAGTTTAAGCAAATGTGCACGTTCTTGAATCGAAAGTTCGTTGTTTCTCGGCATTTGCATGCAGAATTGTATGCATTGCATGATGCCTTTTTGACAGAATTCATCGGCTGTTTGCCAACGAAGATCGGGCTTTTCATCAATGTCCGTTGATGGTTTGAAATTAAACGTTGATTTGTGGAGATTTACACAAATTTTGATTAATTTTTCATCGTCGGAATTGCTTTCGATAGGCATTCGAGTTGTTGGTAGTTTCGGTGCGAGAACAGGCAAATATTCAGTCGAAGGAATGTGAGACATGTCTTCGATCGACCGCTTAACGATCGTACCCGGTCGTTTTTTGGTGACTTTCTCTATTCGATTGTTAGCCGTTTTGGGATCGGATTCGCTGAGTAATTTCTTGGCTTGATTAGATAAACGTAATTCTTCTTTACTCATTCCCACAGAAAAACATTTTTGAAAACGCTAAAATCCAATGAGAAACATAATGCGTTTGAGTAACAAGAAGGAGACTTTGTTCCTACACAATATTGACAACGATTTCGTGTCATTTTATTTATTTCACAATTTTGATCTTTATGACATTGATATGTCATATTTTTTTGAACACTACGCCGAAAAAAACCCTAGAGAAAACAGAAAATCAAAATCAGAATCAAAACGAGTTTCTCGTTCATACTTTGCATCCTTCGCAACTCGATACTCCGTAATGATATCCCGAGCTTTTATCTCCACAGACGACACATGGCTTGTAGACTCTCGGCGGTGGTGGTGGCGATGCACTCGCTGGTGTGTTTGCCGGTTTGTTAATCGATTGAATATTTATCTGTTGAATATTATACATTGGCTGATTCGGTACGACTAAATCACGAGAGTTTTAATTGAATCTTTGCGTTTATTTGTTTATTTACTTGTCGTATTGTAAACAATATTGTCAAATGTAAATGTTTGCTGTTGTTGTTGTTGATTTGCGTTGAATTGATTAGCATTTCCATTGAAATATTGTGTTGTTGTTGGAATAGTCCCGTCGGTTTTAATCACTTGTCCATTTGTTACATTAAGCCCCGAGCTGAAATATTCATCAGTTGTTGTCGCCATTAGAACGTTGCCTGAAAAAAATTCATTTTCGAGAGAATCAATTGTCAATTCGAATCTACCTGCTGATCGATTTTTCATCGGCGTATTGCCGTTTGTATTCAAATGCCCGAGATTTTCATTTGTGTTATTCATTGACGAGACATTCATCGTCTCGGCACACGTCATCGTATGATAATCATCGGTATTTTCTCCGAAAAAATCGTGATAATCAAATGATTCATGAAGAAGTTCGTTGTCATCCATAGTTTCGTTTTGTTATATTAAAAAAGCATTCTAAATCACAACAAAGTGTTCAATATGTTTCATCTTCTTGTCCTTCTTTCTTTCTCATTTGTGTACATACTTGACGAATCGAAAAGGGAAAAAAGCGAGAGAGAGAGAACTCGATAGAAATGCTCAACGTATAATACGTGGTGTGTGTATTCCAAGCGAAAGCGAATGATCGAGAATTCTTCTATCTTTGTATGTATGAGTGTGTGTATGGGTGTTTTTTTCTTTCTTCCTCTTCGCGTTTTTTTTTTCTATTATGGTCATGGGGAGTGTATTGGTCAGTGTTTGTTGTCCTCGATGTGTCGACGACGACGGCGACGGCGGCGGCGGCCGTCGTTGTTTCTCTTCCCGTCGATGCATACCGTACAGACAATGATAACGCATTGGCACAATGCCATGTTTGACCAAGGAAAGAAAGAAAGAAAGAGGAAAAAAATTCAATTTTCGTATGTACACTAGTAGCCATGACTAAATATTATTTTTGTTGAACTTTATATGACCCCGATGAAGAACAAAAAAAAGTTCTTTTTTTTTAAATTGAACAAGGAAATAGATGAATTGATAAGTAGTAGTAGTAGTGATGATAATAATATATTTGACAAAAGAAAGAAAAGCATATCATTTCAAATTCATTCAACCAAACGAAACCAAAAAGAAAAGAAATACGTTAGAAAATATACAAAGAAAAAAAAAGTGAAAATTATTATTTTTGTTTTTTTTCTTCTCTATGGAATTGAATCATTCGGCTTCTATTGCATTCGGAGATAGAACGTGTTCGTTTGCTTTAGAAATTTCCAACATTTTGATAAAATGTCGCCTAAAATCAATCGAATATTCGTTGTTTTTTTCCTCAAAATCAAATGAATTCGTACTGGTGTATGTGTATACTGAGGATTAGTTTCATCACCTTCACTATCACTACTATCACGTGGATTTGATCGTGATTCTAAACATTCGAATAATTGAAAGAAGTCTTTGGTTTTTGGTTGAAAATACCTTTCAAATTGTTTGTTCCTAATTTAGTATAACAACCGTCACAAACACGGACGGGTTTCGTATCCAAATGAAGTAAAAGAAAGCGTTTTCTCGAACAACTATCGCAAACAATAATTCCACAGTTTCGACAATGCTAAAGAAAAACAAAAATAATCTAATAAAAAACAATAAATGTCATTTCACTCACATGTCTTCGATTATAGGCCGAGAACTTCGATGTACGACAGTGCATGCATGTATCTGCTTTATCATCCGGAACCCAGTGAGCTGCAACTGCGTTTAACGATGAGCTATTGCCTCCTAATTCGGAAATATAGGAAACTCAAACGAAATCATTCGATGAACGTACCAGTTACGTAGTTGATACAACGTTCGAGATGTGTCAACCATTCTTGTCGTTCGCGATCCGAATTCGCACGGACAATAAATGATTTCTTTGGACTACTAATCAACCATGAATATGGATTCTCTAAATTCGCTTTGTTTTTTTGTTGAATTTTCTTTTTCAAATAAATAGCCAACCTTCGGTATCAATTGGACTACTGACTTTCATTTCGCATAAAGGAATAATCTTTTGTTGAGAATACTGAAATGAAAATTATCAATCGATTTTGGTTTTTTGTTCGAAATTTGATTTATACTTTTCGTCCGTTAATAACAACACGACCATAGACGAGAATATCATTGAAAAGAAAAAATGCTCGTTGTTTCGGTTTCTTTCGGCAAACTTTCATGAGAATACCTTCACCGACAAGTGCTCGACCTTCTTTAATCAATGGCTAGAAGAAAATATCACGAAATGAATTGAAAAAACGAATCGATTAGACAATCAAATAACCAACGTGACTATTAACGAATTTATCTTGAACACTCTTAATTCTTCTCGCATTTTCAGATGATCGACCTCGAAAAAAAAACATAAATAATCGTTCATTTCAAAGAAAAATTATTTTATATTACTTAATTGAGCTAAACCATCTTCAGGAATTGATGACAACGGTGCTAAATTGTTCGTATCAACCGAACTCATATCTACAATGTTCGTAACTAAGACACAATAGAAATTAAATTGAGAAAAAAACAACAACTTAATCAACGTTCAAATGTTTATTTGACGATGTCGTTTTACTCTTTTTTTTCTATTCCCAAGAAAAAGTACAACCATAGGAATGGAGAACACTTTCAACCAATCATTAAATCGCACGAATATTCAACACAGAATAGAATTATGTCTTCTGTCAAAATCGCTCGGCTAGTCTCGCTCAAAAAGAAATCATAGTCAATCTTTTCAGGACTCAATTCGAAAATAAATACACGTATATATGTGTTTTTTTCTGTTGTTAAATATGGCGTAGCTAGTTTCTCTTTCTTTTCTTCGTTACTATATCAAAATCATTGAGTATTTCTTTCTTTTTCTATTCAAATGTTTATTATACAATTGAGTAGGCGTAACCTTCCTTCTTTTCTTTCTTCTCTATCGATCGATACTGAATTGAAATACATTTACATTCGATTCAACCTTGCAGATTCATACGTACAAGAATATGGCTAAACTGGTATCAGATTTAGGTGAATTGGCTAGTGATGTTGCACAAGCAGCAGCAAATATTCTACCCAAACGGCGAGTCGCTTTGATTACAGGCATAACTGGACAAGTAAGACTCGATCGATATCGGATTGAAGAAGAATTTTTTTGATTCAATTAGGATGGAAGTTATTTAACAGAATTTTTATTAGAAAAAGGCTACGAGGTAAAACGCAGATTTATTGTATGATGAATAAAATTCGATTTGAATAGGTTCACGGTATTATTCGACGTTCGAGTAGTTTTAATACGGGTCGAATTAATCATCTCTATGCTAATCCAGCTTCACACAAAGAAGGAGGTAGATTGACGTTGTCTTGAATTGAACTAATCGGTACAAATGTTTTCAATAGCTATGAAATTGCACTATGGCGATTTGAATGATAGTTCATCGTTGGTAAAGATCATTGCGAGTATTCGACCAACTGAAATCTACAATCTCGGAGCAATGAGTCATGTGAAAGTAATTTGAGTTTTCTGTTATTGAATTTTCGAGGGGAATAAATTTGAATTGGAAATTTAGATTTCATTTGATTTGAGCGAATACACAGCAGATGTTGATGCTGTTGGAACATTACGTATTCTCGATGCGATACGAACGTGTGGTCTTGAAAAAGACGTTCGTTTCTATCAAGCATCGACATCGGAATTATACGGTAAAGTTCAAGAAATTCCACAGAGTGAAACAACGCCATTCTATCCTCGATCACCTTATGGTTTGAAAATTATGTTCATGCTCGATAAAAGAAAAACGAAATTTAAATCTTTTTGTTGACAGCTGCAGCGAAATTGTATGCATATTGGATAACGATTAATTACCGAGAGGCTTACAATATGTTTGCTGTCAATGGCATCCTTTTCAATCATGAATCACCAAGACGCGGTGATAATTTCGTGACGAGAAAAATTACTCGATCGGTGGCTAAAATTCATTTAAATCAACAACAAACGATTGAACTCGGTTCGTTAGCTTCGAAACGAGATTGGGGCCATGCGAGAGATTATATTGAAGCGATGTGGTTAATGTTACAACAGGAAACACCGGAGGATTTTGTTATTGCTACAGGTAGGACAAAATTCTTTCGGTCTTTGTTTGAGAATTTTAAATTGTTTCTTAGGTGAAACACATAGCGTTCGAGAATTTGTTGAATTAGCATTTGAAGAAATCGGAAAACAGATTGTGTAAGTTTTGTTTGAATAATTCAGAAAGTTAGGTTTTGCTTTTTGAAATAGATGGGAAGGTGAAGGTGTAAATGAAGTTGGCAAAGAGAAAGATACAGGTATTCTTCGTGTTTCGGTTAATCCGAAATATTTTCGACCAACTGAAGTCGTAAGTGTTTTATGATGAATAAAAAAAGTTCACTCTGACGTGTGTGTGCTTTTTTGTAATTAGGATCTTTTAATTGGTAATCCGAAAAAAGCTGAAGAAAAACTTAAATGGAAGCCAAAAATTACTTTTCGAGTATGTTGAAATTACGTAACAAAATCAATATGCTGAAATGTTTGTTCTATAGGAATTGGTTAAAGAAATGGTTGCGGCTGATATTGAACTTATGAAAAAAGATCCGACAGCTTAAGCTGTATAAGAATATTCGATATTTGTGATAATGATTATGACTTTCTTAAATTTGTTGTGTTAGGAAATGTAATGTGATATTTTATGGGTTTATGACTGACATATTTTTCTTTTCGATGAAATTTGTTTGCTTTAAAATCTCATTTTATTCTTGTTATTCTAATCAATCCAGTATTTCTATCATTCCATGAATAAAATAATTATATTATCGATTCTTTAGACGCACGTCTAAATTATAGTAGGTCTAAAACAAACGAATCGAGTCTTGTCTAAGAATTATCAATCAGATAGTGTTCATGTGAAATAGTTGAACAGTTTCATGACCAGTTTTACTCATTAATAACGTTGTTTCGTGATGAATCCTTTGGTGGTGCATTGTCATTGCCTTTTTTTCCTTTGTCAGATGATTTTTCACTTTTCTCTGTCTTGTTCGAATACGAATCATTGTTATTCGGGTTGTTATCAGAACGTCTTGGTTCGTCATCTTTTGGCTTCTTTGCATCTGATCGATTTTTATTTCGATCATTATCTTCATTTTTGTTATTATCATTTGTTTGAGAATTGCCTTTATTCTCTGGATGTCTAGTAGGATATGTTCCATCACCATGTTCCTTCGCATCGTCATCATCCAAATTAGAAAACTGTGATGTTTTTTCCATTGGTTTTTTTTCTATTGATTTTTTTTCTGTTGATTCTTTAACGGCATATAAATTATTAGCAATCGCTATAATAAAGTCGTATTTATAAACCTTTGAAGTCCACTTTGTAGGAATTTCTTTAATACCATATATGGCACCAGCAAGTTGTCCATAGATAGCAGCTGTTGTATCTGTATCATCACCTAAATTGACAGCCAAAAGAACTCCAGTTTCAAAACTATTGTTATCATTCGACAATGCCCATAAAGCGGCTTCAAGCGACTCCACTACGTAACCTTTACCACGAATACCACCATCATATCCATTTTTAACTTTGTATGAGCCTTCGGCTACTTTTTGAACATCAGGATCTAATTTTAAGTTCAATGTATCTTTATAAAAATTTTTATCTAAAAGTTCCTCTTTTGTTTTCCCCGTTAAAGCATACGAAATAAGACCAGCATAAAATTTGCATGCATCAACTGCTTTTTGACTACCATGCGTGAGTCGAGTTGCTTCATCGATATGTTTTTCAATCTCATCATAAGATTTATAGAAGAAGCAAGGGATAGGTGCTAAGCGCATCAATGGTCCATTACCGGCAGCATCATCTTCTCCTAATCTTAATCCTTGCTTATGACCTCTAAATTTTTCTCTGATCCGGTTTTCAGCATCTGCTTTATCGTTCTTCAGCTCGCCTTCAAATTTTTCATATAGTTTTTCAAATTTGACGACTGCTTCACGAGTAGATTTTCCAATATCGAAACAATTACCAGTGGATGACAGATATCCATCTCTATACCAACGACGATATCGCTGAAATTGATCATACGGATCGAATCCACCTTTAATTATAAGACTAGCTGCTAGACAAAGTGTCATAGATGTATCGTCTGTCCAGTAACCTTCATTAAGACCCCATGTACCACCACTTTGCATATCTGTCACTGGATTTGCTAGTAAATATTGACGAGGACGAAATTCTACTGGGGCCCCCAGAGCATCCCCAACCGCAAGACCAACGAGCGAACCTTGTATTTTTTGCAAACAATCATTATCGGAATATTCATCAAATCTACGACATTTTTTGGAGTTAAAAAAGGCCAAAGCTTTGGTTCTATTAAGTAGTTCAATAAATTTTGCATCGCCTCCTGGATTCTGCGAAGAACTTGCCATGATTAAATCCCAAACTTTTACAAATAAAAATTGACCCACTAACGATGAATATGTTGTTGTCGATGATTATTTCGTCTTGTGCAATAAATTTGTTGAAATAAAACACCTCGATACCGTAACGTAGAGCAAAATAACAACTCACACGTTTTTCTGCTTCCTTTCTTTTTCTTTCTTCCTTTTCCGTGACAAATTTTTCATTGGTTTAGATAAGAAAAAAAAACAAAATAAGTCTACAGATTCTAAATCTTTCCTCCTCTCTTATCAATATACCTGACAAAACAACTCAATCAATCATTTAACAGCATTATATTTGTTCGTTTCTTTCTTTCTCTCTTTTTTTTCCAACAAAATTTATTCGAATAACACACATTAAGAAATAAACAATATAAAATACGAATAGAGAACAAACAAACAAGTAAAGAAAAAGAACAAACAGCAAACTTGTGTATATATGTGTGTGTGTATATCGTAGTTAAACATATAAAAAATAGATTCTTTGTTTTGTTTTTTGTGAATAAAATCAAGAGAAAATGTCTGCAGAAGAAATATAGTTCGTAAAAAATAATTCGTATAGACTGATGACCGAAAAAAAAAGAGATTGATATTATTAATTATCGTTTTTACTGTGCGAAAAAAATTAAAAATAAGCACCGAGCTTTGTTTTTAGATTTGTTTTCGAGAAGAGAAAGAAAGATTCTTGACTGACAAAAGTTATCTGATTGATATAAGATTGTTCGCAATACTTATGTTGATTTATTCTCATCGTCACTCGTACGATGAACTGTTATGTTCGGTATGAAGGTTTCTTCAGTTATTTGAATATTTGTTCCAGTAAATGCATGATCATTTTCATCTTGATTAACATCTAGACGTGATACTCGTGTACTATTATAAGCCGTTCGTCCTGTCGTATCAACCCAATCCATTGTCGAAAGAGTTTCATCATCATCATTCATAATATCACATTTTTCATGTTTACTATCACGTCGTTCCTGATGACTTGGCAATGTTCGTTCGATATCTTCAACAACTTCAGATAATTTTCTCAAACGTTCTTTTATCAATTTGCCATAGATATTATGTTCAGTTTCTTCGGCTTCATGTAAACCTGCATTATTGGCTTCATCACAAAGATTAATCGACGTTGTCGATACACTGAGAGTATTCGCACCCAATGGTAAACGTTCTTCATTGACAGTTAATGACGATGGCACAGGCGTTTTCATGGTTAGAAGTTCTTGGAATGGTCCGATGATGATTTGTGGTGGCGCTGAACTTGGTATTTGACGTGCACTCACACTTTTTCGACTATTAAAACTCGATGAACGTACAGGTCGACTGGAATTTGCTGCTAATAGACCAGAACTCGGTATAACTAGATCTTCCGGTGTTGAAACAGCAGTAAAACGTAATGAATCATTGAGATCTTGTTTCGATTCCGATGTT
>ERZ781399.2126-NODE-2126-length-16495-cov-5.395012_pt1 | contig 16495 bp, 10 predicted proteins | sample MGYA00511014_ERZ781399 | MGnify/ENA primary metagenome ERZ781399 (study PRJEB29847, sample SAMN06458254) | wastewater metagenome | isolation source: Wastewater bioreactor | place: South Africa: Cape Town | study: EMG produced TPA metagenomics assembly of the...
AATGAACTACTATGTCTCCTAAACAGATGCGTACATTGAAAGAATTCATCGATGTGTTCAAACAGACATTTTTGTGTACATATAGAGAAAGAACTGACTTCTATTATCTATTTTCGAGTGTCATTGTTGTCACCCATTCATTTCTAAGTGATTATTTGAGAAAGATCCGCCTCTGTGTGTATTCTTTTCGTTCAATCTCGAAGGTCATTCATCATTAATTGTAAAATAAGACAACAAAAAAATCAAGCCATTTTGTCTTATCATTGCTTTTGATCTACGACATATTTATGTACAAATTTCGTGTGCTGAATCAGCAATCGAACTACTAATCATTGATTTATCTATGAAAATGTCATGTGAAGTATGTACATGATGATTCATTGATTTTTTTCATTAAAAATTCACTTTTTTTTCTTCTTTTCGTTCACAATCATCGACATGAAATGACGTAAGAGAATAATAAAAGAAACAAAAACGACGAGGAACTTGAAGACAACAACTGCTCATTTTGTCATCATGTTAATGGCAACAGCAGTATACAGTACTTGAATATTCAATTAAACGAGTACCTTTTTATGTATTAAAGAAGTGACATATATGGTTCATGCGAAAGAAGAATAACTTTCCTTTTTCTTTTCGATCTACTTGAGTATACGAACGTGATGGTACATATTGTCGTAACATCTAATTGAACGGTACTACCAACTACTTGCCTTATTGCATAAACGTTAAAAAAAAAGATGCTGCCAATAGAAGCATTTACATAAAGAGATGAAGTTTTTTTTTCTTTTTCTTCTCTTTCGTATACTTTTATGACTTAAGATTTTATCAAGCAGACGTGATATTTACTCGGACATCTCTATTCTCGCATTCACACTTGCAAAAAACGATCCGGTACTACTTATTTCTCATTTCTTATTCTTGTTTATTGTGCAATTTCTCTTCAATGCGTCTCCATCATCATTTTATGATCACAACGAATGAAAATGAGAAGAAGAAAAAAATTAATACGAAGCTGTGAGACGAGATGAGAAAAGCGTCTAGTTGAAATATTAGTAAAACAATGAGAATTAATTTTCAGTTCGCATGATTAGCCTTGAATATATGAACTATAATCAACCCTGATACGGTAATTTGCATTATTAGAATAAACAAAAAAAAGGGAACAAAAGAGGAGAAGAAGAAGAAGCGCGTTCGTCCCGAAAAATAGGAGAGACATGCACGCATATATAGAAGTCAATACTGTTCAATCGGTATGTATGTGTAAATAAAAGAGAAAAGAATAAAAACGAGAGAGACAGACACATAGAGAGAAGGGGAGAGAAAGAGAAAGAGAAAGAGAAAGAAAAATTATGATTGTTGTTGCTCATATAGGCGTATTCATATACGTGAGCGAGACATCATACATATATATACAGATTAAACAATTGCATGTTGTGACTACATTTTGTAGATATGAAATTCGGCCTTCTACTCTTCCTTTTGTTCATCTTGTCAATTATAACATCAATTCAAACCGATGGATTATTACAGCGAACATTATTAAACGATGATGATTTATTTCAAAAAGTTCGTCAAAAAACTTCGAATAGTAAGTAGATTTCTTATCTCTCTCTCTCTCTCTCTCTCCGTTGATAGTCGTTTATTTTTATTCGCGGTAGCTGACAATCTCTGTGTGTCTTATATGAGTCTATGAGTCAAGTGAATTTGATCTTGTCTTTGTCGAGCTTAAGGTGATAGATGTCTGAAGAACATCTATTGACAACGTCATATGATTTGAGTCGATAGATAACAGAAAATAAGCAAAACGTTTTGATCTTGCCCGAAGAGAGATGATAAAACAATTATATACATTCATCATCATCTAGAAACTAGACCGACAGTAGCAAACTAGTAAGCAAATGATCAATAGATAAATCGATTTATGATGTTGAAAAGCTAATCATCAATTGAATTCCTAAATACATGGTGAAGATATGATTTTCAAGGCGATGTCAACAGCTTGAGGCTAATTTCACCATCGAATTGAGATACAAATCACGATGCCACTAGCATTTGAACATGATGGACATGACAGGTGGTATGCATTCCCATTGGCAATTCAACAAGGAGGAGATTTGAGTCAATATTGATTTGAAAAAAAAATGCCAAATGAATACATTGTTTTGTTTCAATAAAAACGGAAACGATTTATCAGGTTGCCATTAAATGTTATTTGATTCTCTTGTTTTAGAATATCGCAATTTAAAAGCTAAACTTTCAAATAATCGTCCTCAATATCAACCACCACTTGTTACACCTGATACTTCGCAAAGACGTCCAATCAATCAGGCAAATACAAATAACATTACTCATGCTACCGACGATAATATCTATTCTACATCGACCGTTGCTGAAGGTGTGTTTTGACACTTATCGTTCATTTTTATATTCTTTATTTCAAACGGATACGGCTTATTAACAGATAGACAGAGTAGCGAGAGAAAAAAAGAACGCATGCAAAAGATTTCGCTTTCGTTTTCGTTGTGATGTTGAGCTGTTCCGATACACCTCATTGACAGTTCGAACTATAAATGCCGCTCATTTAATGTCACTTTCATTTGTCGTGTTGGCACTTGAACGACAAGCGAAAAGTAATTGTGCATGTATAATTGACAATTGACTACGTATACATAAACCGATGAGAGAGATAGAAGAAGAAGAACAGAAAAAGGAACGTGTGAATCGCAATGACTCGTCTCTATTGAATGACTAATGAGTTGAGGGTGTGTATTTTCACCTATTGTTTCGTTTTTGTTTTCTGTAGAATACTGCCGAAATTATGGTCCATCAACATCAGTTCTCTTATTTGCCTATCGTGGCAGTTGTTATTCGTTAACAAATCAACTTGTCACATGGTCGCAAGCTGATAATTTATGTCAAAATCATTTTCATGCGACAAACAGTAAAACTCAAGGCGGTTTAGCTTTGTTTGATGATGAAATTGAATTCGATTATATTCGACAAATTATCGGTGATTTTAATCGATCAGCATCTGAATTCGGTGCTTATATCGGTTTTAGTTATCATAATGGTACATATTATTCAAAGATTGTTTTTTCAAAATATTTTTTTTTCTTCTTCTTAATTGTCATAGAATCATGGTTATGGTTAAATGGCCGTGAAGTTGACTTTTCTGAAACACCACCAAGTGTCACTGCACCGAATAATCTCATATTTCCTTATCAACAACAAAAACCATGCGGTAAAGTCGAATTATTACGACCGAATGATACGACTCTTCTATTCGGTTTAATGCAACAAGAATGCACGAAAACCGAACGTGCACTTTGCAAAATAAGTACGTTATTCTATTCAAGTCACAGATCGAAATGAGTTTATATTTATTTGTAGAAATTGATCATTGTTTTGAAAATGATCAATGTGGAATACATGGTGTCTGTCGAAATGATGGTGCTACATTTCAATGTGAATGCACTTTTCTCTACGATGGCATTCATTGTAATAAATGTACGTATTCATCATTGAAATGAAATCAAATGATTTATTTTACTTTTCAATTAACAGACAGTTCAGAAGCAATACAAGTTATTGCTGCTAGTCTTTTTATTGCCATCGCTTGTCTCGGTATTTGTCTATGTAAACGAACGCAAAACTATAAAGCTAATCGTCGACGACGATTAATACAAAGACGAAATGACCATACGTAAGTTATAAGACGATTTAAATAGATAATCTTCACACGTTTTCATTTTCATTCTTTTTTCTCTAGTGACCATTATCCGACGAAACAATCGTCCGGTTGTTTATTTGGTAATTTATTCAATAAATTATCTTATTTAACCGAACAGAAAAAATCTTCTCATCCTCCACCATTACCAAATCCTCGTCCCAATGTATTAAAACCATCGAAACGTCATCGTCCAAAGCCTCTCATGGACGGTTTTCTAGCATTCATTCAAACATCATTAACACTTTCTATTGCTGGCATATCACTTGTTTACATATGTGTTCAACGTGCTACACTAATCTATAAAGAACAAATCTCAACAAAAAATCAATCGAGTCGAACATATCTCTGTCAATTAATTGGCACACATAATTCCAATCAGAATATTATCATGTTACCATTTGCTATTCTACTAGCTATTGTTCTTTATGTCGTTCATGTTCTAACAAATAAGGAAAACAAATCTCGAACATTATCATTTCCAACCATTGTTAATCCATTTCAAAAATCGAATCGTTTTTATACATTAATTGTTTTTGCAATTATTTCAAATCAATTAATTACTTTATTACATGAAATCTTATTTTCATCATCGATCAGTGTTCATCATGGAATTCTCTATGATCTTGTTCGTCGACTTGGCTTAATTATTCTTTATAGTACACGATATTTGCCCATTTTATTATCGTTAAATATTCAATCGATATTTTCAACATTTTTCACATCAATTTTTCTCACATTAGATCTTTTTCTTTCGGTTTATTTCGAAGCTAATTGTGTTCAAACATTAACATCATTTCTTCATCTCAAAACTCGTACTGAAATCGAAATGGCACGAATACATTATCTTCTTATTAAATGTCTTCCACATTATGTTGCTTTAGGACATATTATTGCTCGTTTTTATACATTAACATTAAGACATTTTGTTATTCTATGTAAAGGCAATAGTGAACGATGGAATTCAGTAACAAATGCAACGTATCATACGACATCAATTGAATATGATAATGATTGGTATTATACGAAAAGTTTATTAGTTAATCAACGTAAATCATCATCAACTGGATATTATCTCTATGCTCAAACGATAACTGAAGAAAAAAATTGTTTATTTATACAAAAATTTCTTCATTTATTCTACAAACCACGAGCTTATTTTCGTTTTTCATTATTAATTTTATTTACTTATACAGTTTCATTTTTAGTTCTTTATTATTTAACAAGTTTAATTATATTTTCAAGTTCATTTACATTGAGAATAATCATGACATTGACTGGTAATTTTCTTCTGAAAATAATGAATTTAATTAATATGAATTTTTCATTGAAATCTTTCGAAACACTTTCATTTCAACGTGAAATCTATGTTTCAAGTTTACTTGCATTTTTCATTTATCTCATTCAATTATTTCTCGGTTTGAAAAAGTATCAATCGGATATGTTAAATTATTATCGTGGAAAATATCCAAAGAAAAACGTTGATCTCCTATCATCGTCATGTACACTTCAACGATCGTGTCATTACGCAGGTTATCAAGTTGGATATCTTGCCTATGGATTTGTGATTTTAAATTATTTTCTTTTTTGTCTATGTTTAATGTGCAAATTACTGTTTATTCATCCATTATTGATAAAAATTGTGTTGAAAATTATTGCACCAATCGTGATTTTATTTGCATTGAAACATATTATTGTTTATTGTTTAACGAAATATTTTTTCTTGAAAGTTATTCAATCGCATCGACAGCTGAAAACTAACAATCGAACACAACAAAAACAGGATATCTACGCTGAAAAACAAGATCAAGCTATCTATTCGGATTCAATTGATTCATCGATATCAACAACTGATGACGACGATTGTGATGATGAAGTTCATCTATTTACACTAGAAAATCGACATGCGTATTTTCTATTTGTTTATTTCAATTTTTTCTTCGATTGTTTTCTTGGTATTGTTTCGTGTATCCTACGCTTGATTAAATCAGCCATAGCACTGATCATATTTACACCGAGACTTGATTATAGTATATTTGGTCGAAGTCTCGAAGATGTTGATCATGGTTTTACAGCGTATACATCGTATATTTACATTGAAGCTATGCATACACATCCAATTCTAATTACATTTACACAAATGATTTACATGAACATTTTGGATAAACGACGACGTGAAAAACATTTTCTTTCGATCGATGAAAAACAAATACTTGAATTAAATCGACGAAAATCTATACGTTTTCGTTGGTGTCTAATGATAACATTAATGAATAATTTATCGTTGATTTCAACGCGAAAACATCATAGAAAAATGTTAATTAATAGTCAAATGAATAAATTTCATCAACGGACTTCGTCCACCTCGTCATTATCCAATGGAACTGTGACAATTGATATGTGCCAGTGAAAGATTTTATTAATTATTTGTAAAAATGAAAATAGAAAGCAAAAAGAAATTCTACTGAACAGTTTTCTTCATTTTTTTCTTGTCTCTTCACTTTGTTATTTGTAGAAATAATTCTTGTTACAGTTTGTTGCTTCGTTTGTTTTGCATTCAATCTTTTAATAAAGATTAGATTTTAATCATTCCGGAAGAAGAAGTTTTCTGCAGTTTATATCTTACTTATTTGTTGAATGGGCACTATCGTTCGTTGACTTCGTCGTCGACCGAAAACAACAAAACATTCACGACGAAATTGACTGAATGTTGTAAAATACAATGGAAATGATAGAATATGATATAAATACAGAAGACCATCGAGAAACCTTAGAAGATCTTGATCGGCCGATGAAAAAAATGCAAATGCTACCGTCGCAGGTATGGTCATAAAGAGAAAGAGAAAGGTTGTAATTAGTAAAGTAATTGATATTGATCGATGCAATTGACGAGAGTTTACAAGATTAACTGTTTGTGGATTGAAAATTAAATAATAGATTATGCCTGTATTAAATAGAATCATAAATAGAAATGGTAAACAATTGTAAACACCTAAATTTATATAATCCCATAGTGGATAGACGACAAATGCGTTCGAATAAACACTTATTGTGCCATTATCTCTGTACGAACAACCTATTATGAGAAATTGTAAATTTAATAAAGTAAAACATAAGATAACAGTGAAAATAATTCGTAGAACATATTTGCTATGATTGAACCATCGTGATTGTATGTAATACAATCCAAAGAATCGATCGCCACTGATAATAACACGCAACCAAGCCGATGATTGCGGTGCAAAATAATTCAAAAACGAAAATATTCGACACAGTGGAATTGATAATCGTTGAACAGTAAATCCTTGAATTGGACCAAGATAATGATCAAGATTCCATCCGTATAACATGAGAATATCGAATATTACTATGGCGCACATGTAATAAAATGTTGATGTTACCAATCGTTTTTTGATTCCTAATCGAAGTAGAATGAGAAACGTAAATAAATTGAGTAGAGTACCGAGGATAACTAACACCAGTGAATAATAAGCTGTAATAACGATTTCCATTGATAGTCGACTTAGTAATTTACTGAAGACAAGAAAAGAAAATCTCTCGTAGTGATAGATAAAGATTTCTAACGGCGAAATCCTTTTTTTTTATGTTAATTTGAATTTAGATTGAAAATAAAACTATATTAAAAGGATTTCTCTTGAGTTGGTGAACATGCCATTGACGGAAATATTCTAATTGTCGTTTTTAACATTAAAAAAATATTTTTTTTTGCTCGAAATGTTTTTTTGTTAGTATATTAAACTACATTTAATCTACGACTTTCTGTTGTTAAGTGATATCACATCGAAGTTTTTGACTTCATTATTAAAAGTTAGTTATCTGATTGACGTCATAAACAAAATAAGCGCATAGATTTATTTAGTTGAATGACAACCACTCTGTCAGATTGATGAGAAAGATTAAAATAGAAGATTATTAAGAATAAAAGTATTTGAGTATGTAAACTCTAGAATAATCTACTTTTTTTGTTACATTAATTATTGACAAAAGATCGTCCTAATGTCCAACAGTCAATGCATACGATCGGAGAGTCATTGTCGGTTGAATTCGTCGGAGATGTCTTCGAGATAAAATCAATGCGATAAATTCTTGACGAAACTCTTTAAATGTAATTATATACGATGGAAATGAAAGAATATGATATGTAAAAAGAAATGTATCGACTAGATGTAACGAATAGTTAGTAAGTACATCACAAAAAAATCCGTAAACAATGCTTGCTGGTAATGTCATTAATAAGAAAAGAAATGTTGTTGTAAGTAATGCAATTGAAATAGATCGATGTTGAATTCGAGAATTACGTACAGTTGTTGTACGACGAAGATAGAATAAATGATAAATTATACCAATATTAAATATCATCATTAGAATGAATGGTCCAAAATTGTAAACGCCTAAATTAATATAATCCCATAGAGGAAATATTTGATAAGTAGGAGCGTTTGTACTAACATCACCATTTGGTAACTCAAAACAACCGAAAATCATCAGATGAAGATTGAATATAATTAGAGTGATAATAATAATCATGATGATGAGAAGAACATTTCTCTGATGACTGAACCATGTTTTATTTAAACGACTTAAATATAAATATCGATCGAGAGAAATAAAAACACGAAGCCAAGCTGTTGTTTGTACAGTAAAATAACCAAAAAATGAAAAAAATTTACATGTTGATACTGTTTTAGTTTCAAGACTATAACCATGAATATCAACAAGATAATGCTGTAAATTCCATCCAAATAGAGCAAGCACATCAAAAACTGCTATTGTACGCATATAATGAATAGTTGGCTGTTTCTTTGTACCTCGAAATCGCCTTCGACAAAGTATAATAAATGTTAATGAATTAAGAATAATTCCACTAACAATCAGAAAAAGTGGATAATAAGCAAGTGTTACTGGCACAACCATCGTATTCTTTGAAGTGTTTTTCTGTTTGTTTTTAAATATGGAGATATAGGTTTTCCAGAGCTTCAAGTAGATGATTTACTAGGGATTCTAATCCGTCAGATTAATAACGCCAACATATTTTACTGTCTTACATGATTGTTACCTTTGTAATTAATGTGATTGAAACAAATTGATATTTTTTTGTGAATATTGAATACATTGGATAATGTTTACCGAATACTTTGTAATAAAAAAACAAAAAGAAAGAAAACTATCGAAATGCATGCAATAATAATGAAAACATGTTGACATTTTTGAAGCCAACATAATTCGTATAACCTGAGGACATCAAAGATTGTAATTGTTCTCATGTAATATAACGTAGATTTCGTTCTAATTCATTTGCAATATTGTTATTACTTATTCTGATAGAATAACTGTCAGAAAGACAGTTAATATTAATATATGATTATCCATGAGATTAGTCTTTTATTCGGGGAGTTTACAAATATTTTTAATCGAAAGTATTTGCCAGACATCACAGGTACATTATTCAAACTCATTTGTTTATTGTTTCAGTGAAAAAAAAACTTCGTCGATATAAATTGTCTTATGATCTTGACATTTAAATCCATGGGATATCGCTCGTGAAAATTATAAAGTTAATTCAATAAAATTATTTGTTAGAGAATAATTTTCTATAAAAAAAACATATCAGTGAGCCTTCCTAAATATCACTCACGTGGGTTGTCTCTTATTTTCTTTTTTGTTTGAGTACAAATCAATTTTAAGTCAATGGACATGAATGCAGCATGATTTTGATAATGAGATAGATAATTATCCAGTACATTAAAATACAAACACAACACAACAACTAGACATGTAACAGATTGATTTTGAACTGTTAAAATGTTTTTTTTAATTCCAGCACAAACTAAGCAATCGTATTTGTCTGAACTGTGTTTTGTTTGATTGTGTTTTTGCCAACAGTACCTGTCTTTTGTTCTAAAGTTGGCGCTATTTGAGGATTTACTCGTGAACATGTAATCATTGAAAGTAATCATATACAATGGAAATGAAAGAATGTGATAAGTATAAAGCATTGAATCTAGTGCATGTAATAAAGTCGAGCCGGCTGCATCGTAAAAAAATGCATATGCAACAGTAACTGGTATTGTCATGCATGAAAACATAAACGTTGTAATAACTAATGTGATTGCAATTGGACGATGTGGCACACGAGATTGTTGAACTGTTGTTGTACGATGATGATATACTAGATTGTGAATAACTCCACTATTAAATAGAGACATCAGAAGAAATGGTGTAATATTGTAAACACCAAGATTAATATAATCCCATAACGGATATATACGGATAATTTCACTGGTATAACTGATTTTACCGTTTGTTCTGTAATAACAAGCAAGTATAGGTAAAGGTAAATTTAAGATTGTTGTCACTAGAATAATGGATGCTGTAATGAAAAGAATACCTTTTGATTTATTGATCATCGTTCGATTCTGTCGACTCAATAAGATATATCTATCAAGTGAAACAAATACTCGAAGCCAAGCAGATGTTTGTGCAGCAAAATAATTGATAAAACTGAAGAATTTACATGTTGGTATTGAAAGATTGAGCATTGTAAATCCATGTGTAGGTGAAAGATAATGATCAAAATTCCATCCATATAACATGAAAATATCGAAAATAGCGATTGCACGCAAGTAATGCATGGATGGATGTTTTTTGACATCACGAAATGGTTCTCGACATAGAACAAGCAATGTTAACAAGTTGAAAATTGTTCCAACAATAATTAATATCAATGGATAATAGATGACAAAATCAGAATCAACTGAACTGGTAGTTGTAGCTGCAGTAGTGGTTGCCATTATGAAATTATATGTGAACTGTTTGACAGTATATATATATATACTAAAACGAAATAGACTAATGTTTAGTTTACGTCAATTTATTTATTTTTAATAATGATGGCCTGTTTTTTTGAGATCACAATGGAATTTAAATGAAAGTATGGCGAGTATAGAGAAAAATCTAGTTAACCTTTTGAAAAGAAAGATATACATTATTAAGATTAAAGTAGAATATTGTGAACAGTACTTTTATAAAATTAATAAATAGAAAATTCATGTTAAAGAACTGAAATGAAGAGAAGAGAGAAAATGATGAAGACAATATCAACATATCATTATCATTTGGTAAAACTATAAATACATTTTTTTTTGTCAGAAAAGTTTATTAACAACGAGTATTCGCATTTCATCCTATTACTGTTTCTAAAATATTTACAGGAAATATAAGAGATACGCGTAGTATGACTGATATCCTGTATAGTCTGAGAAAGTGTTGTTTTCTTAATATGAAAAAGCATTGAGACGTCAAAAGTAAAAATTAAGCTGTTCAAATGTATGATTTGTTGTGCGCTAAAAAAGAAAGGTTAAAACGACATACAGATAAGGTGAGAGACGATTGTTTCTGTAATAATATTTATCTCGACATCATCTTCAATTTGAAAAGAACGAAGTACCTCCAATATCATAAGTGCAATTCTATGAATATAAAAGTCTTCTTAATATTTACTTGTATGTCGAAGTATTTGAGATGACTATTTCATGTAAAATATGATAATTGTCAAAACTATACTAGCTGTACACGAGTTAGAAAAGCACTGTCTGTATTCATTCTTAACTATGGTTTACTGAGTAAATTTGGTTATTAAACAATTATAATAGATGAATGCTATAAAACAGTAATTTATTTACAGATGTTTAAATCCTTTCAAGAATAAAAAATCCTTTGTTAATAGCTGCAGAAAGTCAGTACAATAAGAAATAAAAGACTTTTGAATTGACGAAATGACGTCAGTTGTTGTAGATTTTATTAAATTTCCACTTTCTGTTCGTATTAACTATTGATAGATCGGTCAATGATGAAAACTACTTCAAAGATTAAATTTTAGCTCAAGATATGACTTGTGTCTTAGGCAGATTTTATATACGTCACAAGTCTAAGCAATTTTTAGATTTAAAATACCAGACTTTCGAATGTGACAAACTAGATGTGAAAATTTATCACGCTTTATTTCAAAGATAATCTTTTAAATAAGTTTTCTTATCATTAAAGTCATGTACTTTTACTAAAAAGAATTTTAATTCATTGATATCTACATTTAGTTTTCTTTTGTTTAATATTAAAGTCGTTACTCGAACTTCAATCAATGTTAATATTCAAAGCAATCTGTGAAAGATATGTCAATAAAATAAAACTAATCTTACTCACGGTGAATACTAAATACAAAGTAAATTGAAGTTTGGCAACTTTTGTTTTTGTGATCACAACAAATGATTACTAATTAGTAAAAAATGGCTTTATATATTATTAAACAAGGTTAATTTAAAAGTTTATTCAATTTAAAAGCAATACTTTTAGTGTAACGTCTATATATTTTTTAAAGGAGCCAATTATGATCTATTTGCTTTGCAAAATAAAGATGAACTTTTAAATACAAAATAATTATACGATTGAAATTTTGATCATTTTCTATTATTTATCTATAATTTCAGACTTCTACTTTTAACTATTCCATTATGTAAATATATGGCTTTTATTAGTTAGTTTGCTTTTCAAATTTCTGCATGGCTTCGTGTCTTTATTGGCTTAGATCGATGTCTGTTTTTCAATCGAGTCAGTCGAACATGGTTCGGTAAATCGAAGAGTATTATAATTTATATCAATATTATTGTTGGAATATTTTTTCTGTTTAATTGTCATGTACTTATTTTTGCTTGTTACTATGCGAAATCTGGTAGAGTTAGTCCAAATGCTAAATAATATAGATGTTTATGCTAACTATTACTATGATCTATCGATTACATCGGGCTCGTCGTGCAATAGTAGTAACTCAACATCATCGTAGTAATGGCACCACTGCCATCAAGTATCATATTTGCTTTTTTTTTCAAAAACTGTCAGTGATTCTGTATTAATAAATTTTATCCTTGTCAATGTAGTCCACACAAATTTTTTTAATTAATGATTGGATAATAGTATCAGTCGTATATAAAAATAAAGATTTATAGAGTAAAGCTAGTTTCATATCGGCAATGTATGATATTAATTAGTAGTTCGAAGTTTCAACGCGCTCTCCTATTAATCTATTTATTAGTTGTATCACAGTTTATCATTACCTTTCGATTTGATTATTGAATGTCCACTATCAGATAACAGAGATTTTTATTTACTGTTATCAAGATATGAACTTTGTAATATATCTGCTTTTAAACATGTTTTCGCTAATCTTCATAGTACATTGTATCAACTTTAAAAATAATTTGGAAGAAAAACATCTTCATCGATGCGCATAATAATTTTCTGGACAGCGTAATTTAAAAATAGCACACACGTCAGATTTAATACAGGTTTACATAAAATATGATTTAGTCATTCAAAGAATGTTCTTACCGTTATTGAGCACATTTTTGTAGTATGATATTTCTGTCTCAACTGCATTCTTTTCTTCTTTGAACCTATCAGCACTTAAACTTTATCTACTATGTAATAAACGTAAATCTAGATGTTTTATTCATATATCTACAAACAATCATTGAATCAAAAGAAATAGTAAAAATCATACTTCTGCGTAAAATATTTTTCAAAATATGTTTGATGCAGATATCAAAGAATTCTATTTCGCATCGATGAAACAAGCCTTCACATTCTATTAATCGAATTCTGGAAAGATAATTTCAGAGATAAATATCTTCACGGATGGAAACATTAAATTTTATGGTTGTATAATTATCAGCGTTACATACTTCATATTTCATCATCAAGATTGAACAAGAAAACTTCTTTTCTTACAGCTTATTTTAAATTCTATTCAAAATTGTGTTTACTCTATATTTTTCCAACAACAACTATGTCGATACCATTGCCGGATTTGATTCAAGCCTACTTTTCACTAACTGTTACAGTTGTTGGTACTATCTTCAATGTTATCACATTGATTGTTTTTTGTCGTTCATCATTCAGAAATACAAAAGCAAGACCAGCATTACATTATATGCGTGCAATGACTGTTTTTGACATTCTTATGCTCTATGGATGGAATTTTGATCATTATTTCAGTGTTATACATGGATTTTATATTCAAACCTTGACAATTCCAATATGTCGATTCTTTTCATTTTACAATTATTTTGTTCCACAAACATCAGCATGGATTCGAGTATTTGTTAGTCTCGACCGATATTTATCATTGAGTCGTTTACATAAAACATGGTTTAATCATTCAAAGAATGTTCTCATCATTATTGGATGTATCTTAGTATGTTGTTTCTGCATCAATTGCATGCTTCTTATTTGTGCTTGCTCATACATACCGAACGGTTCAATTATTATAACTGCATTGACATTTCAATTGTATCCATTGTGGGATTATGTCAATCTAGGTGTTTATAATTGTGCTCCATTTTTATTTATGGGTCTATTCAATTCTGGAGTAATTTATCATTTGATTCGTCTTCGTCAAACATCATCGATTCAAAATTCACAAATTCAACATCGAGCTATTTCAATTACATTGGTGATTACAACGTTCTTATTCTTGTTTATGACTATACCAGCAACTGTTGGCTTTGCCTTTTTCTATTCGAATGAAACTATAATAATTCTTCGTGTATTAGATGGCATCCTATACTCGTATCATGCACTTTCATTTGTATTATATTTGATTACATTTGATGAGTTTCGACGTGAATTTATTGCTATGATCACAGGCAAGAGAAACACTGGACGAATAGGTCCTATGACTCTTACTGGTACTGCAAATCAAACAGCAAATACAGTTTAATTTTTTTGTTGTATTTAATCATATATTTGTCGTCGTGTTTACATAAAATAGTTAGTATCTAAGAAATGAAATATTCAAATCATTCTACATACACTTGTCAGATAATATAACATCAATGTTTCGTTCCAGGCATTTTCCAGGGTCTTGAAAAAGTCATTTAGTATATTCCAATGATGTTAATAAGTAAAATTCAAGCAACATTTTGACGAGAAAACAATTAGAGACTTATGTTCATCTAATTTCAAAATAGCCTTCATCTTAGTTTTCTTGTAATGTCACAGCTGTTGCCGTTAGTTTTTTTCGTTTCAAACCATTTATCTATTCAAACGTGAAGTGATCTGATATATTGATTTGTTTTTGCACAGACAACAGATGTTTAGGGTGAAACTAAATTAAAATCTTTCGAAAAGAAACCAAGTTTAGTTGACGTATAGACACCAGAGAATCAAAATAATTTCTCAAAAAAAAAAACAACAACAACAATGTTTCAATTATATTGACGATCGACATCGAAACATTTGATCATTTCTACTTGAATTTCTTATCTATTTCTTTCTTTGTTTCGCTTTCTTTTCATGATTTCAATGTATTCATCAACTGCACAACAAAATATCTCCTATAACAATACAATATTAACTTCATTTCGTACAACGAATTCGTATTTTATTGCGTATTATCCTCTATTTCTAGTTATTATTGGTACAATTCTTAATCTTTTAACATTCATTGTTCTTTGTCAAGCAACATTTAATCATAAACGAAAACAATCTACGATTTATTATATGCGTGCAATAGCTATTTTTGATATACTGATGTTATACGGTTGGAATTTCGATCATTTTATATCGAATGTATTCGGTTTTCTTCTTCAACGATATTCTATATTTTCATGTAAAATCTTATCATTTCTTAATTATTTTTCAGCACAAACATCAGCATGGTTACGTGTATTTATGTGTATTGATCGTTATGTATTTCTCACACGTCTTCATCGTACATGGTTCAATCATTCTGAAACTGTTGTAATTATCATCATATTTCTTATTCTATTTCTCGCGTTATTTAATATTCATATTCCATTATTTGCTTGTTATTATAATGATTATGGTCAAATCAATGTCAATGCACGTTACTATCGCGTCTACCCACTATGGGATTATATTAATTTATTCGTTTACAATTGTTTACCTTTTCTATTAATGATTCTATTTAATAGTGGCGTAATCTATTGTTTAATACGTTTGAAATATTTAAGTTCAATAAAAAATTCTCGCATACAATATCGAGCCATATCGATTACATTGGTTCTAACAACGTTCTTGTTTTTATTGATGACAATTCCGGCAACTGTTTCATTTGCTTTTTTCTATTCGAAAGCTAGTATTACGCTTTTACATGTGTTCGATTCGATTTTATATACCTATCATATATCATCATTTCCATTGTATTTTTTTCTCTACAATGAATTTCGACAAGAATGTCTCGCGTTATTTAAATGTACAAGGAACAAAAAACGAAAATCTTCGTTTCAACTTCGAGCTTTGCCATATATTGTCGAAAGAATTTAGTGCTGAATAAGATTCAGACATTTTCAAATAAATATTACGAATAAATATTTTAAAAACAACTTGATACACGTCTGCCATCTCACAATTAAACCGTATAGTTTCAGATTCCAAAGTTAATAATCATTTTTGAGTATTAAAGCTTTTCTCAGAACAAATATGCTTTCTACTGCCATCTATACATACGGTTTGTTTTATTCTATTGGAAGAATTCGAACAGGAAAATTCTTATTCGTTATTAATCAACAAATTTGCCCATGTGAGAAAAAATGATATGGTCGCTCATTGTTCGTCATCCGACGTGCTGTCTTGCTTTTTTTGTTGTTATCTTTGAATTTGATTTGAAAAACTGAATGCTTTCAATTATTTTAGAATGATTAATCAATTAATTTCGCTTTAGTGTTGATT
>ERZ781399.2131-NODE-2131-length-16458-cov-4.282936_pt1 | contig 16458 bp, 17 predicted proteins | sample MGYA00511014_ERZ781399 | MGnify/ENA primary metagenome ERZ781399 (study PRJEB29847, sample SAMN06458254) | wastewater metagenome | isolation source: Wastewater bioreactor | place: South Africa: Cape Town | study: EMG produced TPA metagenomics assembly of the...
TATGTTTTTTAGTCGGCTTTTCATACAATCGAACACAAGCATTCAGTTTACCAGGAACCAAAAAAGGCATGAAAGCCTTAGTCACTGGTCAGTTGAAAACCTATTATTTTGTCCATCATTCAAGTTTGTTTTGTTTGTCTTCTTCTAAAGGTCAAACACGAATTCGTAAAATCCATTGTTCTGTACCTCCGACATCATCTCCCCTATCGACACAATCAATAGCTTCGACAACCAAAACATCATCACGTACATCGGGATCTCCAGCTCGTCCACAAGACACATCTGCCGATGACGAAGCTATCGTTCTCTCGCGTTATTCAGGTGGTTTCATACCTGATCCAACAGCTCCGAAAAAAATCGAATCCCTCGATTGGCCAGCACCTATTGCTATTCAAGCCGTGCCTGAACTCATGAAATCTCATCGTAGTCGAAGCGAATCTCGCACTGAATCTCGTTCACATCGATCTCAACATCACAGTCAAACCGCACCTACTGCACATACATTATCACCTTCATCGCCTGTTCCTACAATCATCGATCAACAGCAAACGCTAACCGATGACATAACAATAACAAGTGCAAATTTCGATGACGATGACGAAACAACTGATAACGAACTTCGTTACGATCCACAATTAGAAAAAGATATAACGATTATGACCAAACTAAAAGACACATCGGGCATGGCACATGCTCTACTCGAAGATCTACGTACGCAAGAGAAATTTATCGCACGACAATTACCACTCGATCCATGGAAAGCATCACGTTCGCCGTCGGCAGCTGTCGAACCACCGCGACGTTGCCGTTTCGATTCACCGAAATTTGCGTCACCATCACGACGTGTTCATACACATTCATCATCAACAACGAACGCCGATGATAGTATTGCGGGCCTATCAACATCGATATCGACGACACCCGCCGGTGGAAAACGTGTTACCCTACCGAGATATCAACAACAAGGTAAGCAAAAAATCGAACGAAAATCGAGCTTTTCCTATTGCTTGTTCTCTCTCGTTGCTCATACAAACAAAATCGAACAATTTAGGTCCTATCGCTTATGATTTCGTCAGAAGATCACCAGGTTTGATCAGATAAATCCAAATTTTGATCTTATTCATGCACTTATTCATGCATCGTTTTCCCTTTTTTCTCATCTTTATACTAAAACCAAAAAAAAAATATATACAGCTTTTTCTTTTTATTTTCTGTCTTCGCGTCTTATTCGATAAAACCTTGACTTTTGATTTTTAGCTCTTCGACCAGGTTATGGTTTAACATTATCACCTAAAGCTCAAACATTACCAACTTGTCTCGATATGCAAAGAAGTTGCGATCTAGATTCAACGGATCTCGGTACGACTACTTCATATTGTAAATTACTTTCGTTTAAATAAAAACAAAATCGATAAATTCAATTTCGTTCTTTCATTCGTTTAGATTCACATGATGGTGATCACAACAAATCAGTAAAAGTATGTAGTTTCATTTTTCGAATTTTCATTTCATTTTATTTGACTTGTCTTTTGGTTAGACAATCGATGTTGGCGGTGGCGGTGATCGTCGATATATTGAATCTCAACATGCGCCTTCAACACGTTCGGCACCGACAATAATGAACAATCCAAAATTGTATCCATATGAACAATTAAAAGTTAGTTCAAAGCAACGTTTACCGTCAGATGTTGATCGAGATCATCTAGAGGTATTTTGTTTGTTCTTTTGAATGAAACTATTTTCGTATTTGTTTTCTTTCAGCGTCATCTGTCTGATAACGAATTTCATACATTATTCCAAATGGCACGATCTGATTTCTATCGTTTGCCCGATTGGCGTCGAATAGATCTCAAAAAACGCTTTAAACTTTTTTGATGACGACAATTTTCGTTCAAAAAACTAATCAATCTATCTCATTAGATCGTTTTTTATCCCGAGAATGCTTTCTGCTTTATTGTAGATGCGCTGCATTGCGTGTGTGTGCGTGTATTATTTCTTTCATTCGTTCTATTTTATTTTATTTTATGTGCGCGTGTATACATATGAGAAACATTTATCTATTGAAAAAAAACGCAAATTCAATTGTTTTTTGTTTTGTTTTGTTTTTTTTTGTTTCTTTTCTCGTTGGTTTGTTGTGTCAGATTGAAAGATAAAAACGCGGGGAAAGAGTTTCTTTTCTGATTGCCTTATGAACAAAATTAACCAAGACAATAACAAAAAAACAGCAACAAACATTTTCTTTTGCTAACATTACTTTTATTAGTTCTTTCTCTCTTTCGTTCTTTTTTGTTTGTTTGGGTGTTTCCTTTTTCTTTTCTTGTTTCTTTCGTTGTTGTTGTTTTCTTTTATGCCGGACGAGAAGAAAAAAAAAACGAGAAAGGAAAAATTGAAATATGAATATATTAGATATCATTTTGTATTTTTTTCTTTCTTTTTTACTTGATTAACCTTGGCTATTTGCAATGGAAAATAGAAACTAGCATGTAAAAATAATAATAATAACAAATTGTTTCGTTCCGTTTCGATAATAATCATCATCTTTTCGGTATTCTCAAGAGATAAACAAAGAATTCCATCAAACCATAGGAATGAAGTTTGCTCGATATCGAATCAAATGTATGCAGAACTCGATCCATTAGTCGTAGTAAACAAACGACCATGACATTATTCTATTTGCCGAAAAGTTGTTTTTTTTCTTATATTAATCCATTTCGATATATATAATCGAATGAGTTGAATTATTAGTTTTTAATTGAGATATGCATGATTGAAATAGATGAAGAGATGAGCTTTTAATCACTCATTCATCATTTAAATATAAACAGTGAACAAGTCGAAGAGGTTAGATGAAAGATAAATATGACAATCATCTTTCATTGATTAGTATATCAAAAGGAGAAGAAGAATTTTCTATATTTTTCGTAGATCAGTTATTAGAATAATGGTGTTTCATGATGCAAGCAAATCTATGCTAAGAATAACTGAACGCAAGATCTTTCTTTTTAATTTGAAAACTGAATAATAATTAGTTAGTTTTAAAAATAGATTAGTTTCAATTTCGAGATTAAAATCAAACGTACGTATTCATTGATAATATTTCTCATGCTAAAATTTTAATTATTGAAATAGAAATCAATGACGTCAATGTTATGTTTGTTTCTGAAAGAATGCGGAACTGAGGTATATTTAAGATAATATGGAATCTTAAGTATTATAGTCTACTATCAATGTATTTTTAGATGCTAATGAACGTTCTAAATTTATTATTTCATCAGGTTCGAGTGATCAATTAGAAAAGTTTTAATATGCAGATTTTATATTAAAAGTCAAACGATTGAACAAAAACAAAATTAGATCGAATTGTATTCAATTGATCTTTGACATGAATAAATAATTGTACACTCATTACTAATTTTTTTTAATAGAAAAAAAAGCTATATTAAATATGTTGAAGAAATTGTCAACTGAATAATAAAACTAATTACCAAACAAGATTGAACCCATTCAGTACTCTTATCTTTCTCATAAACAATGCCTATATAGTAGAAAGAAAATGTCGAGAAACTTCCGTTTCCGTTGATTAGTTTAAATTTCAAAAGCTAAGATATATTTTTATCAAATAAACAAAATCTAAATTAGAGGAATTTGCTTTTTTTTTTACCTTGATACAATTTATTATTGACAGAAAAGATTAAAACGAATGACAAAAAAAAAGAAATGGAACATTCACAACTAAAAATTGTTTTTTTTCTTTTATATTACACATGAATTAAATTTCGTTTTGTGTTTGTTTTTGTTCTTCTTCTAACAACACCAACCGTTCGATCGAGAAGCATTTGACATATTATACGAATTATCTCGATTATTATTCGTTGATGACATACCCGGTATTTTCATCATATCATTGAGTGAAAAATGGCCATTATGAGCAGTTTTTCGCGTTAATTCTTTATCTAATAGAGCTTGAGCTGTAGCCATAAATGCTAATTCAACATTTTGACCTGTTTTAGCTGATGTTTCAAGAAAACTAACTTCATAGTCACGTGCTAAACGTTCGCCAGCTTCTCTCGAAACAACACGTTGCGATTTATCAATTTTATTTCCAATTAACATTATGATAACATCATCATGAGCGAATTCTTTTATTTCACTTAACCAAGCTGAAATATTTTCGAATGATGAATACGATGTCACATCATAGAGTAATAATAGTGCATTCGCATCACGATAATACGAATGTGTCACAGAACGAAAACGTTCTTGACCAGCCTGAAAACAAACCAAAAACGTTTTAATTCTATTTAAGAAAAACAAATTTTTACTGTATCGAATATTTGTAATTTAATTTTTTTATCACCAAGTGTTACTAATTTATTTCGAAAATCGATCCCTACAGTTGCTATAAAACTGCCAGCAAGGAATGTACCATCTTTAAAACGTACAAGTAAACATGTTTTACCTAGAAATATCAATGAAATCAATTCAAAATGAAGAGTTCTGTTTTTTTTTCTTTCATATTAACTTACCAACACCACTATCACCTAGTAACATCACTTTAAATTGATATTGATTAGTCGGATTAGGAGTAATCATTTCCGCTGATGGTGACGAGGCTAATGAGAGATTTGCTGTGCTTGGTGTTGTTGATGAATTTTGATTGAATGTTTCAGGTCGAGATGGTAGATCGTATTGTAGAGGAGTTAATGGGCCTGTGTAAACGTATCCTTCGCCATAGGTAACAATCGATGACCGATCTGTATTGACTTGTGCTAGTGATGTTGAATTTATTGGTTTGGGATATAAATTTGGCTGATCCATATAGATTTTGAGTTTCTTCTTTCTTTTCTACTTTAAATAAAGAAATAACTTCTTTTCTTTCGTTCTCTGGCTGTCTTTTGTTAAGAAATATATTAATTATCACATTATATTAAATCTAGAAGAAAAAAAACGCATGTATCGCGTCTTGCTTGCTAGGTAAAATGAGCATCAATGTAAAGAAAAAAATAGTGACGAGTCATTTTCTTTCTTTTTTTTTCTCCTTTTTTTATCTGCTTTGACATTTAGTCGGATATATATTAATAAACAGTTATAATTCTCATTAATGTTCTCTGAATCATACGAAGCAAAAGTACAGTCTTATTCGTGTTGTTTTTGTTTTCGAGATTTATCTCATACGACAGAGATTTTATTAAAGTGAAACAAAAAAAAACATTGAATACTAAGAAGGATGAATGAGTACGTACATGTTTATCAGACGAGATCGAGCTCAATCGAGAAAAAAACACAAAGAAAAAAAAAGCTGCTCAAAATCAGTGAGTGCAGATTGCACAAGAAAGAGAATTAGTCAAGCGATTTTTCTTATTCTTATTGAAATGTATTTACTTAAGCTATTGTTCGACTTGTCAGTTGACTATTGTTACTCGATGAAGAAACAATAATTTCTTTGTCGAAAAAGAATTGTCATTAAATATTCAACTAAGTTTCTTCTAGTATAACTGAAAAAAAATGAATGTTGAAAGAATTAAAAAACAAGATAGAAAATAAATGAAGAAGGAAAACGAATGAACGGACGAGAGAAAGAGAGAGATGGAGTCAGGAAAAAAAGATAGAAAAGAAAATGAGCGGAAAAAAAAGCAACTGTGTTACAACGTCAGTTAGTGCGGCTATTTATGAATGTGGGAAAAAAAACTCAACGAGACTATAGTACTAACATTGTCAATTACCAATCATGTTCCCGTTTTTCTTTCTTATTTTCCCTTGTCGTCGTCTTCAATACTCTTATATATATTTTTTTCTTCTTGTTGCACTAATCAACATTCGGAAACTACAAACTATGACAAAAATAGCAATTATTATGCCTGATAGATTTTACAGGAGAATTCTGAAATGTGTATTAAAAACATTCTATTTCATGTTTATTTACTTGTCATTAGGTGAAAGAGAGAAATGAATGCCTATTCTCAAAAAGTGATTACGTATAAACATATGTTTAAAGTTAAAATTCGAAATATGATTGTGTCAATAAATCAGTAACCCTTAAAACTACGAATGTGTATAGAATATGAAAATCAAAAGGAATATATATATATATATATGGTAATATAGATGATCTCATCAATAGTTTATTAGTTCGTGCTTAGATTTTTATTCGATCTATTTTGTGCATGACACAAACTTGCATTCAATTCTTTAGTTAACGACGAGTAACAATAACAGACAAACAAACCCACAGACACACACACACATATATATATATATTCATAAGTATAAAAAGAACAAGGACAAAAAGTAGAAAAAAAGGAAGAAAATCACAGAACCACTTATGCATATACGTATATACTCTTCGCAAAATGCTCATCCACTCTCATTCACCTGATGTCGCAAAGAACGGCAGTCTTATTATTAAATGTAAGCTTCTGCTTTTCTTCTCTCGTCAACTAATTGTTATTTTAGATGCTCGAAGTTCTTGTTTCTTTTTTTCTTTCTTCTTCTTCTTCTTTTTTTTTCTCATTTGTCGTCAAAGAGTAGTTCATGATGATGATGATGCTGTTGATGTTGTTATTGTAGCCGTTGGCATCGATATTGTCGAGCACGTGCACTTCGAACTCATTCATTTCCGTCACGATAAAAGAAGGATGACTTGTGTCTATTTCTTTCATTTCGTTTTTCAAGTGAATTCTCTCTATCTTTTAAGATCTGTCAACAGTTCAATACATCATTCTTTGTCAAAAGCAAAAGCAAAAGAAAATTAAAATTGATTATGTTGTCTTTGTTCAATCAAAGGTTGTTAGGCTCTCCTTTCATGGAAACAAAAAACCAATTAGTTTTTCATGTGAATATCGATGTGAAATCTGAGATGACTGTTAATTCAATAAGAATAAAGATAATTGAAAAGTGACTTTCGAAACTAATCTGTTTGTCTCCAATCCAGCATATCTATTTCTCGGATAGAAAAGAAAGAAGTGTGAAGATAAATACGAAGGAACAAAAAAACACAAGATTAATTCTCGTGAGAATCTTATACTCTTTTCTTTTTTAACAATTACTATTAAATACAGTGTGTCGAAGGTAAATCTTCAATGAATAATCGAGTGGAAGAGAAAGGAAATGTTTTCTACGTTGTTGACACTTTTAATTATTGAAATAATTTATTTTTTATTGCTCATTAATATATTTCTACGAATGAAATGTACTAATCAGAACAAAATGTTCGTGTAAAACTAATTGACAAATCCGATATTGAAACATGAATAGTAATTGTTTTTGTCTTTCTCGGCAAAGAAGCGCTTTTCCATGTAACTAACTTCTTGTTTTTCATTTTTGTTCTTTTTTTTGCTTCAAAATGAAGATTTCACATCGACAACTTCGTTTAGTTCTTCGAATTCTTTTTTGTCTCGGACTTTTTTTCGGTTTCATTGTTTTTATTTATGAATTGACTATTGAACAGAGAATTCTCTATATTATCTGTTATATCTGTTATTTCATTGCGACTACAGCTGTACTCTATCTTTTATTTGCACGTCAACGACCTAGTCGTTATTTTGCCTATGGAACATTCTATGGCATGTGTTTTGTAACTGTTCTCTTCTTTGTCACTTATATTCATAATTCAGCAACAGTCGTTTCAAAAATGACAAATCAATTGATTGATCAAATCGAACATCACAAAGAAACCAGTGGGCCGATCGTTGTTATGGTTCGACTTAGCAAGTTTGTTTCGGCATATTTCTTTTTCTGTCTGTTTTTTTTCTAAATAATGCATTGGAACTGATTTTTAGATGTTGTTTAATAGATGATCGTGAAAATACAGAAGAAGATTTTAAAAATTTTCAAAATACATACGTTGAAACATGTGGATCTGTGGATTATAAATCTGCACGATCATGTCAACCGTTTATTCGTAGTCAAAGAAATTTTATAATACTTCTTTGTTGTTTTATGATTATTTTACGATTGATGACACTCTATCTTCTATGGAAATATATCACTGATGAATATAAGAATTCAAATGACGAACAAATCACTAGTGGAAGTAATGACGATGTACGAACGTCAACAGCAACTTCGATTGCTTGAAAACAAAGAAACACTTTTTGAAATCAAATAAAAAAAACTATAACTATTTTATTTTCGAAAGATAATCTAAAAACCACAAAAAAACGATTAGATAAGTCCAGGAATGAATGCATATGGCACTCGTTGACAATATGTTGTCCAATCTTTGCCATATTTAGCTTGACATCGTGCCATATCACGTGTATATCGATGAATAATCATACAGAAAAAGAATATCGGATAGAAATAAGGTAAAAGACCAGGCCATTGATAACAGGATAATCCCCATAGAGTTGACATACAAATATCAGCTGTATAAGCTGGTTTTCGACAATATTTCCAGTAGCCATCGATTAACAATGGTGAACCACATTCGGTTTTTAAATATTTCGGATTTTGAATAACATTCCATGGCATTTGCGGAAAAGCATTTCGTGCAATATCAATACCTTGTTGTTGCATACGAAAACGAATCTTTTGCGATAATGATGAATCCCAAACATAATAAGCAAGAATAAGTATAATAAAGAATATTATCATTAATACGGTTGAAATATTTTCTGTTGGCTGTTGTGTTCGTAGTGAATTGACAAGAATATAATGAGCTTGAAAACAATAAACAAATGGCACACCAGCAAGATTCCAATAGATTAACATCCAACCCCATTTTTCATAGAATATATCCCATGTTACTGGGATACATTCTTCACCTTTGATACAAGCATTGATATAGAGTAATTGAGCTATTAAAATAAATATCATTGGCCAAGTTATGAAGCCAAATGTTTCATATTGTTTAACGGCTGCCGATGCAACAAGAATAAATAATAACAACCAAGATAATCGTACTTCGGCAAGCATTTTTAAATCAACGTCTTGTCCGAATAGTTTCATTCGAGGATTAAGCCAAACGCCCATGAAAAAATCATAAATAGGCGAATGAGTCATTCGACATGTTTGATTTGTTTTTAATGCATGATAATGTATACAAATTGACACCAAATCACTACAAATAACAGCTACACAAAGTACAGAACCAAATTGATCGGCTAGGATGGTGATTTTAAATAGACCAGTGAGATGTAAAATAGGAAGAATAATTAAAGTTAAATACCAACTAGCTAATGCATTACATTTATATGTATATTGTCGATTATTTTCTGTTGGAATAGGAAGACCTTTAACTTCAGGACCAGGTAGAATAGCTGCAAGTACGAGATGAGAAAGACAAAAACCTGTATAGAGAAAAAAAGCTGTCCATGTTGGTAAACATGATTCGTTAACATGATCAATAAATTCATCGAATGATGATGGATAATAAATACCACCGGAACTATATCGTAATGATAGAGCAAAATAAAATGGTATAACATGAGAGAATATCATAATACAAATAGCACCTATAGTACCACCAAATTCTTTCGGTTCAACACTCATTTTTGTCTATATTATATTCTCGTTTACAACATTCATCTATTTAAGCATAGACGTATTCGAAAAATCACGCCATATCTTAGTCACACAGAATGAAATCTAGTGTTTTGTTTTTTTTATCCGATCACGCCATATAACTAACAAAAAATTTATGCGTTATCAAAAAAAATCAACATAGCTAATAATCGTCTTATGTAGAAAATCTTTATCATCAATCTTCTTTAAAGTTCAATTTTAATTTATTATCATAAATGAAGCATACAAATTAAAAAAAATAATAATATCGATTAATCTTATCTCGTGTCTTTTTTCTTAGTTATCTTTCATTTTTTTTTCGTAAAATAAATCAAATAAATAGAATAATAACAACAACAATAGTAATAATAAGAATAATAATAACGAAGAAGAAAAAGAAAACAATTATGTTCTATACATCATGAATATAGTTCATTCGACAAAAATCTTGATTTTTTTTTCAAACAACTAATTTAATAATTAATGTCGACTTACAAGCGTATATGCATGCACAGAACCATCATCAGTACCAAAAAAGAAGAGACCATCATTGTATGTTATTGTTGTTATCGGTATATTATCACATACGGGTAATGTGTGAATTTTTTCACATAACTTTAAATTCCAAATATCACATGTACCATTACTTAAACCAATGATTAACAATTGAGATGCGTAGAAAAATGATGTAAATGTATGTCCATTGGTTGGAGAATTTTGAGTAAAAACATCTGTACCCGATAGAATATCGACGAGTGTCATAGTTGTACTTGTTAAGTAAGCAAGAAAAAGACAATCCGAACGAAATGTTAATGATAGAATCGGCAATGTTGCTGATGATAATTGTTTAAGAATTTGTCCCGTTTGAAAATGACATAAATGAATGGCACCATCTTGACAACCAACAGCTAAAAGTCCATGTTCTTCTAAAATATGCATCGAGTTACACGGCGTATCGAATGATATATCATATTGCATTTCAATTTTTGATAGTAGATGATAATTTTGTTGAAATTTATATTGATTATTTTCCGTTGAAAGAAGATTTTCTAATGACCAAAATCGAACAGTTGCATCATTGGATGATGTACATAATATTGTTGGTGTCGATTGATTGGTTATATATAAATCCGTTATAACATCATCGTGTAATATTTGTGAGAATATAGCTGTGCCAGTTTCTAGATTATAAACATAGAGCGTATGATCAGAACTTCCAATGAACGCTAATGAACATTGATCCGATGTTTCGTATTCGAATTGAACTTGAATCGATTTCAAACAAGTTAAACGACGTACTGAAACTAAATAGAATGCTTCGGATTTCATTCGATCGATAAGATAATTTCGAAGGAAACCATCATCACTTATTGTTAGTAAATGTGTTGATGAATGCATTGGATGTGGAACGATACGTGTGATAGCTGATTTATGTAGACGACAAACGGAATCGAATTCGAATTTCATCGTTTCACCGTCGGCAATCGTTGAGAACGATTGACTTCGAGGACGATCGGAATTCGATTCCGATGAATCCAATATTGAATCTTGAGAATTCAACGAAGCTGCATTTAACGTTAGTTTTTCCTTTTCTTTTTCTAAATCATCTAATTCTTGTTTCGTTAATTTTCTCGGATGTGGTTTTGTAAATAACTGTTTCGGTACTTGTCCAAATTCTAAAATCTGCGTTTGTACAGACAATTGTTCGTTGAAATCATTTTGCAATTTCGAATTTTGTGCCGGTTCACCGTAAGTCAAATAATGAAATAAATTATCAGCTTGTCGTGCTTCGTCGCCTCGTTGTTTATAACCAAATATAAGATCAATCCATTCATGTAAATGTTGAGAAACATAATCACTTTCCAAAGCTAAACGCATTTTATAGACGAAATCTTTGGTATTCTCAGCCCATGGCGGTAAAATAACATCATTGACACGAATACTATCATGTCGAATGCCGAATTCAATATGAGATTGATTGAGAAGAAATTCTCCATCTTGACGATGTTCAGCATCGTCATCTTCACTATCATGAAATGCTGATGTCATATAAAATTCTGGCAATAATTCTTTAACATCCGAATCACTTGTTAAAACACTTGAAGAAGAAAACAAAACACACACATACAAACTTGTTCTTTTTCAAAAATATCGTCAATTTGCTAATCTACCTTTTCCATGTATCGACTATCGAATGAAATAATCGATCGGGATGATCGAATCGTCCACCATTTAAACATAAACTTAATTCCGGATGTAATCGACAAAGAAAATAAACAACAAAGCCCGGATTCGAATAGAAACTACCATAGAGAAAACGTTGATGATCCGACGGTAAACACATATTATCATAACGTTCTTTTAATCGTTCTAAACGTTCAATATTCAATGCACCGATAGGTTTACTTAGATCACGAAATGTTTGAGGATCATTAAGATCTAAACTAGTTGACGTATAATTTCTTAAAACCCATGGAAACACGGGATATTGTGAACAATCATGAAATGAACGTTCACCTCGATCGTTTAGATAGAGTAAATAATCGAAATTCGATATTAAACCTTGCTGGCAACGAAGTGTCATATTTTCGAATGATGTTGGATCGATGTGAACTGATGTTTGAGCAAGAACAAGATCGTAAAATGTCGAACAGATATTTTCATTTGTAAAAACAAAATAAACCATTTTCTTCTGTTTACGTTGTCTTCAAAGAAAAGCAAATCAATCAAATTTTCACCTGAAAAAAAACAAACAAACAAACTTTTCAGTTATTCGAAATTGTAATTCGCAACCAATCGATCGAAATTTATATCGTCGTTTTGTTATTTTAACTAATGTTTTTAATTCATATTGAATCAGTTGTTGTTCACTGATATTATTCAATGCTTGAAAATAACAACATTGATTAGTTAACAAACATTTACCGGGATTTTGTATCAATGGTTTAATAACATATGTATCCTGTTCGAAAAGAACTTTTTCATAAATATCTTTCAAACGTGTATAATCACATTTTAACATTTTCAAACGTCCTTGAACAATCGATTCAACCATAAGAACTTGATCACAAAATGGTAATGTGCTCGAACGATACAATGGTCCAAGAACAGATAAACATTCTTCAACATTTGTATAAGTAAATTCAAACGAGAATTTATGTGTTTCATAGATTGTCGTATACGGTTCAATACGTCCATTGATTGCCATAAGCACGACCGATGAAGCAATTAAATTTAAACTATTCGATGATTTTCTATTCGTATTCGATGTTATAATTGTTGCTGACGTTAAACTTATATCATTTTTGCCACTATCTTGAAATTTGGATATTTCTTTATAGAATATTTTTATCATCGGTGAACGTATATCATTGGGTACGAATACTAAACATCGTGAACAAATTTTTAAGAGACCTTTAATTTTTGCTTGTTGATCATCATTAATTGAACTCTGACAAAAAACTGCGTAGTCTTCGAAATAGATTTCATTAGCTGATAAATTATATAAAGAAAATTGATGTGGACGTACAGCCGTTTCACGTCGAGTTACCATTGACGTTTTCTTTTCTTTTTTTTATTCTAAAAAAGATCATAGAAAAACAAACAAACAAACACAGAAATAATTAAAATTTGCTTGTCTGCATTAATTATCAATCAAAATAACAAAACTATTTATTATTTAAAACATAAAGATATTCACGAATCCATGTCTTCTACAGATTCATCCGTATATTCATCTAGATCGACATCGAAATAGTTCCGTTCGATTAATGTCCGCAGCATACTTTCATCTAATGTAAATAATTGACGTCGAACAGGTGAATCTGTTGTTTGAAGTGAGACCAATTTTGAATCGGTGAATTCATCGCTCGAATATGTCCAACGAACATGAGATCGTAGATAATCCCACTAAAATGTAAAGAATGTTTCGTCACAATACAACATTTTCAATCTTAGTTATATATTTTTATTATCAGTGAGTTCGTTTTTTTTTCTCTCTCTCTCTCTGTCTTGTCTTAGGTTGTGATAAACACCTACGACATGTTTGTGTTCTTTTCTTATCAATTTTCAAGCACCAAAAAAAGAAAAAGAAGAACAACTTTCGAAACTATTTACCGATGTTGAGATAATATAATTTTCATATGGATGCCAGGATATATCACGAATACATTTCTCTCGATTTGCTTCAGGATTGTTAGTCGATGATAGAGTCAAACGAATTTCACCCGTAAGCACATCGTAAACTAAACGCAAACAAAGAAAATAATAAACAAAAAACAAATCTTTTGAAAGAAACAAACTTTGAATAGAACCATTTGATGAACCGGTGATAATATATTTTTGTCCAGTTGTGAATGCAGGCGAAAAATAACAACGAATAAGAGTGTGGGTCACTGAATGACCACGATAAGTACGAACACTTGGATCACCTGGTATATAGCAATTATTGACTAGATAAATAAAAATAATTCGAGAATTAAATAAATGATAATTCTCTTACGTTGTTCTTCAAATACATCATAACGATAAGCCCAATCATTATTGACATTATTAGCTAATTTTCGACTTGTTTCAATGGTTGATTCGTTTGCAAAACGACGCATATCCCAAAGTTTAATACTTTGATCTTTACTATTTGAAATTAGATATCGTGTATCCATCTAAACAAAAAGTGTTTTTTTTTACAAAAAACTATCGAAAATATATTCACTAGATTCATACTCGACTATGAATGAATGTAATACCATTTGCATGACCAGCGAATATGCCGACAGGTTTCGGTTGATCTTCACTTAAAGCTCGTCGATCCCAAACCGAAACGAGATTATCATCCGATCCACTGACAATCAACGAATTCGAATTGTCAATAAATCGAACAGCATTAACATCATCTTCATGAGCTTGAACACGTAATGTTCGTCGTTGTTTATTTAAATCATAGATATATACATGCGCATCGTTCGATCCTCCGATGATTTCTGAACCATCGTCGGAATATTGCAATGAAAAAATAGAAAAACTATGATTGTCAGGGCGCAAATGTAAAGGAATAATTCGTCGATGATTTGCATTGTCATTGAGTGTCACCAAATAGACTAAAACAAAACGAAAGATTAGATTATACGAATGTCATTTTTTTTTCATTTCACTTGATTGAGACCATGTCGAATAAGCAACACTATTTCGATCTGGTGATAGAGCAGTATCTAATATTGACCAGCCAACATCGTCAACAGGAATTTCGGCAAGATTTTCGAATGTTCGACTTGTCGATGTATCATAAAGACGAATATGTTGATCTATACGATTCATCGATACAAATATTTGTGTTTTCATCTCTTAATTAACCTTGACAAGCACTGAAAAATCGTTGTCCATCTTCGGAAAATTGTCCACAAAATGTTGGCTGTGCGATCGATGCAATAATTTCGCCTTTATTTGGTAGCAATCCAAACAAAAAAAGAAACAAACAAACACAAAAATAATCGATAAGATGAACAATATGCCGAAAGTAAATCCAATACCTATCGATTGTTTTATGTCGTGCGTTTGCACAACGACGAAAATTTACAAAACCTAATTCACGCTAATTGCAAATGAAAAGTAAATTCTCTGTTGTTTTCTTTCTTCCAAAGAACGTATTCAAACCTCTCGTAATAATGTCACAGAATTTCTCTTTAGACTGGTTCGTTTCGAATTCGTTCGATACGCGCATTTCACCGGATGAAAATATGTTGAATAGAGATCACGTAATGCTTCGATCTGAACAAAGAACCAAATCAACAAAATTCACAACAGATCTGATTGTTACTTTTTCAGGTGATTGTCGTTCGATTTCATTCGAAGAGATCGATTCTATGCAGAATAAAATATCGAAATAATATTCGCTGATATTTCATTTTTCACTACCTTCAGACAGATATTTACTGGCACTTTGAAGTGACATATTAAAAGCTAATTGTCAAATCTAGCCAAGAACCAACAGCGTATAAAATTTTCTTCTTTTCGTGTTTAGCTGCTGATCAATCGTCGATGACTCATCGTTTAATCAACGAATCTTGACGTTGAATTTCAAATTATAGATTAAAATTGATTTCCTACTGAAAATATTTACAGAAATATAATTTAGTCTTTATTTCAAAACTATTCAATTAGAATTCCAATGAATTTATACTCATTTTGTATATTTTCAATGTATCATTCACTAGCGTCATCTCGTTATTCGAGCTTTAGAAAACATTTCTAGTTGATCGATTTGCAAATGACTTATTTTTTGAAAATAAGAAATAAAAAAACTTAATGAAATTATTTCAATTATCTTCGTGCACAATTTTAAACGACATCTAAATTCACTGAAGAACCATTTTTGACTATAGAGTACACTAGAAGAAATTTTGGTCCTCTCTCGTTTATTCATTGAAAAATCCGATTGGTTGCATAGTTTATTTCTTGGACTGTACAATGTTGTTTTTTTTATAGATTTTTTTTCTCAGATCTTACTAGGAAAAATGAAGCGATATTGAGGATATATCGAATCTGTCGTAGAATCAAGATTTAATCTCTATTGATCTATTTAAAAGTCTTGATTCGAATTTAAAACAAAAATACAATCAATGGAAAAAATCTTTTTCCAACATTATTTATTTTGTTATTCGATTTTAGATTCACATAAGTGAACTTTTATCATCATGAAGTTGAACATCGCTTATCCTGTAACAGGTTGTCAAAAAACAATCGAAATCGATGATGATCGTAAATTACGTCCATTCATGGAAAAACGTATAGCTCAAGAAGTTGATGCTAGTTGTTTAGGCAACGAATGGAAAGGTTATGTCCTACGTATAACCGGTGGAAACGATAAACAAGGTTTCCCCATGATGCAAGGTGTTCTAACAAATCAACGTGTTCGTTTATTATTGGATAAACGTCATAAATGTTATCGTCAACGACGAA
>ERZ781399.2132-NODE-2132-length-16456-cov-3.700811_pt1 | contig 16456 bp, 8 predicted proteins | sample MGYA00511014_ERZ781399 | MGnify/ENA primary metagenome ERZ781399 (study PRJEB29847, sample SAMN06458254) | wastewater metagenome | isolation source: Wastewater bioreactor | place: South Africa: Cape Town | study: EMG produced TPA metagenomics assembly of the...
TAAAAAAAAAAACTTATTATCTATTATAAACATCAAACCAATTATACGAACAAGAGAGCGAGCAAGTAATTATGTAAAAACACAAGAAAGAAAGAAAAAAAGAAGAAGAAGGAGAGTGTCTTTTTTTATTGATCTTCTTCTTTCCAAAATAATTTTCATAATCGGTTGATGTTTATTTCTAAATTTATTTACCAAACATTTTTAATATATTCTTCAATATCATCACCAAATTTTAATGTATCGAATGTTGTCGATGCCGGACTATCGTGATATAAGAGAAAATTAAAATCATTATGATCTAATGTTTTTTCGAAGTAACTAGCAGCTGTTGAATCGAGTTCTTTCACGGGTTTCGTTTCGAGTAAACGAGTTGGTTTAATACTCATCGATTGCAATGGTTCACTGACACCGAAACGATTTTCAGCTGACACACGAAATAGTGTTTCTTTGTTTTCGATGAGATTAAATACTTTTAATGAGGTTGACGTCGGCGGTAAACGTGCTACTTTAATCCAAATACCATCACGGAATTTCTCGACGAAATAATTCGTTATTGGAATATCATTAATTGAAGTTGGTGGTGACCAATTCAAGTCGACAGTCGAACGTGTCACATTGCTCATATTCAATGGACCTACTGGTGGACCAGGTTTTGAAAACGGTGATTTAGCTTTGACAGGCGTATCGATATCTTTCGTATGACCTTTGCCAATACGATTGTAGCCCGAGACACGGAAATTATAATCGACATCTTGTCGTAAATGTGTGATTGAACATGTACGTGTATCGCCATCGGTACGTTCGACTTCGACCCAATTGCCTCCATCGCTCATTTCGATAATATAACCGAGTAGAGTCACATTTTGTTCGGCTGATGGATCATCATCACCATCGAGACCACTCCATTGAAGACTGATAACACCGTCGTCAATCGTACGAACGAAGACATGATCGAGTTTTGGCGGTGGTTTAGCTTTCTTCTTCGGTGAAACTGCATTCGGTAGATCACATGGTTCGGATTCACCAGCATCCGATTCAGCTGTTACACGTAAATAATACGTTAATGCTGAATCGAGATTTTCATATGTGTACGATAGTTGTGTTCGATTGACACGTTGAATTAGTTTCCATTCAGCACCGGCTTTATTCGTTCGACGATAGAGTATATAATGTTTAATTGGTTTCGAACCGAATTCACGAGGACATAACCAACTAACATCAATCGTCGTGTAAGTTGAGTCTGTTACAGTTAGATTAACTGGTTTCGATGGTGGAACTAGAACGACGAAGGGAGAAAAAACAAAATCATTGCTGAAAAAAAAACATTTGTCTCGGCTTACTATTTTCTTCTTTGATTTGTATAGGTTCAGTTTCAACAAATTCTCCTTGACCGTATTCATTTGTTGCTGCAACTCGTAATTTAAATTGTACATCAGCTGAAAGATCATTGACAAGACATGTGCATGCTTGTAATGAATCGTTGACAGTTTGCCATGTTAAACGTCCGACTTGTTGTTTTTCGACGGCATAACTTCGAATTGTTGCATTACCAGTATCAATCGGTGGTAACCATGTTAGTATGCATGCCGTTGGACTATGTTGTTTAACTTTTAATTGTTCACATAGACCTGGTGGAACTTGTCGTCCTTTGAAGTTAACTATGATGAGAGCAGCTTCTTTCGAACGATCACCAGATGCATTTTCAGCGTAGACACGTATTTCATATTGAGTATTACGCATGAGATGTTCGACACGAATACTTGTTTCTTTCGAATCACCAACAGGTACCCAGACTTTCTTCGATGATTCACGTTTTTCAATGACATATCGTTTGGTCTTCGATGAACCTTCTCGCCAATTCAATGTTAATGAATCATCTGTAATATCTGTTATTGACAATGATTCGGGCATATCCGGTGGTTCAATTGTACGTTTCAATGAAAGAACTTGTGTTTCACGTGTTGGTGATGAACGTTGTCCATTTCGTGTCAATGTTCGTAAACGGAATTGATAGGATAGATCCGTTTTAAAGTCTGTTCGAGTATAGTTCACTTCTGTTGCATCGACTTTATCTAATTCATGCCATGAACGATCTTCAGAATCCCATGCTTCGATAATATACGACGCAATTGAATCGGTTTTATCTTGTAAATTGCCCGTTGCTGGCAACCATGATAATGTAATCGATTGACCTTTGACTTTACCAATTTCCAGATCACGTGCTTTCGGTAAAGATATATCTTTAGCATCGATTTGTACAGGTCTACTGATTTCACATGGTGCCGATAGGCCTTCTTCATTTTCAGCCGTAATACGAATAATATGTTGACCATTTAATGGTAAACTTTCGATTTCGAAATTTGTTGTTTTACAACGACCTTCTTTGAGCCAGGTTGTTCGTGATGCTTCACGTCGTTCAATAATATAAGCACGTACAGGTTTGCCACCATCATTTTCCGGTGCATCCCATTGTAAACGTACAGTTTGTCCAATAATTTCCGTAACTTGAATATTCTTCGGTGGTGATGGAACATCGTACGGATTTCGACAGAGTACTGGTGCATCTAATTCAAGCCATTCGCTTTGAAGATCATCATCATTCACAGCACATACACGGAAATAATAACTTGAACCTTCAGTTAGCTCATTAACAAGTACATTGTATTGACTTGATGATGCTTTTTTCACTAATGTCCAATTGGCTTTGTGAGCGTCACGTCGTTCGACAATATACGCTGTGATATCGTTTGAACCACTCGATGAACATGGTCGCCATGATATCGACATGGTTGTAGGATCGATATTCGATGTTTCCAATGGCTTACCAGGCATCGATGGTGGTTCACTTTGTTTTTGTGGTTTAACAGCTTTATCCAATGTTCTCGGTTCACTATGTCCAATGGCATTTCCAGCTTTAATACGGAAATTATAATAATTATCTTCATTTAATTTTGTTACACGAAAACTTGTTGTAATCACTGGTAGGATTTGTACTTGTGTCCATTCGGCATTTTTACCTTTCTTATCTCGCATTTCGAGTAAATATTCAGTTAATGGACTACCGCCATCATTACGTGGCATTTCCCATTGTAATGTAATTGATGAATCAGTTTTAGCAATAACATCTAGTTTCGCTGGTGGTTCAGGTACATTGATCTTACGTGCTAATTTAACTGGTTGTTCCAATGCCAATGGTTCTAATGATTGACCTTCGGAATTTTCTGAGAAGATTTGAATAAGATAAGAACCATCTTCAGGTAAATCTTTGATTACAAATCGACAAAGTTCGCCACTAATACGACCGGCTGTAACCCAAATTGGTCGTGAAATATCACGTCGTTGAATAATATAATTCGTTAATGTTGTACCGCCATCACTCACTGGTGGTTGCCATGTACATTCAATTGAATTTGATGAAACAACTTTAGTTATCAATGGTCCTTCAGGTGGATCAGGACGACGATACGGACTCTTGGCAACAATTGGATCGACAGTTGTTAACGGTTGTGACATGCCAACAGGATTTTCAGTGAACACACGGAAATGATATGCGACATCTTCGGTTAATCCTGTAGCTGTGCAAGTAAATGAACTTGGATCATTGTAACCAACACGTTGCCAAACATTTCGAGATGCATCACGTCTTTCAACAACATAACCAATAAGTTCAGTACCACCATCATCCTTACATGGACCCCAACTGATTGTAATCGAATCTCGTGTAACCATGAGAGTACTAATAGGTCCAATGGGTGCCGATGGTACAGCTAGAACGAGAACAAATTCGATTTTCGTTTCTTCTTTAGTCTAAATAAAAACAAACAAAAAACAAACTTACAACTCTTCTGACGTGGTATAACAGGTCGTGTTAATTCTGTTGGTTTCGATTGACCTATTTCATTGACAGCTTTAATACGGAAATAGTATTCTTTTTCTTCTTTCAAATGTCCAATATTAGCACTTGTAACATAAGGTTCCGGTTCGGCAACAGGTTTCCACGGTGTTGATTCTTTATCGCCAATACGTTGTTCAATAACAAAATTTTTCAATTCAACATTATCTCCACCAGTAAACTTCGGTATTTCCCATTCTAATGTACAACTATCACTATCGACATCACTGACAAAGAATGGTACAGGTGCTTGTGGAACTGATTTCGGTCGTTTCAATGTTACCGATTCACTATCGAGTGGTTCGGAAACACCAACAATATTCTTCGACATAATTCGGAATATATAGGTTGCATCGTCTTTCAATTGTCGAATGTCTACGGTTGTTTCATTGCCTGAGACTGTTTCTAATTGTGTCCAAGCATGTCGATTGACATCTTTACCTTCGATAATATATGCTGTAATCTTAGCACCACCATCTTCAGTGGCTGGCAACCATGTTAATGTGCAACCTGTTTGTGTAATTGAATCGATTTTAACTGGACCTTGAGGTGGACCAGGTCGATCAAACGGTAGTTTAGCCATGACAGCATGTTCGATTTCTAATGGTTCACTAACGCCAATTTCATTTTCTGCTAAAATTCGGAAACAATAACTTGTCTGATCGAGTAGACCCGTAACAGTATATGTCGAATTTGTCGGACGAATATTTGCAACTTTCGTCCAAATAGATTTATTCTCTTCACGTTTCTCAATGATATACGATACAAGATCACTTCCACCATCATCAGGACATGTATGCCAAGCTAAACTAGCATAATCTTTACCACTGGCAGTGACTTGTAAAGGTCCACCAGGTGGTGATGGCACAGTTTGAACAAGAATGTCCAAACGAGATGTTACACTGCCACATTCATTCGTTGCTTGTACACGATAGATACCAGTGTCTGCACGTACAGTTTGTCGTAAGAGAAATGTGCCACTATTTTCAAATAGATCAAGTGTAGCACGATCTTCTTTATCTTCATCAACACGTGTCACAGTTAATTCAGGTTTAGGCGAGCCAGTGTATGTAAACGGTGCACGTATCGATGAATTGAGACCAACAACGATTTGCTTACGATATTTCGATTCGAATTCAATTTTCGGTGCTGCTAAAACAGTCAATTGCATTTGTTTACTATCACTGCCGTGTTCATTTTGAATTTCTAATGTATATTGTCCGGCATCATTTTCTTGAACTTCTTTTATGTAGAGAACGAGTACACCTTGAGCAAGTGACGATGTATATCGGCCACTAGTCAATGGCAATTTTCGTCCACCTCTATACCAAATAACTTCAGGTTCCGGTGCGCCAATAATCGTAGCATCGATACGACCTTGACTACCGCCGGTCGCTGTTTGATTAAGTAATTTTTCACAACGTTGTGCAATGCGTGGTCGTGGTGCTCGAATAGCAATCGAACGATCCGTTTGTGAATATGCACTTAACCAGCGAGATTACGTGCCGCAATACGGAAGTCATATTCGCCATTGGTTAATAAATCATCGATCTTGTGATAACATTCTGTAACCGGTGTTGGTGTTTCAATTCGAATGTACGATGGATCTGATTTATGACGTTGTTCGATAATATATTCGATAATAGGACTGCCATTATCTCGAATAGGTGGTTTCCAAGAGAGAACACAAGATGTGTCAGTTAATTCATTGACATCGATTGGTCCTGGTTGAGTTGGAACATCGTATGGATCTTTGATTGTTACAGATTCACTTGGACGACTGTAAGCACCTTGACCTTCTTCATTGACAGCAGCCACTCGGAAATCATAGATAGATCCTAAACAATGACAATCAGCCATTCGTTTCTTTTTAATTTATTCAACAATAATAAAAACAACACATACCTTCAATTAAATCGACTATTTCTGCAGTTGTTCCTTCGACAATCGTTGGTAGAGCTCGAATCCAACGTTTTTCTGTTTGTCTTTCAATAATATATCCTTTAATTGGTGATCCACCATCGTTCGAAGGTGGTAACCATTGTAATTGACACGATGATCTTGTGACACCTGTAACTTTCAATTCACGTGGTGCACTTGGTACATCAAACGGATTCTTCGCTATGAATGGTTCAGTAATTTCAGTTGGTTCCGATTGACCCAGTTTATTTTCAGCTAAAACTCGAACTGTATATTTCGAGCCTTTAGTCAATCGAGTAAGATCATATTCGAATGTTTGACCAGTAAGACGTTCACTACGTGCGTATTGAGAACGACGAATATCTCGATATTCGACGAAATACGAAGTTATCGGTAGGCCACCATCATCCAATGGCGCTTCCCAAGTAACATGTGCTGAATCAGCTTGAATGTTATCGATTTTGAGATGACGAACTGGTTGAGGAACATTTTGAATTTGAACATCGAATGATGCTTCAGCTGAACCGGCAACATTTTTCAAAATTACTTTATAAGTTCCACTTTCAGTTGCGCGAACTTTCGAAATTGAAAGAGCAACAAAACTATCCGATTGTTCAGTACGTGCTCGATCATTCGGTGGTTCCCAAGTGACATCTGGCCGAGGATAACCCGATACTTCACAAGATATATGTAGAACTTGACCAACAGGTACACTGATTGGTGATGGAGTCGACGTAATAATACTTGGTGGTGCTAAAATGCAAATAGAGATTTTCATTTTCAATTTGTTTTTTTGTAGGAAAACACGCGTCTACATACAATGAACAGTCATTCGAGCTGTACATTCAATAGAACCAAGACCATTCTCAGCGACTAATTCATAGGTACCAGCATCGGATGGTGCTACTTCTGCAATAATTAATTTAACAGTTTCGCCGCTGACTTCGAGTTTAACATGATCATCTGCAGTAATCGGATGATCATTTCGTGACCATCGAAATTCGGGTGTTGGATCTCCTTTAACACGAGCAGTTAATGTTACTGATCGTCCACTGACGACTGTAATTGGTTCGAGTTCTTGAATAAATCGTGGTTTTTCACCGATGATTGGTTCTCGTATTTCGGTTTCTTTCGTTGAATTCGATGGTTCACCGAGACCAGCAAGATTTTCAGCTCGTACACGGAATTCATATTTATGTCCTGTATGCAACGAACGTACCTTTGTTGTTGTACCTTCAATTGGTTCCGAGGCACCCTAAAAATAGCGAAAAAAAAATCGTGCAAGAGAAAGCAAATCGAGGACGTTGATAACTTACATGCCATTTATAATTCGAGGGTGTTCGTCGTTCGATCACATAGCCTGTTATTGGTGATCCACCATCTCGAATTGGTGGTTGCCATGTTAATTCAATCCATTCGTTACCAATATCACCAATTGTCAATTCCAATGGTGGTCCAGGTTTATCTGCAAAAGATGCAAATTTTCTTTATTATACACAAATTGTTTCTACTTACCAAATGGATTCTTTGCAATAATCATTCCTGATCATTCACTTGTATCCGATTCTTCACCTTTATTACAAGCAATCACTCGAAATTCGTATTCACTTCCTTCAATTAAATCTTCAGCTACGACTTGTAGAGTATCAGCTGGTATCATTTGTTTGGTCACTTTCGACCAACGTGATGCACCAGCAATATGTCGTTCGACAAAATAACCTGTAATCGGTGAACCACCATCACTTGTCGGTGGTTTCCATTGAATACGACATGTTGTAGCACAGATTTCATCGACAGTTGGAGCAGCTGGTGGCGATGGAGGATCTAAACAAAAACGAATATTGTATATATATATATATATGAAATGAACTACATTTCATGACTTACCAAATGGACTCTTGATAAGTAATGGTTCAGTTGTTTCACATGGTTCGGATCGGCCATATTTATTTTCTGCACTTACACGGAAACGATATTTAGCTCCGTCTAATAATCTATTGACAAGAGCTTTATGTTCTTCGAAACTTGTCACACAAACTTCATCCCATGAAGCTGCTCGTCGTTCTTCACATTTTTCAATCGAATAACCTGTCAATGGTGAACCACCATCATCTTCTGGTTCTTCCCAAGTTAATTCCACTTCTCCAACATCCAATAATTTCACTGTAATATTCTTCGGTTTACTTGGTCGATCTAAAACTTCGATTGTTCCATTTCGTTGATCTTGTCCAAATTCATTCTTCAATGTCACTTCATAGAGACCTGAATCACTTCGTTTCGTATTTTCAATCATCATTTGTACATGTCCATGTCTAACAATTTTACTCTTGAGTTTATTATTGGTTTTATTCCATTCGATCGATGGTTCTGGCCAACCAGTATACATCACATCGATAATCAACGGTTGATCATGTTTAATTAATTTTGAATTCGTTTGAAACGAGTCGATCTTAGGTGGTACTTGTAATTTCAAGAATGCTTGTGCTTTCTTATCTCGTGCAACACAAACATATTCACCTTGATCATCGATATCAATTGATAATAATTTCAAACGATAGATCGTATCCGTATTATGAAATTCGATTTTATCTTTTTGATAATCTAATTCTTTCTTATTGTGTAACCATTTAATATGTACACCTGGTCGATTTAATTCACATTCGAATAGACAAATATTGGGTAGTTCAGTTAAGATTTGATCTTCAGGTTTACGTACGAAAAATATCGGAATTTCTTCGACAAGTAATTTACCAACTGTCGTTACATCATCAGCTTGACATGTAATTATACCAACATCTTCATTTCGTACATCGTTAATAGTTAATTTTAAGATTTTACTTGATTTATCAAATTCAATTTGATATTTCTTATTATTATCATCATCAACAGTTGTTGTTTCGTCAATAACTTTACCATTGTGTAACCATTTAAAGTCAATATCACGTTTAGCTTTAACATAGGTTAATTTCGAAGCACTACATTGAAATTTAGCTGATTCACCTTCTTTCGTACCAACATCAGTTAATCGTTCAGTAAAACGAACTTTTTCTTCATCGACAATAACTTTACATTGTGTTTTAACATCAGCTACACGACATGTATATTGTCCTTCGTTATCAATTGTAACATTTTTAACAACTAAACGTAATTTATTCTTCTCTCGACTGATATCATATTTACTACCCGATTCAATCTTCTGTTCATTGAAAAACCATGCTATTGGTTTATCCGTTCGATTGACAACACATTCGAGTGTCAATGTTTGATCTTCGAGTACGGTTCGATCTTGTAATGTTTGACTAAATTCAACTTCGAGATCGCCAATTGTTAAATTTGCTACTGTACGTATATCATCACTACCAGCCGTACAAACATATTCACCTGAATCAGTGAGACTAGCGTTGATAATTTTCAAAACTTGTCGTTTGCCTCCCGATGCTTTCGAAATTTCGAATCGACCACCGCCAACTAATGGCACACGATCACGATACCATTTAATTGGTATTTCAGTTTGTGTTCGTGTCGAATGTGTTTTCGATGTTTCACATTGAAAAACAACGGTTTCACGTTCAATTGTTTGAATATCATCGAGTAATTGTGTAAATGCAACAGGTATTTCTTTGACAACTAATTTAGCTGTAATTATTTTGTCCATAATTGAACAACTATATTCAGCTTCATCTTCGAATTGTGCATTATGTATGATTAATTTTTGCATTGGACCTGAACGTTCAATTGAATATTTTGCTGTTACACGTAATTCTCGATCGACATTTCGTAACCATTTACAGATGATTGTTTGTCCTGTTTTCTTCCATTTCGATTTATTTAATTCGCATTCGAATTCGACATCTTGTTCTTCGAAACATTCTTGATCTTTCATTGGTGTTGCCGTAAGAACAAATTCCGGTGGTAATTCATCGACAGTCAATTGTGCCGATGACTTCACACGTGATGATCCACCACTACCAACTTGACATGAATAGATTTTCTCGTCGGACAATTCAACATTACGAATAATCAATGTATATTTCGTTTTGTCATTGGTTTTCTCGTATTTCGATGTTGAAAAATCGATTGGTTCATCGTCACATTTCCAAATAAGATTAATATTTGGTTTATTTAATTCAACATAGAATTCAGAGAATTCACTTGTACCTTCGAGACATGTCTTATCACTCAATGGTATGACAATATCGATCGGTGCTTCGGTGACAATCACTTGACATGTTTGTTGTTTATCTTCGACTTTAATTGTATAATTACCAGCATCGGACATTTTCGATTCTTTAATTTCCAAACGATAGCTACGTGCATCATGTGTTGATTGATAACGATTGGTTTCATCATCTGGATTAATAACTAATTCTTCATCATCTTTAAACCATGTTACTTGACAATTATCTTTACTTAATACACAACCTAATCGTAATGATTGACCTTCGGTTACGGTTTGATTTTCTAATGGACGAATGAATTCAACAGGTGCTTCTTGCATATTGACTTTACATGTTGTTTCTGCTTGTTTAATTGTACATGTATATTGTCCATGATCTTTCATTTTACATTCATAGATTGTCAATGAATGTATTTTATCTATTGTTTTAATGAGAACACCGTCGACCGGATTATGTGTAAGAACTTGTCCATCACGTGTCCATATAGCTAAATTATCTTTCAATGGTTTATTTGATTCACATTCGAGTGTTAATTGTTGTTTTTCAACAATTGTAACTGATTCTTCTAATGGTCGTGTAAATGCATAGGGTAATTCTTTAACAGTTAATTTGCCTGATGTTTTCTCTTGTCGAAAAACACAACCGTAGACAGATGTATCGTCTAGTTCGAGACGATTAATAATTAATCGTTGAACTTTATCGATAACTTCGAATTGATAATGTTCATTTGGATAGATTTCAGTTGTATCTTTGTACCAACGACATTGAACATTACGTTTATTCAATTCACATTCGAGAGTACATGTTGACCATTCATCGAATTCAACATCAGTTAATGGACGAGTAAATTGAAGTTTTTTCTCTGAAACAAACAAACAAACAAAACAAATCGAATTAAATATAGATTTAAGATTGAATAGTTGTTACCTTTGACAATAACAGTTGCTCGACTTGTTTTATCATTGATTTCAGCTTGATAACGTCCATCATCACTCAATTGACCTTCATCAATAATCAATTTGACAATGGGTCCGTCTTTCGAAACTTTAATACGTTCATTATCGATAATCAACGGATCACCATTGAATGTCCATGTTAATTCATCAGTTGGTCGATCTTTCGTTAGCAAACATTCTAAGATCAATGGTTCATCTTCAATAATCGAAAGATTTTGTAGGCCAGTTTCGAATTCAGTTGGTGCATCTAAATTTTAAATTAACAACAACAACAAAAAAAACTAAAACTAAAAATTACCTTCAATTTGAAGTGCTCCAATCGATTTAATTTCATCTGCAAATTGACATGTATATTTGCCTGCATGTTTCAATTGTACAGAATTGAAAACAAGAGCATGCAATCGACCGATTGTTTTAACTTGTATTTCATCATTGGATTTCAATGGGTCTTTATCATCATCTTTAAACCATTGTGCAACTTTATTTTCTTTATTTATTTCACAATCGAGTTGATATTCACGCGTATTTTCCATGATACTCGAACTATCTTTCAATTGACGTGTAAAATAAACAGGTAATTCATTGATTTGTACGTTGGTTTGTGTTTCAAGATTAGCTTCACTGATACGGAATGCATATTTACCTTGATCATCGAGTTTAATATCATGAACTTTGAGAAGATATTTTTCACCATGAACAGACATTTTCAAATGTTCATTATTTTCAAGTACATTTCCATCTTTCAACCATTCGTATTTCAATGGTGTCACTTTATTTAATTCGATCGTTAGAATGAGATCATCATTTTCTGTAATTGCATATTGTTCATTGAGATTTTGTACGAAAGCTAATGGTAATTCAGTGACACGAACTTTACATGATGAATCAACATTTTGATGTGCATAACGGCAAGTATATGTTCCTTGATCATCGATTTGAAGATTTTTAATAATTAAACGATGAATAAGATCATTATGTTCGATGAAAATACGTTGTTCATCAGTGAATGATGTTAATTCAGTTGAAAAACGATACCATTCAACATGAACGGATTTATTTAATTCACATTCGAGAATTAATTCGGGTGAACGTTCTTGAATTTCGATATCAGCTAGTGGACGAATAAATTCCACAGGAATTTCTTTAACACTAACGAATGCTGAACTCTTTCGATCACTTTCTGTAACAACATCATAATTGCCTTCATCATTCGGCGACATATTACTGATAATCAATCGATGGACTTTCTCATCGATTTCAAATCGACATCGATCATTCGCTTCGAGAAGTTGATTGTCAAAGAACCATTGTACTTTCTTGTTCGGTTTAGTGACTGTACATTCTAATGTTAACGTATCGTATTCAGTTAAGGATTGATTTGAAAGTGGTTTTTCGAAGTCAATTGGTAGTTCATCGACTGTTAATTGAGCTTTCGATTGAGTTGTTTGATCGTAAACACAAGCATATTCAGCTGTATCATCGAGTGTTAACGAATGAATTTCTAATTGGAAGTAACGTTGATTGGGCTCGCCTTTACGTAGAAAACGTGGTTCATCTGGTAATTGAACACCATTTCGAAGCCATTGAACACGTTCAACAGGTTTGGTAAAAACACATTCGAACGTGGTTGTATCTTTTTCAAATGCTTTCGTATCAACAAGAGGTTTAGCTATTTCAATAGGTCGTTCATTGACTGTTAACTGCATCGATGATTCAATTTCGCCGACTTCATTCGAAAGTTTAACAGCATAAGTACTCGAATGTTCTAATTTCGTTTCGAGAATAGTCAAACGATTTTTCTCAATACGAAATTCGTTCGATGACGATGGAATCGGTTCGTTATTTCGTGTCCATTGAATATTTGCTTCTGGATAAGCTTCAGCTTGATATTCAATTGCATATTGTTCAACAAATTCAAGACATTGAGCATCTTTCAATGTTTCAATAAAATATGGACGAATAAGAACAACTAATTTCGTTCTCATTTCACCCGAACCAAATTCATTGACAGCTTTACAGATATATTCATTTTCATGTTCGATTTTATTGACTTGTTTGATAATTAAAATCGATGCGTTCTTATCGGTATCATATGCAAATGAATGGTTAGCATCCTTGTCCGAAAGTGTTTTGTTGTCTGAAACTCGTGTCCAAGTAAATTTCGGTAATGGATAAGCATCGATTGGACATTCGATTCTTGCTTCATCACCTTGAATAACTTTAACTGTTTTACCAAATTCCGAAGCAAATTGTGGTGATTTTTCACAAGTCACTTTAACTTTCTTTGATTTAACACTACCACCGCCATTGACTAACGTACATGAATATTCGCCAATATGTTTCGGTTGTGTTGAAATAATTCGTAAACGATAAATACGTTTATCTGTTTCATCAACAATTGCTTCGATTTCTCCCGGTATTAAAGTTAAATCTTGATTATTAAATGACCATTTACATTGCGGTTGTGGTTTACCTTCGGCAACAATTGTCAATTCACAGGGTTCACTTTTTTGTACTGTTTTGCCTTCGAGATCAGTGATGATCGTTGGTTTTATTTCTTTCGGTGTTAAATTCATTTTTCCGTCAGCTTGTCCAACCATGTTTGCAACTTGTACTGTATAACTTGCCTTATCTTCAATTTCGACACGTTTAAAGGCAAGTGCTTGAATACCCGTATCACTTTCATTAATAACTTCAATATTTTCATTGGGTAAAACTAATGGTTCACCATTCTTCAACCATGTCACTGTGAATGGTTGTGAACCAGAGAATTTACATTGAATACGTGCTGATTCTTCGATAATCGGTTGAGCATCTTGTGGTTTACCTTCAAGTTTTGGTTTTGTTTGTACGAGAAGATTAGCTTCGTTTTCAATTGTTTGTTCACCATTCGTAATAACAACACGATATTTGCCAATATCGATTAAATCAGTTTTGTTAACTGTAAGCGTAATCGATGGATATTTCGAATCGATTTTATATTTCGCTGAACCTTTAATTTCAACATCATTGAAATACCAAGTAACAACTGTTGGTTTAGGTAAACCAAAACATTCAGTTGCAAATGTAACCGGTTGTCCAACAACAGTGGCAACATCGGTAAGAGTTTTTGTAAATTGTAAACTAGCCTTGACAATAACATTAACACTGACTTCAGCTTTACCAGCTTTGTTTTTAATTTGTAAAGTATATTTGGCTTGATCATCACCATCGGCTTTGACGATTTTCAATGATTCTTTATTATTTTCTTTGTCGGACGTAAAAACATAATTGACATTGTCAGTTGGTTTGAGTTCTTTGCCATTTTTCAACCAGCTAACATCGACTTGTGGTCGACCTTCGATTTCAAATTGATATTCAATTTCATCACCACGTTGTAAGATTGAATCGTCGATTGTCGAAGGTGATATCGAAGGTGGAATTAAACATGCAAGTTTAGCTTTACTTGTAATTTCACCAAATTGATTTGTTATACGAACATTATATTCATCTTCGTCAGTGATTTGTATATTACGAATGATTAATTGTCGATGTTGATCATCGGCGAATGTATATTTATCATTAGCTTCAATGATTTGTTCAGTACCACGTGTCCAAACAATTTCAGGAACAGGAAAACCTTGAACATCCACCGAAAGAGTAGCATCTTGTCCGCGTAGAACTTCAAGATCTTTCAATTGTGCTTTTAATGTTGGCGCAGTTGTTACATTTAATTGAACAGGATGTTCAGCATTACCAATCGCATTTTCAGCACGACATGTGATTGTACCCATGTGTTTTGTTGTATCAGCTTGTGGAATACGAAGTGTATAGAGACCTTTGTCGGCTTGTGCTTGTGTTTCGACACCATCTTTTGTATTCAATGGTTTACCATCACGAATCCAAGATACTTTAGCATTTGGATACGCATCAATTTCACATTCGAAAACAGCTTCAGCTTTATCTGGAACTGTTAGATCTTGTGGAGTTCGAATAAATGTTGGCGTTTTTGATACAGTAACTTTACATTTTTTACTCTTAGCACTTCCACCTGTATTCTGAACTGTCGCTGTATAATCACCTTGTTGATTGGGTTGCATACTAAGTATGGTCAATGTAAATGTTTGACCATCTTCTGAGGTTTTCAATTCGATTTGTCCTTCGGTTGGTACAAATTCGTCAACACCACGGAAGAATCGTGCCGTTGGTTTAGGATTACCAGTTGCTTCAATTGTTAATGTCATTGGTTCACCTTTCGTAGCATTTATTGCAGCTTCAAGATCACGTATAATCGTTGGTTTAATTTCTTTGACATCCAAATTGACTTTTTGTTCGACTGATCCAACAACATTCGTTGCTTTACAAATATAAGCTCCTTTATCAGTCATTGCCGTTGCATTAAAAACTAATGCAGCTATTCCTTGATTTTCATCATTGGCAATTTCAATCGTTTCATTCAATGGTTGTCCATCGGCTCTCGACCATTTCAATTCCGGCATAGGTAGACCAGTGAATGCACATTGAATTCTTGCTGGTTGTCCAATTGATACTTGTGCATCGGTTGGTTTACCGACAAGACTTGGTTTCAAACAGACATTTAATTTTGCACTAATTTCTTCTTTATCACTACCATTATCGGCAACAGCTTTAATTGTACCACTATCGATGAGATCAACTTTCGAAAACGATAATGTATGAACATCACCTTTCGATTCAACTTTAATCTTGCCTGCTGATTTCAATTCTTGATCATTTAAGTAGAATGTTACTTTTGGTTTTGGTATAGCTTCAATTTGACATTGAAAACTAATTGGTTGTCCTTGAATAACATTTTCATCTTTGAAACCTTTGACAAAAACCATTTTAGCAAGAACATTTAATTTCGATGTTGATTCTTTTTGTCCAGCACGATTTTTGACGCGAAGTGTATATGTTCCGTCATCATCCGATTGAGTATTTTCAATACGAAGAATTGTTTTAATCACATCTTCTTCAGTTGTTTCGATTTGAATGTGTGGAAGCGATGCAATCAATGGTTTTTGATTTTTCAACCATTGAATTTCGGGTAATGGTCGACCGGTGACGACAGTTGAGTATTCGATTTGTTGACGAATTTGTGTTGTTTTATCTTCTAAGAGTGGTTGAATTTCGGGAAGTTCTAAGACACTTAATTTTGCTTTGCTTGTTATTTCACCGAATTCATTTTTGATATGAACATTATATTCATCTTCATTTTCAATTTGAACATTACGTAATGTCAATTGTTTTCGATCGTCCGAGAATGAAATTGTTTCATCGATACTTTCGAGAACTTTATCAACACGTGACCATGTTATTTCTGGAACAGGATAACCTTGAACATCAATTGCAAATACAGCGTCTTGTCCGCGTAGAACTTCGAGATCTTTCAATTGTGCTTTTAATGTCGGTGCTGTTGTTACATTTAATTGAACAGGATGTTCACCATCACCAATCGCATTTTGCGCACGACATGTGATTGTACCCATGTGTTTTGTTGTATCAGCTTGTGG
>ERZ781399.2140-NODE-2140-length-16426-cov-5.092908_pt1 | contig 16426 bp, 20 predicted proteins | sample MGYA00511014_ERZ781399 | MGnify/ENA primary metagenome ERZ781399 (study PRJEB29847, sample SAMN06458254) | wastewater metagenome | isolation source: Wastewater bioreactor | place: South Africa: Cape Town | study: EMG produced TPA metagenomics assembly of the...
AAGTGGTCGAGCATTACACGAAGCTGTTCGATCAGCACGATGTTTTTTCGATGGTTTGGGCGCAGACAGTAGCCGAGACATTTGAGAAAGAAGTGATCGTTGTCTTGGCACAACGGGTTTTTTATTATCTAAATTTTCATTGTCTTTGATGGAAGTTGAATTTCGTAAGCGACTTCGAGATTTTCTATATGCAGAAATTAACGTTCGAGAATGATCTTCAAGATCCTAGAAGAAGAAAAAGAAAACATCCACAAAATTTCAATAAAATAAAAGATTGTAGTAAAAAATCTACTTGAATCGAAGCAATGAAATGAAATCGATGTCGACTTTGATATGCAACACCATTGTCGATGATATCTTTTTGTCGAATATTTTCCGTCCATTTCCAATATTGAAAAAATCCGGTCCAATTCTTCGTTGAAATCAATTGCATATCGAATAGGAAATGTTCTCGATAGTGTGCACGAGCTTGTTCAATGTACCATTCGAGTGTTTTTTCAGCAGTTGTTCCATAAATATTCTCAAGAATCTCATTGAGATTAATTGCATATTGACAAGGTGCGTGACTTTCGAGATTATATTCAACAAGAAGACCTTCTTGTGTTAAACCAACCAAAACATCGTGCGTATGCTGACGAACGAATTGAAAATATTGACTGAGAAAATTGTTCGGCACGGGACCGCGAACAAGTCGAATGCAAACGTTAGTTTCTTTTTTACTCTTTGAAAATTGAACACATTTAATCAATTTATCGAGATTCGGCGTTTGAGTCGAATGAAGATAGAATTCGAATTGACCTTCGTCTTCTTGTTGTTGTTCAGGTGTTGTTGCAATAATTGAATATCGACCCGATTGACTTAAACTAATCAATACACAATATCCATCTTCGTCATAACATTCGAGATAATCATTGGAAATTTTTCGACCATCATCGGATTCGACAGTCGATCGATGAATACGTTCGACTCGAAATATAGCTCCTTGACAATATTCTTTTGTCAACCATTGAGAAGAATTCGTTTCCTGATAATATGCTAATGCACGATCACGTGACATAAATACAACGGGAGATTTGAAGTCGGTTGCAAATCTCATCAATCGATTGAGATTTGTGAAGATCTTGGCACGACGTTCGCCATTACGAACGAATTCGAATAGACCTTTGAAAAACACGTGATTTATTGAAGAGTATTTTCGTTTGTTTATCTACCTACGGTCGCGACTTACCTTTATACGAATCGGTTATTGCAAAGGTACAATATTGTGGAAATACTTCGAATGTAGTCGGCGCATCTCGACATTGTCGTAATGGTGCAAGTAGAACTTTATTCGATAGTGTTCGATCGAAGAAGAATACCGTTTGAATACGATTACTAATTGAGTCTGATTCATTATCATCCGTACTTAGAAATGTAATTAACAATGGTAATTGATTTGCTGTTCGTTTAATAATATGTTTCAACGAACTGTACGTATCACTCCAGATACATTGAGAAAGAATTTCTTGTCGAAGATTTTGTACATCAGTTGAATGAAGAATATCTCGCATAGTTTGTCCTCTTCCTCGTTGATAAAATCCAATATTGCTAATAGTTGATATTACGTTTTCAGGTAGATATATTCGACGAGCATATTATTTTTTTTCAACATCATTATCATCGTTTTTCATTCTACGCTTGATCGAACCGCATTTCGTGAATAGTTTTTTTTTCTCTTCGTTTTCTCCTTCCGAACGTAAGGTACAGACAAAAAAAAGAAAAGAAAAACAACGAAAGTCAGGGAAATATCAGTTAAATCAGATAAAAGCCCACTCAAATTTGTATTAGAAATTAAGTTTTTTTTAAACTCGTTGTTTTCATCTAAAGTAAAGCATTTATCTGATGATCGTTTTTGCATGCATAAAATGACGTCATAAATAAAAAATTCTATAGAACACGCCAAACAACTACGACATACAACTCGTGGACATTTTATTTATTTCGTTCTTTTACTATTAATTGAAAAAATACGATCGACTTTTTTGTTGAAAACAAAAACTAATTGACGCAAATCATCGTTGTTGTTGCTTCTTTTTTATCAGATTGCGTAAGTCTCTTTTTCTTCTTTTGTATTCTTTTCTTTCTAAATTACTATTACTCATATCGGTCACATTCACTTTGTCTTTTTCTAGATATTTTCTTTTTCTTTTTCTATTTTTTCTCTTTCTTCTTGTTTTTTTTGTTGTTGTTTCTTTTTTTTCCTTCTTTCTATGCCAGCACTTCTCGTATTTAAATGACGTCGTCATTAATCGAAGAGAAAAAGAAGAGGAGAACGAATACAGCAAGATGAAAGCCAACAATTCATCGTCGTCTTTACTCAATATTAGAATACCAAAGTTCCAACAACTATCACCCGTCGAAACAACTCGATCAGGTAGACTAATAAGAAAACAAAAAAAAACCCATATTCAATTATAAATATAAAATCATATACTTCCTTTTTTGTTTTTTTTTCGACGTTCTGCTTATTTTCTTTTTTATATTATAATAGAAACTTGGCTACATAATCAATATTCAACAGAATCAACAAATAAAACATCATCATCATCTAACGGTAAATGAAAAGACAATGTTTACTTCCTCGTGTGTTATTAGTCATAGTTTTCTTCTAGATTTTTCTATGAGTGACTTTCGACCCATTGATTTATCATTACCACCAATGCATAAATCGACTCCTTTATCGTCGTTATCATCGAATATTGAAACGGAAATGAAACAAAAACCTATGAAAAAATGTACAAATTTCACCATCGAACATCTTCTTGCGTCACCATTTCGAACATCGACTTCTACGAACGCATCCAAACAAATCACGAGCATATTCTCGAAGAAAAAAACTCGTCATTTCTCCGATAATTACCTTCATCAGATCATTCATCGTCGACAAATATCCAAACAAAAGTCATTGCAACGAAAATCTTCCAATCAACCACGAGGCTCATTCATTCGATTTATATTCGATAATTTCAATGATATACTCAATCGAACGAACCAAATGAACACTCCTGTACATTCGTTGACCAACGATCCGCTCGGACAATTAGCTGAATTAGCTTGTAAACTCGATACACGCGAACAATCGATTCAATTGAATGAAGATTTCGTGCTGAGAAAATGTTATCTTCTCATTCGACAAGTCTATCAAAAATATCAATACAAAAAAATACGCAAACGTTTAAATTCCAATTGGAAATATATATTCAAGAAACGTTTTCTTCAATTGCTATTATCAATTTCAAATTATGTTCAAATGAAAAAAATCGATCTACTATCGACAACAAATCTCGTTCATTATCATCTTCTAACGTCAGATATTAATTCCGACAAATTCAAAGATAAAACGAAATCGATCTGTTCCTATCTTAAACTCGAAGACATACATTCGAATTTGCAAATTCTCGTGCCAAACAACGGACTTTTGTGCGAAGCTACCGTACAATTAATTGATACGACCGATGATTTATTGTTAGTACGAATAAATCACGATAGACAAACTTATTTAATACCGAAGCATGATTTATGTCAATTAGCTTGTTCGAATATAGTACCTAATGAAGTTCACTTACTTAGCAAAGGTTCACGTGTATGTGCTCATTGGAGTACGAGCTTGCGTGGTCTTCATCCGGGTATTGTGAAGAGAATACCACAGGATGTAGATCAATCGTCAATGATTAGTTTATTATTTGATGATGGAGATAGTGGATTGATTAAACTTGATGAAATACGTTTATTGCCAGATAATTATGAACTTAAAGGTGAATAAAAAGCAGAATTTCGTTGAATAAATTGTGAAAATTTTGATTGATTTAGATATTAATTTCGAAGAATGGCGTATTAATTCATTTCAAATAGCTTCACTCTTTCGAACGAATCGACATTCAGCTTCATGTGCATCTATGAAAACCCGCCGAAATTCATCATCATCGTCATCAGTAAAACGAGTCAATAAAACGAAATCTTCTTATTCTGCTGCTGCTGCTGCTTTACCACAATGGACATTCAATTCTCAAAATTCGACTCTATGTCGTCATGACAAAAAACAAATGATTCACGTCGGTGATTGTGTTGTTTTACATGGCGTCGATCGATCATTATCATACATTGGAAAGGTGCTTAAATTCTATCATAATAAATCAACGAAAATCGACATGGTCAGATTAAAATGGTTTTACAGTCCGAATGAAACTCGAAATGGAATACAAGATAATGATTTACCCGTAAGAATATTCGTTTTTGTCTGACGAACTTTTGTAATTTGTTCTTTTTTTGTATAGGGTGCACTCTATGAGAGTACACATATCGATGAAAATCCCATATCGACAATACGTTCTAAAGGTACTATTTTCAAATCTTACGACGATTATGTCAAAAAAACTAATCATGGCAAAAAACGAAAAGATACTGATTTCTATCTTGTTGGTCATTACAATCCAACAACTGGTCGACTACGAAGATATTCCGATGAATAACAAAACAAAAAATCTTCAACATGCAATATTACAGTTCAATGACTTGTTGTTTTGTTTCAAGTATATGTATACGTTTTAATCAATGTAACCGGTGTTTACAATCACGAGACTTATCGAAGTCATATCGCTATTGTGTTTTCATACGTGTAAACTTATATGATTGATAGATGCCTTTTCGTTTTCTCATAAAGGCAGTAAAAAAAATAAATTTGAAATAAAATAGAAATCATTCCGAAACTAATTTCGTTGAGATACAAAATGAGACAATCGATCGAATTGAATGTCAAAAATTCTATTAGTTATTAGAATATAAATTTCACGTCAATTTCCATAAAAATGACAAAAGAGAAATAAGAAAAAGTAAAAGCAACGATGATCTATTCGTCGTGATCGATCCATTACAAAAATCTGTATCACAAAAACAGAATTTTTTCACTTTTTCTCTCATTTTAACATCACGACAACCATTAGCAGCATTTAAACCAATCATACTCGCTTTAGTTAAATCATCACTTGTAAAACAACGTCGATCGGTATCAGGTATTTCATCGACCATTTGAAGAGCTTTTTCTCGTTCAGCTTTTGTTTTTGGTTCGATAACTTCATAGGACATCCAACATTTGCCATCACATGGTTCAGCTGAATGTTGAGTAAAATCGAAATGACGAAGGCAAGCAAATTTTCTCGATTCACCCATATTTTCGGCATCGAATTTCAATGAATCGCATCGCCAACATTGCAATGGTGCTTGACCAAAACCACCGAATTGACTTTGAATAACAATTGTCTGTGTAATAATCACAACGATGAATAGAACAACGACAACCATTGTAGTTTTTTTTTCTGTTCTTTTCTTATGATACAATATGCACAAAGAAAAAAAACGCTATGCATACGAAATAGAGACGATTGCAGACGTTTGTTAAGGATTAATCAATGTTCACGAGCGAATGAAGAGAAAGAATGTTTGTCTTATGACAAACGAAAATGTTCTTTCGTTTTATTTGATCATCGCGATGAGTAACATCACATCCTACTACTTGTTTCATATACTATTATCTGTTTAAGTAAACAAAAATGTCGCAACATGCTCAATAACACACACACAAAGAGAAGAGAAGAGAATGACCAAGAATATGTTTTCTTTTTGCTTGACGTTCAAAGAAGTATCTGTAAACCAAAACCATATTTTGATTTCGATCGTGTCCAAGAATACAATCCAAATAGTTGAAATACAAGTGGAAAATGTGACAGTTGATGTGTTAAAACGAGACCATATTCATTTTCTGTATTGAGTAATGTATGAATACGTGAATTCGTTTTATTGAGATTGAATTGAGACATTAGACTAAATTTTGGTGGTTGTCGAGAAGAATATTTTTCTGCTAATAAACCTATTGTTAGATTATTATTAATGTAACGTTGAATAGCAATTAAATAATGTTCAACTGGATGATAAGCATCAAATTTAAAAACAAAAGAATTCGATAAAGATCTCAAACGAAATCCAATATCGAGTAATTTTTCTTTCGAAGTTATCTAAAATAAACAATCAACGATTCATTTCTCTCTGACCATTCATCGTTTACTCTCAAATCAATTCCACCATCCAATTGACAATTCTTTCTTGTCCATAGTGATGATAAATAACTCAATTGCATACTAGACAAATTTCTTTCATCATAAGTACCGAGAAGTTCAAATGTTTCATTTGCTCGTTTATATTCTAACTGAGATGAAAATCTTTTTTGTGGCATTGTTCGTAAACGAAATATCGTCATTAATGACGGTGTCCATTGATAATTGACATTGAATATGAGATTGTTATCTAATGTATGAAATTTAATGGAACTCAATGGTTGATTTGTTCGTCGAGAGTTATTTCCAATTAATCCGAAAAGAATGAGATTTCGAAAGAAATCGATTTTTTCATGTTTGAAATTGTTTTCATCGAGATACATATTCATGCCGAGATTAAATTCCGACAAACTCAATGTACTCAAGCCAAATGTTATCGACGGTTGATGAAATAAACCGATGATAACATTGAAGAAATGAGTGAGTTCATCGAAACGTCCGATATGATTTACAATATGATTGGTTAATGAACGAAGACGAAGTTCATTATCTAGGATCTGAATTGTTTTCTGAGAAGAATGACCGACCATGATAGGTAGATAGATAGATTTATGTTCTTTATCTTTTTTGAGAATAAACCGCGAAAATTTATTATGAATGAATAGATTTTCATTTTTTTTTCGAAGCAATATAAGTTTATTTTGGTGAACATCGATCTAATTGAAGAGTGCCGTCACACAAACATGCATACGTATTCAATGCACTATTTGTTACTACACATTGACCAGGTGAACAATCCATTGGACAATCTGAAAAAAAATAAAATCATCGAAAATGAAAATACACTTGAATTACTATTTGTTTGTATTGTTTGTTCACAGTTTTTGCCAGTTGTAGTACTGGAACATGCACATGCATATGAATCACCGGCTCGATAGCAGACACCATTGTTTAAACATGGTGATGAACTACATGGATTTGATGATTCTACAGTTTGTTGACAAAACTGACCAGTTGTACGTTGAGGACAAACACAATAGAATGTATCATTGAATGGAAAGCATGTACCACCGTTCATACAAGGTTGATTATAGCATGCATTGAATTCATTTAAGTTTCGTTCACAAAAACGTCCTGTTGTATGTAAAGGACATGTACATCCGATGTTATCTTGACCAATTTTATAACAAATACCACCATTGAGACAAGGTGAATTCGTGCAGAGATCTGTTGAAGTTGTTAATTCACATTGATAGCCTGTTGTACTTGCAGGACAAACGCAATGAAATGATCCATTCACATTCGAACAGACACCACCATTTCGACAAGGCGATGATGAACATGGATTCAATACAATTTCACGTTCACAAAATCGTCCAGTTCGATCATGTTCACATGAACAATAGAAATCAGTATTATTATTTATACCGAAACAATAAGCATTTTTAAGACATGGTCCTGATGAACATGGATGTGATGCACCATATTTTTCACAATATTGTCCAGTTCTGTCTGAAGTACATACACACTGAAATTGACCTTGTACAGAAAGGCAAGTGCCACCGTTTTGACAAGGTGATGATGCGCATGCATTTAATGGCCAAGGATTTTCACAATAACGTCCTGTACTATTCGAATGGCATGCACAATAAGCTTCATTGTTTTGAATATAGCAAACACCGCCATTGAAACAAGTTGTTGATGTACATGTGTCGATCGTTGTGAGGTTTGATTCGCATCGAAGACCCGTTTTACCAGCCGGACATACACATTGAAAACCTGTTTTAGTCATAGTACATATGCCATTATTCAAACATGGATTCGAATCACATGGATTTTCTGGTATTAAACTTTCACAATAACGTCCTGTTGTTGGTCGAGGACATTGACATACGAAATTATTTTCACCAACAGATAAACAGGTACCACCTTGACGACATGGTTGTAATGAGCATGGATTTGCTTTTCAAAACAAAACAAAAAAATTCAATGAATATCTTTACAAGAATAATTTGTATGTTACTTGGTACAGTAGCAGGAGCAGTAGTTGTCGCTGTTTCTTGAATTTGACACATTTCACCGGTAAAACCTGCTTTACAATCGCAAGTATAACATTTATCAATGTTGGTTTGTCGACATACACCACCATTAGCACAATTTACATATCGACACCAGTCGACTGAAAAAAAAATACACATACATTCTAGTTGAGAATTATTTTCGAAAACAAAATTTTTACCATTAGGATATTGACATGCGTTAGTGATCGTTGATAATAAACCAACGACGATCGTTAGAAACACGTATTGTTTCATTTGATATCTGAGTATTTCAAACAATTAATGAAATTATTTTTGTTATAGACACAAACATATATACTTAGAGAATAGAAATCAATCAAGGACAAACACATAGAGAAGGATTAAAAATAATAGTTTGTGTCATGCACTTTTTCTCGTTTCGAATAATAATCATTTTCAATTGAAAACAAAAGATCGATTTCAAAAAAATATTTTCATTTTTTCTCTATTCCGATTTCTAATCCAACTTAATGTATTTTTCTTCTTTCAATTATATTTTATTCACAAAACAAAAGCAAAACATAGTAGATTTATCATTGAGAGAAGATCAATTTTATTCAAGAGACATAGTTGTTACATGTTTTTTTAATTCATTCTTCTCATAGCAGATCATTATGCAGTTGTACCATCTTCTGGACGCATAACACCATTCCATAGGCAAGCATACGGTTTTGAAGCATAACCAGAAAATATACAACGACCAGGTGTGCAATCCAATGGACATTCTTTCAACAGCAAAAAAGTGCATAGATAAAAATTTTAAGAAATAAAAGATAAATGTTCATACCATTGACGGGCATTGGTGTAGTTGAGTCACAGTTTTTACCAGTGTAAACACTGCTGAGACCACAGAAACATGAATAGGAAGCGCCGATAGGAACACAGGTTCCACCGTTTTTACATGGTTGACTGATACATGATCCAATAGCTGAAAATTAAAGGATATACATGAACTTTGTTTTCTTTCTGAACAATTATTTAATTACGTTGTGGAGTAGTCGAAACACCTGTCATGCTTGTTGTCGTTGTAGTAACTATGATCTGTTGACATAAAGGACCACTCCATGGTGCAAAACATGAACACGAAAATGTGTTTCCAATTTGATTGCATAGGCCACCATTTTGACAAGGATTCGGTTGACAACTACCAACTACAAGTAGCGAATGGATTCATTGTTTTTATTCGAATATTCTTCTTACTATTCGGTGTTGTTGTAGTAGCAGTAGTGATTGGTGGTGCTATCGTCGTCACAATGCCAAGATATGTCTCACATCGATCACCTGTATATAATGCCGGACAATCACAGTATGCAATATTTCCATTCATTCGACATATACTACCCGACAAACAGTATCCAGGTGGACAATTTCCTATATAATGCATAAAAAAACATGTATTACATGTTATAAGTAGAGAACTCAATAATAGAAACTACCATTCATATTTACATCGCAAAATTTTCCTGTCCAGTCATTTTCACAATTGCAAATAGCAACAGTACTACCACCTAATGTAGCTTCCGCACAAGTTCCGTGTAAACCACAAGGATTTGGATTGCATGAAGTTGCTGTAGCTATTGCTGTTTCACAATTTACTCCAGTCCATCCAATTCCACAATTACATTTATAATTGATACCATCTACTGCACACGTACCACTATTTTTACAGACAACTCCAGGCATTGTTACACATGGATGAACAGCTAAATAATCAATCATTTTCATTATTCACATAATTACGTATAGATTATTTCACATACATAAATCGATATTTTCACATTGTGCACCAGTATATCCAGCTACACAAATACATCCATATGCATTCGTTGCGTTCAGTCCACATTGACCACCATTTTGACATGTCAATCCACTACATGGAGCTAAAGGATATACAAGATTGTGATAATCTCAATAGAAAAATATTCCATCTTCGAGATTTACTTGGTGCAACTTGACAAAATGCTCCCATGTATCCATTGATACATGCACAACTCATTGTTACACCATCCCATAAACACTGTCCACCATTTTGACAAGGAGCAGATAGACATGGATTTGTAACAATAGGTTCAGTACAAAGAACACCACTATATCCAGTACTAGTGCAATCGCAAGTAAAACTGGCACCAATCGATGTACATTTACCACCATTCGAACATGGATTTGTCGGTTGACAATTATCTATATTGATAAGATCTTTACATTTAGTTTGAGGGCGAAGAAATAATTTACCTCTTGTTTCACAAAGCGTTCCGATGTAACCTGCAGGACAAACACAAACGTTAACATTACAGACACCACCATTTTGACATCCAGGATTACATCCAGTTGCTAAAACATATTAAAAAAAAACTTATTGAAACAAAAAGAAGAGGATGATAGATGCATACGAAGAACAGAAATAGCTGTTTCACAAATTTTTCCTGTGAAACCATCGGCACAATTACACTTATAACAATCATTTGTTGTTGTATCATCGACACATTGTCCATTATTTTCACAGGTAATAAATTGGCACATCACGCCTTTGAAACGAGAGAAAAGAGAATGGAATGATAATTATGATAGGATACGAAATATTACCTGGATCAGGACATGTAGCTCGTTTTTGTCGATTATATGATCGATATTGCAAAGCATGAATACTTGATAATAATAAAATTGAAATAGTCAATAAATGAGACAAGATCATTGTAATAATCACAATATCGTTCGTTAAACAATTGTGATATTTATATAGAAGCGTGTGTCTTTATTTTTTTGAATGCAAAATCACCTATATCATGCACGACGTTTCTCTTAAAGTGAGATCAAAAAATCAATTACTCAAGTTACCATGTATATATTGTTGTCAGTACGGATTTATCATATGATCATTATTTCAAGGCAGAGCAAAAACTACGTCAATGAAGGGCGTTTTTCTTTTGTATTCATGACATTGATGTGTGTGATTAATATAGTACTTAAATTGAATGGCACGAACAAGATTAAAAGATAAAAACCACAAATAGTGTCGACATACAAGTTGATGATCTTAGTTTAATTTTATAGATTTTATTCAACGTAAATTACAAATATATGAAGCTGTGTAGATAAGCAAGAGAAAAGGATGAGTTTATTCCAATGTTAGCTTAAAAATATGTCTCGATTATTCAAGTTGTTCACATCATATGAAAAAAGAAATCTTTTTTTTTGGAAATTGCTAATTGATTGTGCTTTCACGTACAACTCGACAGTTTCATTACACCGTTGCAAACACAAGCATATGGTCTTGTGCTACTACCAGTATATACACAATCACCAGGCAAACAATTGTATGGACAATCTATAAATAGAAATTGTTGTCTCCATAGATTTTCAAATTAAATATTCTCATACTCGGTGCTTTGACTGCTTCACAATTAGAACCAGCATAACCACTTGGACATGTACATTGATAGCTAGTAGCCGTATTAGAACATTGTCCTCCGTTTTTGCAAGGTTGATTCAAACAATAATTCGTAGCTATAATTACAAAAATAAATAGTTCATGATCGTAATAAATTCAAAACAACGATGAATTACAAGTTCCTGTAGAAGTTTCACATTTAACACCAGTCCAACCAGTCAAACAATTACAGTAAAATGAATTCTGAGTGTTATAACAAACGGCATTATTCAGGCATGGATTTGATGCACATGCATTTACTAGTATTTAAGAATGTTAGACACTCATAATTAATTAAACAGTACAAAACATACCTGGAGATGGAGTTGTAATAACGGGAACAGTACATGTTGCGCCTGTCCAAGTTGATAAGCATCCACATACAAAAGTATTCTGAGTGTTATAACAAGTACCACCATTTTGACATGGATTTGATGCACATGCATTTACTAGTATTTAAGAATGTTAGACACTCATGATTCGTTAAGCATTACAAAACATACCAGGAGCTGGAGTTGTAATAACGGGAACAGTACATGTTGTGCCTGTCCAAGTGGATAAACATCCACATACAAAAGTATTTTGAGTGTTATAACAGGTACCACCATTTTGACAAGGATTTGATGCGCATGCATTTCCTATTATTCAAAAGTGTTAGACACTCATGATTCGTTAAACAATACAAACATACCAGTAGGTGCAGTTGTTGTTGTCGTACCAATGTATGTCTCACATCGATCACCTGCATACGATGCGGGACAAACGCAATATGCCGTATTACCATTCATACGACATTCACCACCTGATAAACAGTATCCAGCAGGACAACCAGCTATTATTGAAGACAAGAATAGACAATATTTTCCAAATAAATAGATTCATTCAAAGACAATTACTCATATCAACGTCACAATATTTTCCTGTCCAATTAGCATCACAAGTACAAACGGCAATGGTACCACCAGTTATAGCAGCTACTATACAAGTTCCATGTGTACAAGGATTTGGATTACATGAAGTTGCTGTAGCTATTGCTGTTTCACAATTTACTCCAGTCCATCCACTTCCACAATTACATTTATAATTGATACCATCTACTGCACACGTACCACTATTTTTACAGACAACTCCAGGCATTGTTACACATGGATGAACAGCTAAATAATCAATCATTTTCATTATTCACATAATTACGTATAGATTATTTCACATACATAAATCGATATTTTCACATTGTGCACCAGTATATCCAGCTACACAAATACATCCATATGCATTCGTTGCGTTCAGTCCACATTGACCACCATTTTGACATGTCAATCCACTACATGGAGCTAAAGGATATACAAGATTGTGATAATCTCAATAGAAAAATATTCCATCTTCGAGATTTACTTGGTGCAACTTGACAAAATGCTCCCATGTATCCATTGATACATGCACAACTCATTGTTACACCATCCCATAAACACTGTCCACCATTTTGACAAGGAGCAGATAGACATGGATTTGTAACAATAGGTTCAGTACAAAGAACACCACTATATCCAGTACTAGTGCAATCGCAAGTAAAACTGGCACCAATCGATGTACATTTACCACCATTCGAACATGGATTTGTCGGTTGACAATTATCTATATTGATAAGATCTTTACATTTAGTTTGAGGGCGAAGAAATAATTTACCTCTTGTTTCACAAAGCGTTCCGATGTAACCTGCAGGACAAACACAAACGTTAACATTACAGACACCACCATTTTGACATCCAGGATTACATCCAGTTGCTAAAACATATTTAGAAAAAACGTGTTGAAAAGAAATAAGAGATTGATATATGCATACGAAGAACCGGAATAGCTGTTTCACAATTTAGTCCTGTAAAACCAACTGCACAATTGCATCTGAAACAATCGGCTATTGTTGAATCAGGTGTACATACTCCATTATTTAAGCAGGTGACAAATGAACACATATTGTCTTTGAAAGAGAGCAAAAAAATAGATTTTTTTTTAAAATTCAAAATGAATTACTTGGATTAGGGCATTCAGCTCGTTTTCGTCGATGTTTTGCTGTTTCAGCAGTGATTGATAAAACTGCGATACAAACGATCAGCGTACATATTGGCCATGAAGCCATTGCTCTTCCTATGTATATAGTTGTTTTTGAATAAAAACGAAATATTTCAAACAGCAGTTATGTTTGTCGTCAATATTATGGTATTTATATAATGTGGGCTAGTTCATACGGCCTCCTACTTGTAATCAATATAAAGTAAAGTCAGGTTTTTTGTAATATAAAAGGGATTAAAAATCAATTTTGAGAAGAGAATGAAATATTTATATTTGGAGAAATGTGCGTCTTCGTCTACTTTGAAATAAAGTCTCAAATGTACTATTTGTTTTAATGATAGTGTGCTAGGAGAAAACAAGAAGCACTCAATTTTCATATCGCAAAATATTGATTTAAGTAGGTTTCTTCAACGAGAAAGTACAAAGATTCGGTGTTATTGACAAAGGATATTTCAAAAAATGAATAATTTAGTTTTCAGTGCGTTTTAATCGAATTATAAAGAAGAAAAAAAAACTATTCAGTATAAACATAAAAAATAGTGACAGTAACATAAGCATCTGATGTTTCTTTTGTAATCGTAAAATGACGATCGAGTTTTGCGTCCCATACACATCGACTAATAATACGTAGATCTTGACCAGTTTTCTGTCCAATCGAAACTAATACAACGATTTTATAACGTGGAAAAGGCATTTGTTTAATTTGACCACGCAAACGATCGGCTAATGTCATTGAAAATTGTTTGGCTAGATTGGCATCATATTTGTAGCCGGTTATTGCCGATTCAAGAACGCTTGTTGCTACACGACGTACACGAGCTAAATCTAATTTATGATTATCATTCGGTTCCATTCGATAGGTATTTTCATATCGAATCAAACGTCGATCATATCCAGGCCGATAAGATGAATTTCTTGATGATTGTCGACGTTGTCTTGAACCCGAATTATAGCCAGAGTTAAGTCCGCCACTACTTGTTAGTAAAATGGAATTTCGTGGTAAAATATTTCGTACTTTTGAACTTCGTCTTTCGGCAATACGTGCCTCAGTAGACGAATCTTCGACAACTGTATTCAAATCTGCCATTGTTGGTATTTAATTAAACAACAAAAAACAAAAACGTGAACAATGAATAAATGACCTATTCGAGTTTGTTTGCAATTCGTATTTATTTTGGTATTTTTTGTCGTGAAATACAACATACAAACTTCTAATTGTAACAACAAAGAAGAATCATCATGGTTGCTATTGCAAAATCATTTTTTTCAAGTATCTAATGGATTTTACGTTTTTTTCTGTTCTTTTTATATAAAATAACTTTTTTTAGCAAGCACATATATACATACAATCTGAGCAAAGAACGTCTCTCGTTTCTGCTTCAATAGATTGTCGTCATTATATGAGTGCTCACGGCTATGAGAAGAAATAGAACTTATTTCCTCTTATAACAAGTTGAAGTACCGAGAAAATGAATAGTTAAAGTCTAAAATCACCGTTTTTTTTTTCATTTCATTTTACATGGAGAAGAAAAACAAACAAACAAACAAAACATGATTCATCTGACAGATAATCACCGATCGCCGGTCATCGGTCGGCCACGGCCAACACTGCTGCCCGAACCGAAATAAGCTGGCATTGTTTGATTTGAAGTTTGCTCGTGACTGCACGATGAATTGAGAATACGAGGCGTAACTGATGTTTGCCGACAATAGGATGCTCGACCACGACTTGGCATTCGAGGTGAATTCGATAGTCGTACTTGTTCGTCAAATTTGTTATTATAGTTTTGCATTGATAACGAACTTGAATTGAGTTGTTGTCGAGTATGTTGATCATTTAACGAAAGTTTATCCATTTCGGAGTAGAATGCTGGCCATTGAATTTGATCTCCAGTTACAGTTGAAGGTTCGTTGTGAGTAGAACTGGCCTGCTGTTTATTACTAAAATATGCAAATAGAAAAGTTAAATTTCATTTTCGAATTTTCATCAACATACGAGATCGATGTACGTTTTAATAAATCTTCAGTATATTTCTCCATTGAATGGCCACGAGCACGATTGAATGCTAAATTATACATTTTCAATTATGATAAAACATGATTTTCGTTTGTCTACCTTCTAATGCTTCACTTGGATCGAAATTCATTTGTTCAATCATATATCTATAAACAATTCATACAAATCAATTTTCTACATATTTTATTTGCTTACCGAACAATTAAATAACCTGTTCGATTGAGTCCATGCGTACAATGAACACCGATTAGTTTGTCTGTTTGAAAAAAAGACAAATTTCAATTAAACAATTTCAATGAATATTATACCATTATTTTTATTTTTCCCCAAAAAATTACGAACAACTTCAAGAAATTCTTGATAACATTTCTCACTTGGAATTTGATTATGACCTGGTGTCATTAGCTTATGATATTCAATTTGAGCATCAGCTATATCCTATAATGACAAAATCAAATTTAATTCTTAAAAATAAATCAAACTAACAGCTGGTTTATAATATCGATCAGTATTAGTTAAATCAACAATTAAACCTAATTCTTTGCCTAAATCATCAAGTCGTTCGACAAGATCGCCTAATGTAAAACGTCGATCGTCGTTGAGATGTTTTTGCATTTCCTAAAACAGAACGTTTTTATATCAACGTAATTTCAAGAGAATACAAACGGGTTTTAAAGGACATTTAAAAGCAATAAAACGAGTATTTTCTATCAATTAAAAATACACCTACTGGACACAAGAGCAT
>ERZ781399.2144-NODE-2144-length-16407-cov-4.150440_pt1 | contig 16407 bp, 16 predicted proteins | sample MGYA00511014_ERZ781399 | MGnify/ENA primary metagenome ERZ781399 (study PRJEB29847, sample SAMN06458254) | wastewater metagenome | isolation source: Wastewater bioreactor | place: South Africa: Cape Town | study: EMG produced TPA metagenomics assembly of the...
TGTTTGTTTGTTATGTTGTAGACTTTTGCTGTTTTTTTTTCTTATCTGGATATATCTATATCGTACTAGAGAATTCACGAAATAAAATCTATTATATATGTATACATATTTACAAGAACTTGTTGAGCGATAACGACATTTTGAACATGGAAAAAAAATTGATTTCGATACCAAAAAAAAAGCATTGTATGACATATATCAATCAAATATATTCTGCCATAAATAGCGTTGACTCGACAAAAAACAATATATAATGTTGATCAGATAAGCATACGGAGTAGTTCGTTTCGTGTAAACAAATGATTTATTGATTGTTAACAGTTGTACAAATTCTAGGCTTTATCTATGAGGTTACTATTAACATATTTCATTTAAAAACAAAAAGAACACGATGAAATTTTTTAGTCATCTGTAAATATATATCGTCTTCTCTGCTAAACTTATGATTAACAAGCACTATGTTTTTTGTTCGCCTAGTTCCAATTAATCTTCCATGAAAAAATAGTTAACTCAATTCATATTCTAATAATCAATAATGACAATTTTATCATGCATGTTGATCGATCGATCGATTGACGTAAAATAATGAAGTAAAACTTATCGATGAACATTAGATTTTTGTTTTCTGCTCGAATAAGATTTATGAGAGATCATAACCAAACGAAACGATCATATTCATTTTCGATGTGAGAAAAAGACGAAATCCCCGGAGATTTAAAGCGGCACGGAAAAACAAAGTTTTTACGACTGTAACTGTCGTTAACTCAACAGAATCTATGCTGGTTCTTCTCTGCTCACCTAGTTCATTAAGATATACTCGATAGATATTTTATTTTTCTTATCTCGATTCAACAAAAGACAGGAAATATTGAATAAATATGGAGAAACTCAATTAAGTCAATTTGAAATAGCATTGACTCGATTTTTTCTTTTCTTTTCTCTTTTTTTTTGATACTGATCGTTTCATTATTAATCGAGAGTTTAGAGAGATCCTGTAGATTCGAATGATCTATCAGTATAATATTATTATATCTTTAGGCTATGCACTCTTCGTAATTTTATCATTTCTAGTACGAGAATTCTTTCTTTTTTTTTTCTCCTCCTCCTCCTCTTTCTCTAGTTTCGATCTATTTCTCTATTTCCACTAGTCATTTTTTTTTCTTGTGATCAATAACGATAACGATGTTTTCTATTTGTTGACTATGCGATCAGTTCATTCAACTATAATTTTGAAATAGAATATCTCATCGATAAATACCGACGGAGTAGAGAAAGAAAGAAAAGTCTTTATTTACAGAATAGTGAATGGAACGGCTGAGACAAATTGATAAAAATGATAGATGCTTTACTCTTGTCGTCGGATGTCCTTCTATATGTCTCTTGCTTTTTTTCTCCTGCTTTCTCTCTCTCGCTCTCTCTGTCGGTTTTGTTCTTATTTTCTTTCTCAGAGAACGACGAGTGGATGGTAGTTACTATGTAATGTTTTTTTTCGCTTGCTTTCTGCTGTCAGTGCTTATTTGCCGTTAATACTACATCGTACTGTTAGCCGGCCTACGTATGGCAAGATATCAGTCAATTTTCTTGGGCTTCTTGCATGCACGCAAACATACATACATCGAAACGATTCTATGTAGACAAGCAAAGCAATTGCGTCAAGATTATTCTCATTTTTTTTTCGGAGATATTCTAAGTGGAAGAATAAAAAAAAACATAATTCGGTCTTTTTATCAGTTTTCTTTCTTCTTCTCTTCTTCTTCTACTACGACCATAAAGAAATGAAAAACGTCTATTACTATTCTTTTTCATCGCATATATTAGTAGGAATTAGATTTTGCTAAGACGTAAGTTGTTTTTAAAAACACACCGAGAAAATCTTTGAAATCTCGATATTTTTTTTTTATCAATTCGAAATAGTTGATTGATTGATACGTTTAGTTTTTTGATTAAATAGAAAAGTAAAACACTTCTCCGATCGAAAAACACGAGTGGTCTACTTATCTTGAAATAATTAAATGCACAATCACTTCGACAAAAAAAAAGAATCTTTCCTCATCGTTTTAAGCAAATAAACATCGCTATGTATTCATATACACACTCGTTTATGCTCTTTATGTTGATAATTTATTTGAGAAATCATCGAAGCGAGTGTTAAGTTCCGGGTTCGCTAGCATACGCGCTGAGTGTTAATTGTTATTAGTGTAATAACAATGAGACGATAGCTTCTCCTTGGCAGAATAATAGAAAAAAGCATGAACGTTCCATTGAAGTTTCTATTGTTTTTTTTTTAATTTTTTTTTTGTAATGTTAGTAATATCGATCTCATATCGCCATCTGCCCGTCAATCAAAAACGTGAATCGACTAGTGTGGGAAATAGAATAAGTAGCAGCTTGTGAAACCGAATCGAATTGTCATCGAGTCCTCGTTTTATCTAATATTTCTTCTTTTCTTTCCTTTTCTTTATCAAATATCGGGCTACTATATGTCTAATAATAGGAAATGATTTTTGCAAAAAAAATAAAAGTATTAGATCTGTTAGTTTTGCATGTTATTCTCTTGCTTTTCTGTCTCTGTCTCTCTTATTCATTTTTTTTCTTCTTATTTCTAGATGAAATTGACATTAACAATTGGAAGAAAACATTAAATATCTTCTGAACAATCAAGAAAATCGATGTAAATTTTCTTCTTATTATTTTCTGGAAAATTATACAGCAAAGAAAGAAAAACTTATTTTCAAGTACAAAATATGGACGCACCAATTCGAGAAAAAATGCTTCGATTTCAAATGAGTGTTCCAGCGGAAGAACAAGTAAGTTCTATGATAAAACAAAACGAATTCGTAATAGACAAAAATCTTTGTTTAATTATTATCGGAAAGAAATGATGATAGATGATAGAACTTCTTCTTTTGTCGTACAAGATAAATTAACAATATTTGACATGCAAAAAATTTCAAAGAAACTCGAATTATTAGAGAAATGTCCCTCAAAGATACTGTGCGACGCTAATCATACGATTAAAATGTTACTGAGGTCTCTTTTTGTCTCTCTGTTATTGTTTGTATAATTTTTTTTTCTGATTACAGAACCTTGATAGGATTAAATAAATAAAAAAAAACGACATGTCGAAATAAAATAATAGACTTGCTAACATATGTAGTCATTAATATCTAATTTTAGTTCGTCTAGTTCATTTTCACAACAATAGCTCGTTTGGCATTTATTCATTGTAAGATAAATCAACATTGATTAATCTCAAATAATTATTATTAGTAACCTTCGAGTTCTTTATGCGCTGTTTGCATTTGATACGGATAAATGCCATTATGTCATTTTAATCCTGATAACTGTTTTGTTCGATGTTTTTCATTGTTAAATTTCTTGTTTTAAAGGAGACAGAAAAAAAAGACAACAACTATCATTTCCAGATATCGGATTCTCGTGTGCACACATGTGTTCTTCATAATTGTATCATCAGTTTTTGTTATATTATTGCTTATTGTGAGATTTCTCTTTTTCTCTTTCTTTTTCTTCATCATCATCGTCGTCGTCGTCGTCTTTTTTTCATATTGCCTTGACGCTTTTTTCCGACACCGGATGTCATTTGGGCTCGAGCGAGCGAGCGAACAAATGACGAGCTTGCCGGCAAGCACGTTACTCGTTGCTATATCGTACTGAGAAGTAAGCAACAACAGAGAAAAACGCAAGACAGACAGGAAAAAAAAAGAAAACGAGCATAGAACATAGGAAAAAAAGCTAAGAGCTTTCATGTCGAAGCAGTTTCTCTCTCTCTCTCTCTCTTGGTGTTTCTTGTGGATTGACTATGTTCGTTAATTCTCGAAAATTATAATGCAAAAAAAATGAAATTTGATCGATTTCTGAATATTGATTGACAATAAATATCAATAATAATTTTTCGAATGAATGAATACAAAATTGAATCAAGAAAAATCATCGAAAAAAAAACAAGTTCGAGCTCATTTTTTTAATTCTCCAGATTTATAATATATTAAATTGCGTCGTTGTTACATTTTTTTATAGATTTTTTCACCTTCACTCACACACACACCCTCTCGTTGTCAATTCTTCTCCATTCATCATTTTTGTTCGCCGCTGAATTGTTAACCTGTTTTTTTTCTTTTTTCTCGCTCTCTCCCTCGCTCCTTCTCTCTCTCTTCTTTCTAATGCAGAATCTTATTTCAATCACAAACGTTCGGTCGGTTATAACCCTATACGTATTACTGCCTATCCGATTCTCTTCATATATTTTATAAAATATGCACACGCACCCCTGACCGCGAATTAAAATAAACGAAACATACACATGCATATATGTGTATACGTATATATATATATATATATATGTTTAATTTTATCCTTTTTTATATAAGAAAAAAAGAGATTAACTTTCGTTTTGTATTGGCTTGTATTTTGTAAGATAAAATCTTAAAATGGTTGATACAGATCGAGCAGGATTACTTGAAAAACTCGCCAATGTTGAACAATTCCCAGTAAGTGTTAATTCGATAATGAGAATAAGAGATAGTTATTGAAAAAAGATTTTCTTTCAAGTTTGTCAGCTAAGAATAAACGTACAATTTAATTTCTATTTAGAAACAACTTATTCGATCGACAAAACTCGGTCTTGATTACACCGTATCGATTCAGGATGATACGGGCAGTAATTCGAAATGTTATGTTTTGACTCTTCATGATATTGGTTGTAGTCGTAAGTGATTTAATTCGATCCAATTGAAAAGAAAAACACCCTTCGAACAATGAATTTAGATTCGGTTTTTACGGAATTCGTATCTCAACCTGAAATGCGTGCTCTGTAAGAATACTAGCAAATGAAACGAAAGTCATTTTTTTAAAAACTTCTCGATTCTATTTGAAGTAAACAACGAATTGTTTGGGTTCATGTTGATTTACCCGGTCAAGAAGATAATGCTGCTCCTCTTACTATCGAGTAAAATATTTACAAAATAAGAAAAACAAGAGAGAAACACTTTTCTATTCTAGGAAATATCCAACGTTAGATGAAATCGCTAGTGAATTAATCAATATTGTTGATCAATTAAATATTCCGCAAGCTGTCCTATTTGGTGAAGGTGCCGGAGCGAATATTGCTTGTCGTTTTGCGATTGAACATCCTTCTCGTGTTCACGGCCTTGTGCTCGTTCATCCGACGGGCACAACAGCTGGTTTTATGGAAATGATGAAAGATAAACTTAATAATTGGAAATTAATTCATAAAGGAATGAATCCCGATGCTGAAGCATATCTTATTTGGCATCGATTTGGACGTGTATGTTACATTGAGAGTGTTTTGACTAATATATTTTTTGTTTGCTTGTTCTTTTTTTAGGATGCAGCAAAAGTAAGTGCCTCGATTTGTTTGCATGCTCTTGTTTTCTTATTTTGCTGAAATATATCTATAGAAATCTGATCGGCCAATAAATTCAGCTTCATCTCTTTCTCCTCCTCCTTCTTCTAATACTTTATCTCCTCTCCCTACTACTCAAGTAGGCGTAGAAAATTCAACTAGACCTGTGTGTTATGCTTTTTTTTTCGAAAGCCTTAGCAATTTGTATAATTTCATTTGCTTTTATAGCCGGGCGACGATGCCAGTAAATACAAGGTGTAGTTTTCGTAGAAAAATCTTCTTTTTTTGCCGAAGCATGAGAATATTTTCCCTTTGAATCCTTTCGTCTCTTTTTCTTTTTTGAAATTGAATCCACGTTTGTTTTTCCCAATTGCTTATTGCAGAAAGGCATGTTTGCGAAATATTTCAGTGAGAAAAATCAGGTATATCATAACAAAAAAAACCCACTCGAATGCTATTTACTAATATAATTTCTATTTTCTGCATGAATGTTTTAACTATTAATCTAGACAACAAAAAAAAACGAATAATCATAGTTTTGTTTTATTTTCAAAATTAAATTGAAGTTATCTTGTTCAGGGTTATGGTGATTAGCAATTACTCGAAGCTAACATTCGTGAATTTTCGGAAAAACTCTATCAAAAACGTACGGCGAAAAATTTAGCTTTGTTTATGGACGCATATTTAAAGTAAATATTTTGACAAAATTAATGATTTATTTTAGTTTAATTCTCGTTTATTTTTAGTCGAACGAATTTGGTTGATAAACTAGACAAATTAGTGTAAGAGAATTTGCCGAATGAATGAATGAATGAATGAATGAATATTTTGAAATTTGTTTTGTTTTTTTTCAGTGTTGATTGTCTAGTTGCTGTTGGCAAGAAAAGTTCGGTTATGAATACAACAGAGAAATTCTACGAACGACTTCGTGATTCGCGTAATAATCCGCAGAAAATGGTCAATTCTCCAATACTTATTGCGGATAATGTTGGTGATGTTCTTGGCGAAGCAGTAAGACGAAGAAAAAAACAACCGATCAAATCAACAAACGTATTTTTCTTATTTATTTTAGCCGGATGTTTTGGCTAAATCGATGCAATTCTTCTTACAAGGCATTGGCCTAGGTAAAAAAATCAATTTATTTCAATTTTTGTAATTAATGATTTCCGTTGAATTCGTTTAGTATCCGGCTTACCCATGGAAGCAGGTCTAGCAGGCTTAGGTCGTCTATCTCGCGCAATGTCAATGGAAGATGCTGATCGTCCAAGACGAAGTTCTGTACTAACACCATCATCGCCTAGTACAACTTCGCCAAGTACAACTTCGCCAACAATTGTCGGTTCACCACCCCAAAATGCTTAATTTCTCATCTATTCATAAAATATATACATTGACTCAGACAAAAACATTTCCTTCTCTTTTCTTTATTTGTTCGCTCGTTAGTCACAACTTTCTTCTTCTTCTTTTTTTTCTACACTCTCGCATTCTTTGTCTTGTGTAGTAGTATTAAATTGTAATTGTATGCGTTTGGTCAAATGAATTCAATTGCTAACGGACAAATGAGAAATTATTCAAATTTTCAATTGAATCATTATTTTCTGTTTGTTTGTTTGTTTGTTTGTTTGTCTTTATACAATTATGTGTATTCAAGTCTTCTTCTTCTTCCTTCTTTTTTTCTGTCCTCAACTTCAGCAAGAAAAAGAAACAAACAAGATAATGACTTATGTAGATCTATTAAACGAAAAACAAATGGAAGTTTTCATTCTTCTTTCCAATGATGAATCATAAGAAGTATTTAGTCAGAAAAAGAGAAAAGAATATCGTTGTTGTCTATATACGATTTGAATAAATGTTTATTTACGTCGAAACAAACGAAGGATAGGATAGAGGTATAGATTCTTTAGTGATTTGTTTGTACGAGAAAAAGAATTATGTCGTCAAGTTTATTCTCTCGTCCTACGCCGACTTTTGGAGATAGTCCAGGTTTACATCCAACAATTGATAAGTGCGCCAACGAAATTTATTCTAATGATCGTTTCATATTTTCAAAATCTAGAAATAAACAAAAACATTCGTTTGGCAAAACTCTTGGTCTCATTATAGCTCTTATTTCATATTTACTTACATTGATTTTAATTGTTGGTGATCTCTTCTTTGATAATCAAGGTCGGATACATTGCTTTTTTTTATTCAATTGTATTTATAAATCATAGAAAATATATTCAATGTCTAGTTTTCGGAAATATTCTTCATTATTTTCATTCACGAACACATCCATTAGAACCACCAAAGAAATGGATTGCTCCATTATGGATGACAGTCTATGGTTTACAAGTATGAATAACAAATAAAACACTTTTGAAAATTCAATCGATAAAAATTTGATTTTCAGGCACCATGGTTAATCTATGCAATAACGACTTTATGTCGTCGAAATGGTGGCGGTGGTGATAGTGATTATTTATATAAATATCCTCGACCTGTTCCACAAATGCAATTATTAACATTTAGTCTTGCTTGTTGGTCACATTTATTATTTCTTTTTCTAATTCAACATCATTCGAATGTTGTCTGTAGTTTTATTTTCCAAGAATTAATCGTCTTTTTTTCATTGTTTGTTTTCTTTAGCTTGCTATTGTCTATACGATCCTAGGTGCAATGGCGTTGACATTCTGTTTAATAACATCAATTATTCATCTTCATAATTATGAACGAGAATTATCTACATGTCATTTGTAAAAGCATCAAATTTAATTTAGTAAATAAATATATATTCATTTTTTTTTCTCTGACTAGATTTGGAGATATTTGGTCGATTCGAATATTTGTTCATAATGGTCTCAGTGTTATGCTAGCATGGCAAATCGCTCTCATCGGTTTTTCTGCTTTATATACATGTAATAATTTATTTCTATCGCCTCAAGCAACTTATCATATTAACGAATCAACTCTTGATTTAATCGGCGTTTGTTTCATTAGTTCGATGTGTTTAATCATTCTTGTCTATATTATTTTAATGTCGTGCTATTTTTTCAATGCAATGTGTCATGTCATTGCTGGTTGGATCTTTCTCGTTGTATTAACATTTAGCTATTGGCAACATCAAGATCAAAAATCGAATCATTTACTTCAAATTACTTTTTATATTGCAACAGCTTTATTATCTTTCGTCGTTTGTCTTCATTTAGTTCTCGCATTTTTTCGTTATTCAGGTCAAACATGGCGATCATTGACGAATTCAAGTCGAACAAATTATCGTCATGCTGTACTTCAAGGAAAAGACTAAAAACGGAACACTCTTTTTTTATTGCCTTCTTTTTTTTTACATTATAAAATATACATTGATCGAATATAAAGAGAGTGAAAGAGAGAAAGAACAGGAACAAAATGATGTGACAATTGAACTGAATAAGTCATGATATATCATATTGTTGAGGGTAAAATTTCATCTTTTATTTTAATAGAAAATTCAATTGACTAGAATTAATTAAAGAATAAGTTGAGGCTCTTAGTTTTTTTACTTAATAACTCGAGGAAAACGTCAGTTTTTCCAGTCAGTTGTTATTTTGTTGTTGTTGTTATTGTTGAAGTAAACATCTTTAAGAAAGAAAGGAAAATTCTCCTACAATCAACTTGACTAATCCGTCTCTGATGTTTTATTTTGAAGTTAGAAAAGATGAAAAGAACACAGTGTGAATAATTAATTTTTTTATTTTCTTCTAAACTTGGATCTATCCTGGCGTATATTTTTTAGTTTGACTTTCTATATTTTTTTCCACTAAATTACTAATAGTTCGACAGACTAGCGTATAAATTGAGACGGTTATAACAAAAAAAAGGAGAAGGAGGAAGAAAGACAGAAAAGAAAAAAAAGAAGGATGAACGACACTAGTGGAAAACAACAGCTCAAGGTAATGGAATGGATCGCATTGCGTACACGGAGAAGATATTTATGAAAGGCATGTTAGTCAAAGACTAAAATCTCTGTCGCTTTGTGTTTTCTTCTTTTTCTTCTTCTTCTCATTCTTCTTTTCCATTTTTTTTAATAAAAAAAAAGACATAAAACCTCGTCGTATACGAGAATTTAGACTTTACTTCTCTATTAAGATACTTCCGTTTTTCTCGCACTTTTTTCTTCTCTCTTTTTTTTTGTTCTTATTCAAGAAAAAAAAGAGATGCTAACACGTCGTCTAAATACATCATTTATATCTAAAAAATATCTTTTTTTTCTCATCAGTTTTAACTTGTTGTTAATCATTTGAATTGTTCAAGTCAAAAAGAAGAAAGAAAAAACTTGTTTGTTTAAATCCTTCCTTTCATTTTTCTTTAATATATCCTGCAGAAATTTGATCTTTAGTATAAACAACAAAGAAAAACTCGGAAGAAGAAGATATGCACAGTGTGATCCGTCGTTCTCCAAGGTAAGGATCAAAAAAGAAAACTTCAAGATTGAATGAGATGATAATTTTAATCGACGACACACATATTCTTTTTCAGTTCAACATCGTCAACAGTGGCTGATCCGTCGACAGTCACTGTGCGTATTGAATGCGCGTCGACAAGTGATTTAAATGTTCAAGATGTTTCGACAACATCATCATCATCGAATGATGAAGAAGATGATGATGAATTGAAACAACTTCGAAAAAAACAAACATTAAGCGAACGTCTCTATCATCAAACATCATCAACGGCTAATCGTCACCAGACATCTGTACTCGGACTACCCAATGCAAAAAAATCCGTGCATCAAAAACGGCCTAGTCGTTTGAGCACCGATGCTAATTCGATGCGTGCCGCACTCAATCGACCTATAACAGCTATTTCTCTGCCATCTAAACCATCGACCTATGATAACGATTGGGATATCGATATTGAACCAAATCTTAGCTCAACGATTCAACGACGAAATCCATCGTGTCCATCGATATCACCAACAACCGTACGATCAAAATCATCATCACAATCGCCTATCCTACCGGCATTTACTCCACAACAAGCACCACCTGTTTTCACAACAACAACCGAATGTCTTGGTAACAATGACGCGTTCAACTATTTATTCAAGGAAAGCTCTTTTCTTTTTTTTCTGCTAGGCACGGATTATCGTCCGCAATTACGCCGTGAAACATCCCGTCGTTCACAATCACTAGTCAAACAAACCGTATCAGCGCCAGATTCGGCATCACCAACTGTACCACTTGTTTTTCTCACCGATGATATTCTTCTAGGTTCGATACGAGCTTTGCAAAACGAACGACAATTATGTAAATTATCCGTTGAATATCTTATTGATGCATCGAATATGAGACCCGATGAATTAGCACGCAAAGCCAATGTTGGCGCTCCATTGCCTTGTCAATGTGGTCACACGCATTCACGTTGTACATTGACGTTAGAATTTGATCAAGCATTTCTTTCTTCATCGGTTTCACCGACGCCGACCGATTCAAATCATTTAAGTAGCTCAAAAATACGTGAACTCAGCCGAACACAATTGGGACAATTATTTTCGGCCGTTAATCGTTTTATTTACAAAGCACAACAAGAAAGTAAACGTATACTTATATATGGTTTTGAATTAACACCGAATTCACCATTAGCTGTCATTGCTATACAATATGTGATGTTAACTGAAGAACAATTAACATTAACCGAGGCGATACAATCTGTACATCGTCTATTTCCAATTGTGCCAATTAAACATCAACAATTTCCCACCATGGACAAACGTTTTCAAGATTATCTCAAACAATTAGATCGAAAAACAACAACTAAAAATATTTTTCTCAATAATAACTCGAACAATAATAATAATAATAACAATAATAGTAGTGGTGATGGCGCAAGTACGAGTAGTGGAGGTAATGATCATCAACGTTTCTCAAAAGATATTGCATTGGATTTAACTGGATTAGCATCTAACACTCAACAGAAATCTATTACATCGTGGACAACGATTCCTATGCCTATAGTTAATGACAATTTCAATCAATTGTTTACTGCGCGTTCAGCATGGGACAAATAATAATAATAATCGAAAGAGAATCTTTTCATTTTTTTTAATGAAAATAGAACATTTGCATTGTCAGTTTGTTTGAATACATTAACAACAATGTCTATAATGATTCATGATCGGATTGTAGCAAAATGGAACTGTCGGTATTGAATATCGAGAACATTTTTGTGTTCGTTTTCGAATCGTTTTCATAGCTTCATCGACTTGAGCTTGATTGATAGGTTTTAATGAACGATAGTAATCCGTTGGTTGTTCATCGATACACGATTGAGGACAATTGAAATTACCCGAAAGTAAATGTCCGAAACTAAGCGAATAGAGTGTACCATTGACGCACAATGATGATGAACATTCGACACATGAAATCGGACGAGTTATCTTACAAAAATTAGCCATTAGAAGATAGAAAGAATGAAATGAGAAAAAAAAACTATTCTACAAAAGCGCTCTTTTAATCTAGTCAAGCACTGGAATGCTTTTATTTTGTATTTATTGATTTGTATTATGAATTGAGATTACAAGTAGAAAGAAAGAAAGCAAATAAGTATTCAATTAAAAAAGACACATGATATTTGTATAAGCATAAGAAAAATTGCACAGAGAACACAGAACAAAAGCAAGAATATATACATGCTGAAAACATGGAAGGAAATTTGATTATTTTTGTTCTACGAAAACCATTGAACATTCACCCATTGAGGTTCAGCGCCCAATGCTTCGACAGCTCGAACAAGCCTAAATAACACGAAAAGAGAAATCATATGAAATTCGATATATGAGTGGAGTTTTTTTCTTTATTACTGTTCGAATGTTTTATCAATATCTTCGGCAACTAATGTCAAATCGACGTATGTGTGATAATCACGTTCGATCATATCACTTTCTAACACCACTTGTTCGAGTTCTCTTGCCTAAATACCAAGAAAAAAAAACATATTCGAGAAATAAAGCAAATCGAACAAATACCGTTAGATTTAATAATGAACTATTGCCCAAATTCGCTTTCTAAAAACACGCAAAACAAATTTCAACAAAACGAAAATCAATCGAATTTCTTTCCTACCGATTTCATTTTCGACATTTTCTGTTTATCATTTTGTTGAATATATCGTAGATAATCCAAACTAGCTGCTTTAACAAACACGACATATGGCATATATTCTTTATTACAAATCAATTTCAACGCCTAGACAATCGGATTCATTTTCATTCAAAAAACCAAATAAATCAGTCTCTTACTGTCGGTTCAATATCCAAGACACACATTTTACCAGATTGTATAACTGCTCGAATAGATTCGAGTTTCGTTCCGTACAGATGTTCACCATGAACACCATGTTCAAGAAACTCTCCGTTCTCGATTTCTTGTTCCATACTCATTCGATCCATATGAAAATACGAATTCGATTCGTCAGTACGTAATGTTCTCGACGTGTCTAAAGAAAACAAAATCTATTTTTCGAATAAAAATTGAATGAATTTACATGGTCTTATCATTCCAAAACGCTCGGGATCGAGAGAGATTAGTTTCTCTTTTAATGTTCGTCTTCCAACGCCATGTGCACCAATTAAAATCAGACATTTACGTTGAAAAGGTGGCATACGTGCTACTTCTTGATACAAACAGATATCTCCTTTGTCGAACATCGATGAATCTTTGACATTGAAGAGTAAACGTTTCTTCTTTCGACGATCGATTAAACCGCAAGCGACTAGAGAAAATCGAAAGATAATTGTTAAGACAAATGAGCTATTTAATATTACGAGATGTTTTCGAAAAGTCGTTTTCAGGCGCAACGAAAGCTTTTCGACGTTCTTCGAGATATTGCGATGGAATGAGACCTTTTTGCGAAGGATCTTTCACTAGCCGAGCTTGCCACCAATGAACATCGTCTTGCGAGAGAATTTGAAGAATATCTCCTTCTTCAAATGGTAGACCGGCTTCTTTCGCTGGTATTAATTTATCTCTCGCTGGATCATAAGCAAAATGTGTTCGAACAAACAACTAAAAATAATTTCATTTAGAAAAACAGAAAAGAAAAACGACTTAGTTTACTTGTGATGGCGATGGAAAATCGTAATAGTTCGGTACGACTTTAAATGTCACAGCACCACGAGCATTACGTAATTTATCTTGTAGTTCTTCAGGTGTATTCACGATTTCACCGTTGATTTCTTTGATTATATCACCGACATGAAGAAGACCTACCGAAGAAATACATAGATTCAATTATTTTCTCAATTAAAAACGGCTCGTTTTGTTTACCTTGCTTATCAATCAAACCGCCTTGAACAATTCGTTTGATTTCGAGATCTCCCATTTCATTTAATCTAACCGTTACACCCAAATGTTCTTCGCCTGTTGATTCAATTCCAATGGTTTTCGCCGGCGCAGGTGGTATCAAGCCTGGATACATGTACGAAGGCGACGAGATATCCGGTACAGATTTTCCTGCATCAGGCAAATGGCCAATTGGCAATTGATCTTCGGCATATTCACGTGTTGCAATACTTTGATGAGCATCCATGATCATCTGAAATCATAGTAGAAGAAAAGATTTGCGATTCGAAATATTTAGATTTGTTTGTTTTACTCGAATATGTGGTCGACGAAGAATAGAATCCAATTCTCTGGCATATTGATTTGTCATTCCGACGATTTCAAGATCTTTTAATAGCGATGTTAGTAATGAGAGATTGTCTGTTGACGCTGGACGCATAATTTCAGGATGTTGAATAAAACGAAGAAGAATATCATGACACTAATTCAAATAAAAACAAAACTAAGATCGAAATATGCTGCGTTTATGTTTACGTTAGCAAGTCCGAAGATATGTGGCTTTGCAAAGATATCAGCAAGAGTATCTTGCAAACTAAGAATAAATTGATCTTGTTCTTCATTTTTTAACATATCTGTTAGGTCACCCATGATGGCTAAAAACCAAAAGAGATTTGTTTTTTTGAGAGCTCAAACGAAAAAGAGGGTGTTTGAAAACGAACCATCGAAAAAATCGACTCCATACATCTCGGCATTGTGACTGTCGATTGATTGTTGATCAATTTCAGGTTCGATAACGCTCGGCATTTGGTTTTTCGAATTTGAATTTTAAAATGATTGACAATTTGATTAGAATGACCTTCGAGGAGAGTGAGAACAGAACACGACGAATTATATGGTATAGGTAGGTAAGAACAATGGTACGTGATTCTATCCAATTCAAAGTTTAATCGTGAATTTCAATGAAATTGACACTACAGATGTCGCTCATTGACAATCGCCTGAGAAAAGTAAAATAGTACAAAAAAAAATGGTTAACTAAGTTGATATCACGTGAATTCGTTGAGATTTAGCAACGTGAACAACAGGACTTCTCTTTGGTTTGCAGAAAACGTATTTAATCGTACAAAGAGCAAATATTATGAGTACAATAAGAAGTAGTGAACCGAAGACTGCACCGATAATAATAGGAAAAACGTAGCCGTTTTGGTTGGAACTATCGGTTGTGTTAATGTACATGAAATTGAAGTTTGTCAAGAAATGAATTCACCTGATTTAGTTATTTGAAAATTCAATGTGTTTATTTTTATTGTCATCTGGTTATCGACTGGTAGGTGCGTTGTTTTTACAAAAATATTTAACAACATCGGCTGAGTATCAGGCGATTATTTGTGTAACCCGCCAAATTTGTTGAAACAATAATAAATAGAAACCATTTCAAATATCCTAACAAGATGTTTTAGTAAAAATATGATTTTGTAAATGATGGAAAATATTATTCATCGAGATATAAGACAATTTCTCCTCGAAATCGTTTTTCTGGATAGTGGATATCATGATTCAATATTTTTAAAAAAAATCATAAAAAGAACGAATCCATTTTTTGTTGCTAATTCTATTTAATTGATATGTATCTAGTAGATCAAACGACGTCAATACTTTTCTTTTCAATCATAAAAAATAAAGTTCACTGAATGCGTCGAAGTTTTTCTTTCCATTCTTCAACGAAATCAATATATATATATGACAGGGAAAAAAGCTTAGTGAGAAAAGGATCTTTTTTTAATAATAATAGTAATAATAATAATGCTATATATCCTTGCACGATAGTTTTCAGGGTTTCTTTTCTTGGTTTTTTGTCAGACGATGTTTTTTTTCTATAGAAGAATTTTTTTCTAATATACTTAAAAGTAATTCTCTTTTCATGAAGTAATTTTCCATGTTCGCCTTGCAATCGAAGAAAAAATAGATTTCTCTTATAATTAAAAATGAAAATCAATTCATATTCAATGGGGTATGTTCGAAGCAGAAATGTTTAGTCTCATTTATTTACTAAAAAAACACGTGTATTTACTAATTCTTTTGTTTCTTACACATAAAAAAGACCAGATCAAATAGATTTTTTGTTGAGTGAAGAGAAGAGAAGAGAAGAGAAGAGAAACCAACGGAGACTAATATAAATGAAGATTTTCGGTCAAAAAAAGAATCGATGTGCATTCATTTTTTTGTTTTGTTTTGATAAAATTAGATTAGACAAGCAAATGGACAATTAATTTCGATCTTAATCGCAAGATTAATTAGAAAGACGATTTGCGAGGATTATTGAAGAAGATCGAACGGATTTTGTAAGATAATAAGTCAAAAGAAATGTCGAATTAAATCGTTTTTACATGAGAAAAGACGAAGAAGAAAATGAATTTCTCATTGCTAGTACGATCAATGTCACCCAACGAAATCTAAACATCGATTTTTCATTGAATCTAATTGATTTTCTATCGGAAATCATTTATAATTTCCAGCTTATATTCTATGCATGCATAAAAAAAAACTTCCAAAAATAATAAAACAAATTTGTTTTGATAAAAGCCATTTTTCTTTTTCCGACATATATTGATCAATGGTTCAAGATCAAATTAAGAAAACTTTGAGACAGAGAGCAAAAAAAATTTATATTCATAAACGTTTTCTTGGACTATTTTTATTTGCTATTGTATTTGATTATTTATA
>ERZ781399.2158-NODE-2158-length-16342-cov-4.539510_pt1 | contig 16342 bp, 14 predicted proteins | sample MGYA00511014_ERZ781399 | MGnify/ENA primary metagenome ERZ781399 (study PRJEB29847, sample SAMN06458254) | wastewater metagenome | isolation source: Wastewater bioreactor | place: South Africa: Cape Town | study: EMG produced TPA metagenomics assembly of the...
TTGGAAATATTGATAGATTATCGATTGTAAACGATGTTGAATTTGTCGGATTGGCTTCTGTCGAAAAATTGTCAGTTGTTAATGATTGATTATTTACATCGACATGAAATGGCAAATCAAATGAATCTTGTGCATCGAGCATTTCTAATAGAAGATCAGCTTGTGGTAATAAATCATTTGAACGCATATATAAAAATAAACGTGTCAATTTCGAACTCAACGTTTTAATATGTGGAATTTGTAATAAAAGTGTGAAATAACGTAGATAATTATCACGATAAATACTCGGATTTGAATCACATGTATCTTGTATTGTTTGATAGATTTGATTGGTTAATACACGAAATGATTTTGTTGTTGCTAAATTTGTTGGAATTGAATTAATGAGCATAGTTGCTTTTAATGCAATGAATTCATCATGTGTCGTACGAGGATCTTTAAATGCTTGAAGAATATTAAATAAATATGTACATACACTGCCAAGAATCGGACTTGATAGATCACGATTCCTACAACAACAACAACAATAACAACAAAATTAAATTATCAATGTGATTACATTTGCTTTTCTCACCTTGAAATGAGCAAATCCGGCGCGAATTGCAAAGTATCATCATTTCTGTCTAACGAACGTTCAATGATATCTAATATCAATGCATCTAGCCAACTCTGTTCAATAATTGTGACTTGTTCATCAAGTGTTAAACTTTCTGTATAGCCAGGCATCGCTTTTGCCCAATTAATAAGTACAACAAGTTCTTGATCGAAAATTTTGGCAAGTAATTGAAGAAAATATTGATCATCTAAAGAACGTGTCATGTCGGTTTTAGCTGGTAGATTTAATCGAGATGCTTGAGATAATGTTGTCAGAAATTCAGCAGTTTTTGTTGAATAACGATATGTATCCATCGATGACTTAAAGAACAAAAACAAAACGAAACTTATTTATCTTACAAAGTGAAAAAAAAACATTTCGGTACTTTATTATTCATAGTCAATTGAGGCGTTGAATATGGATTACTATTATTCAAGTGAGAATTCGTTGGTGTGCCTGTCGATGTTCGACAATTTTGAATGGCTGCTATTGAATTTTGATCTTGTGTCAATAGTTTGAGCGCGGCATTTGCATGTGATGATGTCGATGTTATTTTACAGACTGATACAGCTTTCTTACGATATTTTCGTTCACGTCGTGTTGTACCTTTTGTCATACCGACTTCGTAACATTTTCGTAATCGACATGCTTGACAACTTTTTCGACGATGCTTATCGATCGTACATGTATTCGTTGCAGGACATATGTAATCGTTTGTACCTTGTATACTTCGTTTGAAAAATGCTTTACAACCTTCACAACTCCAAACGCCGTAGTGATAGCCAGAAGCCACATCACTGCATACGGCCTATTTTAAAACGAGAAAAGAAAAGTAATCAAATATAACTGCATAAATCATCTTTTGTTTTTTTTCACTTACACAACGACGTCGTTCTTCGGGAGTTCCTTCTAAATGCAAATAGAAATCTTTAGTATTCAAATAGATAAAAACGAAATATTTATATTCCGTGCAAAACGAAAACAGGGCAACGAACTGAAAAGAATGCAAGATTAACCTAGGCGTTGTATACCAACCTCCTCCCTCATCAACAGTGACTGATGCTGGTTTTACATTATTGGTTGATAGATTTTCAGAATTTCGATTTAATGTTGATGAAGATTGTTCAGCGTCGGGTGACATTGTCGATTGTCGATGATGGTGATGATGATGGTGATGATAAGGATATAAATTATTCGAGTACGAATTATAAGAAACAGGACTATATGGTTGTTGTTTTATACTTGTCGATGACGTTTTCAACATGTTCTTATATAGAATGATGAGATTGATTTATTTATGTTCTCAATTTCAATATCTATATTTTTTTCGTTCTGTCTCGGTCTCTCTGCCTGGCCAAAAAGCAATCTGATCTTAGGTTACATTAACTTAAAATGCCTATAAGAAGAAGAAAAAAAACTAACATACATACATACATACACAAACACGTCTAAAAAGAACGCGTCGTAGAATCGAGAGAAAAGGAAAAAAATACGAATAGTTTACCCTGAATAATATTTATCCATCTTATTAGGGTTAACTGGTTTTTTTCTCTCTTTTTCGTTACTATTCATTTTGCTTTTCTCTCATTCTGTTTTTTTCTTTTCATACAAAAAATTGATGGATGAAAGGTTCCAAATTGTTTTTTTCGGCTATTTAAATAAAAAGAAAAGAAACAGCGAGACAGTTGAATAATGCGTATTGTTCGACGAGTCGAGATAGTAGAAAGGCGAAAAGAAGAACTCTGAATAGAAACTTGTATATGATTGTGCCGATGTAACAACTAACATTAGTTTGTCGAAGAAATTACGACGAAGGCCGATGACGACAGCGAATAAAAAGAAAGCGAAGAAAAAGAAGAAAAAAAAATTTCTGTATGCGAGCAACGTTTTCTTTTCTTCTTTTTTTTTTATTCTCTGATTTTTTTCTTCTTTTTTCTTTTCTTGCTTGTACTCGGCAAGACCCTCGTGTTCGATATACATACATATGGAAAGAAAAAAAAAAGAAGATGTCATCGTGCTCTTTCGAAGTCTTATTGTCGACATGAAATGGTACACATATATATCTATATATAATTCAGTATTAAGCGATACAGAGACGACAAAACGAGAAAAACGAAAGCATATCAATGGGTATTTTACTTACGATTTGTATTTTGAATGGTCGGAGAATTCATTAATGGATGATGAGCCGATAGATAATCATGATGAATTGATTCGATGAATTCATTTTTGATAGAATTTTCCATACCTTCATTCATAAAATCGAACCACGATTGAGATTTCGACGATGAATATTGCATAAGTGTTACTATTCAATATCTGAAAGAGTAAAATGAAAAAATTTGTAGTTTTTTTTTCTTCGCATCTTATTCAAATAAAGGAAAGGGGCGTGCACTTTATTCACACAAAAGATATCGAATCAGTACTTTGTACTCGAAGAATTATTCAAATATAAAACAGTTTTTTCTTACTTAATCCATATCTTAAGCAAATATGAAACTATATTATTCATTTTATTTGTTTTCTTTATTCGTTGATATACAGTTGTGTTGACTTGGTTGCGCTTGAATAATTTCTAAAGAAACACGTATTAAGACAGTCGTTGATTTATGCTTATTTTTTCTTAGCAATAGACAATAAACAGATCTTTTTACGTATTAAAACTGACCGTTAGAAGAGAAAAAAAAATATACATACGAATTTCCTCATCAAATTTCTATCCAACAGACATTATACTTGAAGCTACGATTAACACAAAAGAAACCGATGATAATATTAAAAAAAACATCGAGAATATATTCAGCGTTCTGCTTTTATACTCTATGAGATGGACGCATCGATAATTATCAAGTGTTTTATTTTAAAGAAAAGTGCTTCCTAGGAGAGTGTAAAGACAAAAAAGCGAGTCTTATTGTTTCTCTTTGAATGTGTGTGAGCGTGTGTTCAAAATACATTTGGTAATCATTTCTGACAAAGAGCAGAATTATCAAGTAGATATTATATTTTTAATCAATTTGCTCGAGCAGAAAACCGAAAGAGAAATTCTCTCGACATTTATTTCTCTAGCAATCAACTAAAACGGATTTTCTTTTATGACACAAGTATTTTGTTATTGTTTTTTCATTTTAGAAAAACCATCAAATCTTCTTTTCTTTTTTGAGTTTTCACGGAAAATTAATCTTTCAGTAGGCTTTCTTTTCTCTCGATTATATATATATATCAAATGAGGTGCATTTTTTCTTGTTATTATGTTGACAAGATGTTCACATGGTAACTCAGCATCTCAGTTCTTCATTCGTCAAAGATGATGTGTCGTTTTTGAAAAAAACACGGAGGGAAAAAAAAACGTAGAAAAAAAAGAAGGAAACTGGAATCTTTGCTTCTTCTTCTTCTTCTTCTTTTTGTTGCAACTTGACGACTAAACAAAGTAATGGCATCATTGACTGCTAAAGAATTAAATCAATTATCAGAAGAAACTGGCCTTAGTAAGTTAGCAATTCAAGATTGGCATCGACGTTTCTATCATGAATGTCCATCGGGTAGTTTTCCCAAAGAACGTTATCTTCAACTTTATCGTTCGTTTTATCCACGAGCGAAAAATCCCGACGCCTACGCTCAAATGTTCTTTACGACATTCGATGAAGATCGTGATCAAGCATTGAATTTTCGTGAATTTCTTCGGATCGTTGGCATAACACAAGGCAATGATGACAAATCGAAACTTGAAGTTGCTTACAAAGCTTACAATCGAAATCATGCCGATACGAATCTTTTACGAAGACATTTGCTAACTGCTGTACAAGCTATCATGGATTTAATTGAAGATGAAACTAGCGATGAAAATAAACGGCAAACAATCGTCGAATGGGTTATGAAAAGTTTGAATTTCGATGAAAAACTTGAAATAACAAAGAAAGATTTTCTTCGACGATGTCGAGATAATACTAATCTCGCTGATTTTCTCGCTTTTTCATCTGTACCAAAACCGAATTGTCCCGATGGAGATCTACGTGGCAAGGAAAAATACAAAATAGCCGTACAAACAGGCAATGAAAGCAAAAAATTCCCGGGTATGAATGCAAATGTCTATTTAATCATTCATGGCGAACAAGCTGAATCTGAAACTATACATTTACAAAGTTCGCATACACACAAAGATCTATTCGAGCAAGGACATACAGATATATTCACAGAATTCTTACCTAATCTCGGTGAAATCCAACGTGTAACACTTTGGCATACAGGTGACAAAAATTAAGGGGGGTATGTGGAAGACGTACTAATTACAAATGAAACATTGAATCAAACAACCCATTTTCCTGTTCAACGTTGGCTTGATGAAGATGAATATGACAAATTAACTAAAATCGAACTAATACCCAATCAAGCACCTGGTTATAATCAATAAAAATCAAATAAGATTATTATTCATTGATTTTATTTCACATGCTTCTTTTTCGATTGTCATTTTACTTTACAAATAAAACAAAACAAAAAGAAATTACACACACACACATACACTCTCATTACATGCTTTTTTATTAGAACAAAAAAGTGTTTGTTTGTTTGACTAGTAACAGCAGAATTAATTTCACGTTAATTATTTACACATATATCATCAAATTCATCGAGTTCATTTTCTTCTTGAATCGACATTAATGTTGATGTTCGATGAGTACGTCGATATTGTTTCGGATAAAGAATCGTATTGTTTTGTTCACCGAAATCTTCGTCCGATTTGCTGCTCGAACGTCTCATGCTCGTTGATGAATAATTCGGCACCGATTGATTGAAATGCCAGAACATCTTACGAAGAAATTTTCCTAAACGTTTTCGAATCGAAGACTTTTTTGATTCTAACATCTATACACAAACAAGGTCAAAAACGAAAGTTTAACTTGTTTTGTGTACTTACTGTATTGAAGACAATTTTCTGAATGAAAAAAAAAACACTATACAAAATCAGGTCCTTTCTTTCTTTTCTCTTTCTCAATTTTTTTTCTTCTAGAATTATGCCGCCTTTTCTCTCTTTCTTAATTTTTCGTGCTGAAAACTATACACTTCTCTGCCCTTGTTGCCCTCCAGGATGAAAATATATTTTTTTCAAGGGATAATAGAATATGAAGAGCGAGTTATTTTTGCACTGAAAATAAATAATTGAAGAAAAAAAAGAAAGGAAGAGAATAAGCGAGAATCAATGAGACTGTGCTCAAGGCTGCCAACTGGCGATGATGGTGCTGGTGGTGTCAGGCGTTGAAAAGAAAGCAAAATCATGCGATTATGTACAATAGGGAGACAAAGAAAATAGTTTTGCCTTCGAGTTAATGGCAAAGAATGTTGTCTGATAATCATTGTACGTGAAGAAATTTCAAAACAACGTGTTATTTTGTCTAATTTCCTAATTAATCGTCTGAGCGATGAAGCTAATAAAGAAGAAGAAGACGAAAAACGAGAATATAGATCATATATTTTGTTTGATAAGAGATTCCCATCTCAGGTTTCATTTTAATCTTCAATTTATTTTATCTAAATGAATATAAAATGTAAACATATACTTCCATTTTGTCTCGAAGTTAATCATGAATTCGATAGCAGCTGTAAGTAAAACAAAAACTAAAAGACGTAATTTTCGTTCGAAATCTCCTTTGAATTTAGAATCAATATATCATTGCTTACTCATCGATCGATCGTTTTGGATCGATAGTTTTCTTTCATAATTATCTTCTTACATTTTTTGTTTCGATTTTGTGTTCAATCATTCTTCCGATTATTTATCTTTGTTCACCAGTTATTCGTCATTCAACACGAACGATCTATTTATTTCTAATTTCAATTGTTTGTCTAACAAATATGTTTGCTGTATTGATTCAATTATACTTTCTCACTGGCTCAGGTGAACCGAATTTTTCGATGAATAGCTGTCGATTTCTTCTCTACATATCGACATTAGCTAAGCCGATGAATATCTATCTCATTTTCTTATTCAGTCTCGAACGATTCACAAAGAAAATCCTTCGTATTGAATTTCGTCCGCAAATCTTTCGACGAATATTTCAAATTTTTATTTATTGTATCATCGGTCTTGTTCTGTCCATTCGTTTCTATCAAATCTATCGTTTATCATTGACAAGTCGATCGAATTCCGATTCCAACGATGATCTCAATGAAAATTCAACAGATTCAACTTTATCATTTCGATATTGTTTCAGTTCAATAGAACTATCGACTTACGCGAAAATACTTTCATTTTATATCATTCGATATTGGTACGAATATTATCTATTCGGTTTAATTTGTCTTCTATGTCTTATTCTCATCATTCAACAAATTCGTTTATTTACAACACACGTATCTTTACATACGAAATTCTATTTGATTCTTTCATTAACAATGATTCTCTCGGAATCATTATTTTTATTATCAAATTATATTATTACTAATCCTGATAATGATAATAAACCTGTACAAACAATCTTTCTTCAAATCTATTTATTTATTTTTCATCTGCGTTGCATTTGTTTACCTCTACTTCTTCTCTATATTCAATGTTATCCGATTAAAGAATTTGTTTGGGAATTAATATTCGACAAGCCCTATTTAGAAAATATTCCAGATCATGATCAAATACAACATCAGTTGACAAACAACAACAATCTTTTATTAGAACGGCAAATCGCACAAGACGATTTGTAATGACACTCGTTGTTGTTGTTGTTGTTGTTTTTTCTTTCTTTCTTTAGAAACAAAAACAATAATAAATTAATCATGATTACTCACGTTCGATTTTCAAGTAGTACAAAAATAGCAGTCACTTAATGAAACGAAATACAAATATCAACAGTAACAACAACAAAAGAAAAACATAGGCGTCTGCTTTTCATAGGATATGTACGTCTCTAACAGCAGGAATCTATTGTAAAAGAGTTCATATGTCAAGAAAATTGAATATTGTTTTTCTTGTAAATATCACGTCTTGTCCTCAAGTCGGACTTAAAACGTGTATTGATCGTTTGCCTTTCGTTCTTGAACTAATCTAACAAGGAAAAGAAAAAGACCATAATAAATGTAACAATATTGGTTTGTTTATATTGAATTATTTAATAAACTTGACTTTTATCTTTCGCATTGTAAGAATGAGATAGAACACGAGATCATTGCATATTTAATCATTTACTAGTGTGTACTGTGAGTTCTTCCTTTGTTTTCCTGATAATTTATGTTTAGATAAATACGTCTGCATCCAATGATAATAGAAACCATTTTGTCATTGACATTTTCACGGAATTGTATACTGTATCCTTAGTTGTACTATTCTTAATCGTGAAATGGCAATCAAGGTAAGTCAGTCTATTTGAATTAGTATTATTACTATTGTTATTGCTCCGTTTTTTTTAAATATTCTAATGAAAGAATAAGTATATTAGTAGTTAAAAATACCATTGCACTTCTTTTAAAAACATGAGCAAACGTTCATTTAGTCGGCATAGTTCTTCTTTGCTGTTTGATTTCATGAAAATCTTAATTAAATAAATCCTAAAAAGAGAACATCCGAATATTGATGATGATGATGATAATCAGAATCAGAATTACAAAGCGTTAAATCATATTCTTAACATTTCTACAACTTCTCATTAGAATTTGTTCTCTTTCGTTGTTATAACATATCAAGGATATGAAAATAATATCTTCATATGTTATTAGTAATAGCAATGTCTAATTATCAAACAACAGTAAATTGTAATGTTCATTTTTGTTTTTTAATAAAAGAAGACGAAGAAGAAAAGACCGTTTGACTCTTTTTCAGTCAGCCGAATGTATACGTGCGCATTCTAATCAATCAATTAGACAAAAAAAAAGAAAAAAAAACTTCGAGATTGATCTATCTTTCCATATCTCGTAGTTTCTTTGTTCTTTTCTTTCTTGTTTCGGATCGTTGTGAGTATCTACTTAAAGAAAAAAAGAAGAAGAAAACTCGAGCATATGCCTGACTCGATGAGAATAGTTGATTGTTATTTTCCGCTTTAATGTTCGTTACAAATTCGAATATAGTATTGATCAGAAGAACTAAAAAACAAAGGAAGAACTAGGAAGAAACTGATCATTAGTCTAAAGCTTTTCATTGCGTGATATAATCAGAGAGATCGACTACTAACATGCAATACAATGGGATAGACAGAGAGTGGGTTTCTATCAGTCGATGAACAAATTATTTTGATATGTTCTCAAACTACAAAAATAAAACAACTAAATTTAAATAATAATTTTAATTAAAATATTTTTTTTCTGATCACACGTTTGTTTTCCTATTCGAACGTCGATTCTTTTCTCGCTCTCTCTCTCGCCTATAGGTTAACTAGATATTTCCTTCTCGTCGCCGTTGTCGTCATCATCATCATCTTCTCTTACTTCTCTTTTTTTTCTCTTCCTTGTTCTTGTCATTCAAAGAACAAATCATAATAATAATAACCGCAAATCGACCGACCGTATTACGATACCAATGATTTCAAGCAAAGCGAAAGAAAGACATTCATTTCCATCGAATCTCGAAATGTGTCCGTTCGAATCATTTCGATTCGTTTACCAACGGCCATCTTTATATTTAGTAAGTCTTGTTTTTTTTTTCGACGAAACGAAAGAAAAATCCGCAGATTAATCACTAGAGAATGAATTAATAAGATAATCTAGTGAATATGTGCATCGATAGATGTTAGAGAAAATAGTCGAGTGTTAAAAATCTCTTTTAGGCAAATTTATTCGCTAGTTGAAATCACTTCAGCTCTTGTTTTCAACAATCATGAATCAAATAGAAACTGACAATGATATAAATAATGAAGGTAAATAAAGATATATTTAGTTTAATTTTATCAATTAATAAAATACAAAACAAAACGTTGTTGATTTCGTGATGTTTTTTTTTATCCTAATAGATTTAATCGAGATAGTTGAAATGATAACAAAAGAATATCAAACTGACGTTAACAAATCAGATTAATAGATTAGACATTTCTGATTGATTTCAATGTTCATATTCATGTTTTGTAATCTATACCTGGATGGGAAAATTTTCTTTTTGGAGAAAAATAAGCTCCGATTTTGCTTTGTTTGTGCTTGATTGCTTTGAGTTATTGATGAATTTTTTCACTTATATGTCTATAGATTCTTTTCTTCTTCTTCTTTGCCTCTTAATTTCCTTCAATGTGTCACTCGTCAGAGACGACAGAAGAGAATTGTAGTAAAAGAACATTTTCTCTTTCTTATTGCTAATGATCAGTACTTCTTATGTCATTGAAGAGTATTGAGACATTTGTCGAGTAATTTTATTTTATTCTTTTGATGAACCCTATTAAACTTAACACCCGTTTTTTGCTGCAAACCAACGGAAATTGAACTGTCATTTAGTATATCCGTTTAAGTTAGTATCGGATTCGGCTCGCAATAAAATCATAATGTACAAAACATAGAGTACGTTGACTTTAACACTGATACCTTTATTCGGCTGAACGTTTTCTCTCTCTCGGTAAGATCACGGAAAAAAAAACAATAATTTTCAATTAAGAAACGTATTCTTTCGGGAATTGTAGAGTTAATCGCTTTATCATTATTCAATAGACCTTGAACAATCGTTCAATTCTTTTTTAACCTCGATGTATTCGTATATAAACAGATCGATGATCATCCCAACGAGACGATCGAACATTGACAAAGAGATATTTTCTCTCGATCGGTCATATTGATTGATACTTAAATTTATTATTTATTTATTTCAAACACACACACACATTGATAGACATAAATAACATTGATATGAAATTTAAAAAAAAAGAAAAGAAAAGAAACTTTTTAAGTAGGATAAAACCCGGAAGGAAATGACAATATGTGAAGAAGAATTGTACTCATTCTTTTCTTTTTGTTTTCTTTTTGAGAAGATGATGATGAATGGTTATGTAAAACCAAAAGATAATCAGAATATGAGATTCATCGTTATTTTCATTAATGAATATATGAGAATAAGAAACGGCATTGACATTCGACGACAAGAGTCGTTTTTTTATCCTAACGATACTTTTTTCTCTCATTCATCGTTGTTCTCTCTGATGTTTGCTGATTTATTTAGTCAACGGAGAAGGAAAAATATGACTATCAAGATGAAAAAAAAAGTAAGAGTAAGAACTAGGAGAGAAGAAGCCGAGAGAGAGAGAGAGAGAGAGCGGAAAAAGAAAAATACTATCTATTCGAATAATAAATCATTCAATGTCTTTGATCCATCCTTGTAGATTTATCTTGCAAGTGTTCGATTTTCTTCTTTCATTCTCAATTTTTTTTTCTTTTTTCTTTGGTTAACCAACAATAATCAATATTATTTTAATCACTTTATAATGATCGATAGCTCATAAAAGAAGAAAGAAACTCAGTAAAAGAAAAAGAACAAAAAGCCTCGAGCATGAGGTCGAGATGAAATTATTATGTTTTCTTCGACTAAAGATTCTCATTGAAGGTATGTTTTTTGTTCTTATGATTTCTTTTTTCTAATAAATTCCATTCGAGGACACCGAGTAATCAACCATAGAATCAATTGATTTTATTAGGAAAAAAACAAGAGAGAGAGAGAGAGAGAAAATAAAAAAAAGGAATTTCCCTTCTTCTTTATGAATCAATTGGATTTGTCTGGAACAAGAAAAAAATAAAAAGAACGAGAACGAAGAACTAAACTATTGGCTAATTAAAATCAATGAGTTAAAAACCTAGCAAGGAAATGTGTTTGCCACACACTTGAAAAATGTCATTTATGGTCTATAGAGACATTCAACAACAGTCTTATTCCATTTCAATAGACTTTCGTATTCTTGTTTAATTGAAATGCAATTTCAATATAGAGAAGAAGAGGAATGCTACTTGAATTCAATTGGAATAGACTTTCTGAGATTGACTGTCGAGTTGGATTTTGTTAAGGTAGAAAATTGAGTAAATGTGTAATAGACAGTGTGATCAGTTTGTCTCACCGTGTGTCCCCAAATTGAATGAAACAAAGAAAAATTAAATCGGATTTATTTCATGTCAACGTTTGATTGAGTAGAGAGAAGAAAAAAAAGAAAATGAGTAAACTGAGAAAATTTAGTCGATGTACATTTGATTGAGATATGGGGACAATGGCGGTCTACTCGCCGTTTTGCCTAAAGTAAGAAAATCAATTCGTTTGTGTGTGTGTGTGTGTGTGTGTGTGTTTATTGAGAATAAAATTTTGATTATGATTATTATAATATTTTATTCATAATTTAGAGCTAATGAATAAACATCCACGACAGAAACGAGCTGAAATCCAGCGGTAAATAGACACTGGACAATTGATTTATTATTTTCTTTTCGTTTTTACAGTTTAACTAGTATCTCTAATCTTCGAACAAAACAATTAACTGGTTCTGTTGGTAAACGTGGTCACGAAGAGCCAGATCGAATCGAACATTTTGATCTTGAACTTCGACCTAGTAAATTACACGATCTTCGAGTTGGCGACTTTATTAACGGAGGAGACAGGTATGCTAAATTTGATGCACCAAAAAAAGAACAATAACAACAAAAACGGAAAGAAACGGAAGTCACTGATTGGCCTAGAATGTATACGTAATCCATAATAAAAAAATCTCATTTACGCTTCCGGTGAAATGCTTGTATGCGATCTTGAAAACCACGTTCACTCGCCATTTTCTCTTCTTCTTATTCTTCTCCTCATGTGTGCGTGTGTGTATATAGTTTTTTTTGTTGCTTCTCAATGTTTAAGAATAACATTTGATTAGGAAAAGAAAGAGAACAAAAAAAAATAGAAAACGAGTAATCTTTAGCATTATTTGTATATGCGTTCTTCTATCTTTTCTAGTATAATAGTTACTAAAAAACTGACGACAAATGCACACACACACACACATATATAAGAGGGAGAGAGAGAGGAAAAAAATCTTGTGAAGGAATAGTTAAAGAAAAAAGCAACGAGCTGGCGAGAAAAATGTGATGCTAGTATGTTTTTCTTGTGTAAGATGCTCGACGTCAATAAGGAAATCTCTTTTCTTCTTCTTTTTTTATGGTGTTTCACATATGTCTTCAACCCATTTTGAGTAGCCATGGGTATTTATGCGAGCGAGAATTGTTTCTATCTCTTTTCTCTCTCTCTCTCTCTTCGTCGAACCGATTTTTATCTTCAATAATATTATTGGCAATGATTTGCTTTGTGATTAAGCAAGCAAGAAAAGCGAACTGAAAAGAGGCAAACAAAAAAAGGGAAAAAAGAAACGCAGACTCAAACAATCACACAATAATGGATTTGTTGGATGATCAGAATGAAATCGGTTTTTCCTTTCATTGTCTTTTCTATGTGTATGTTTGATTATTAAAAAGATAAACTAGATAATCATGCATACACTTTCGGCTCGAACGTCTGTGTAAGTATACAATTTTCATTCTTTATTGTTTGTTGTCGTAATGTCATCCGAGATAATGAACTGGACAGACACACGAACATATTGCTTTTTTCTTGTTCAGTAATTAAGTTCCTCTTTTCTTGTTCGGTACATTTTCTTTTCTTGAATCGCTCTTCATTGTTGATGAGCGGAGACAGTACAGGAAATATCGGTAGAAACAAAAGAAGAAGAAAAAAAAATCGTCAGAACGAAAGATCACTATCTATACAAATAACAATGACATTCATCTAACTATTTTCCTCGTTGACGCAGAAAAAAGAAGAAGAAGAAAAAAGACTTTGATCAATAAGACGAAATCACATACAGATATATATACACACACAAACTAAACGTCACCATATGAAAATCTAAGGAGATATTTTATTTGTTTTATTAATGGAATATTTACTGAGTAAGTTAATTTATTTGTCGAGAGTTCTTTTTTTCTTCTGCTTCTTCTCCATCGATGAATAAATAGATAGCAATGGGATTTTGACTGTTTATTGAAAAATATGTGAGAAATGACGACGAGTATATTCCTTGTTCTTTTCTTCGACATTTTGTTGACTTCATGACTAGTCCCATGAGAGAGAAGACTTTCGATTCTCGTATTTTTCTTCTTCTTGTCTTTCAATGAAAAAATTATTCGATTCAATGAATAAATGATTGTCTTCGGGGAGGAGGAGATATTCAGCTTCATTCATGAATTCGTCTTCTAATTATTAAATTTGACTCAATTAGATGACAAGTCTATAATTATGAAAATGAATGGTTTAGCAAATTTTTCTTCTTTGTCGCCCTCCTCTTCCTTGAGATTTTATTTCTATGACACTTGTTTTGATGTTGAAAACAAAACTTTCTCTTCTTGTTGAACTTTTTTCTTGTTCGTCGTCTTAATAACTTACCATTTTATTTCTCGAATATCTTTATTTGCTCAGTCTGTTCAAGCAATTGTGTAGAGAAATTTATTTTCAATAATAAAAAGAAAAAAAGAACAAAACAACAAACGAGAAAATCGGTATTAATAGATTTTTTTCTCTCTCGCTCGTTAATATGTTAGCTGGTAAAATATCAAGACGAAGAAGAAAAAGAAAGAAAAATCTCTGCAAACGTCGTCTATCGAATAGATAGCGATAAGGGAAAGAAAGAAAAATCGAGGAGGGAACTTGAAAACAAAAGAAGAAAGAAAGAATGAGAGAGAAAACGAGATTCGTTCCAACCAATATGCTTATGTTGTGCTTGAACGAGAGCGGTTTTATGTCTCCTATTCTCATATCGTCTGACTGCAAGCATTTAAACGAATGACGTTGACTATCATTTACACGGCTAAATCAGTCGATAATGGGAAGAGAAACAAAAAAGACTCGACTAGGTTCAGTTCTTGTCGATTGATTCTCTTGTTAAATAAATTCATCGATTATTTTCCAAATACTATTTCTAAACTACTCTAACTATGATCTACAGTTTTCACAGGTAAGTACTTTTGCATGTTTCACGTCATAATCTTCTATTTCCCAAGATAGCGTATTTAATAAATATCTTTCTCAGTTCTTATCCTTCAAAAGAAACAAAAATGCTAACGATAAAGTAATGAATTGAAAAACGAATGCTTAGCAGGAGTTTTCTTCTTTCTTTGTTTCTTCTCTTCTACTTGTTATATATAATTGTAGAAGTAGAACCTTGTCATTCTCTCTAGTTGAAGTGTAATATTAAGGAGTTTATTTTTGATAAATATAATTATTGATTCGGTTAGTCAAAGGAAATAGCAAATGTCACATGTCGACTATTGATTAAAAGACAGAGAAAGGAAATCAATTTATTTCCTTCATTTCAATGAAGAAAAAGAATTATTTAAAGAGATCTATTTTTTGTTTGAGATAAGAGACTTCAATGGGGGAATATGTATCTTTCTTTTGTATTTCGTTTTGATTCATTGAATTTCAATAAGAAATGATACTCTTATTTCCCTCTATACCATCATCTCATTATTATCTTAATAGAAACGTTTTTTTTTCTCTTTTTCTCTGTCATTCTCTAATTCATTTTCATTATTGTTCATTTCCAGTATGGTAGCGGGCTTTCTCGATGCCATTGCCAAAGTACGCCAATTTCGGTTTCATAACGATGATGATCTCTACGATCGACTATCCCGAAGATTCTCAGTCATTTTATTAATGTTATTTACTGTTGTCGTCTCAACGAAACAATACGTTGGCGATCCAATAGCTTGTTTTGCTCCAGCACAATTCACCGGTAGAGAGAGAAAAAAGAAAAAAAACCAAAATCTAATTTTAAATATTATTTCTAGGTTCTCATGTTGAATATGCCAATTATATCTGTTGGATATCAAACACATATTATGTCCCATTTGAAAGTACACTACCAGCTCGACATGACGAGCGACCAAAACACATTGGTTTGAATTTGATCCATACTATGCACACATCTCTAATCCTAAGTTTGCTTGTTTTGTAGCTTATTATCAATGGATTCCATTTATCTTACTTCTTATGTCTATATTATTCTATATTCCATCTGTTCTTTGGCATACACTCGCGACGAAGACAGGCTTCGATATTGCTAATCTAGTTAAAACTTTACATACGATGGAACAATTAAATCCCGATGTACGAGATCGAACATTGAGATATATAGCTAAACATATCGATCGTGCATTAGAAATTCAACGTGAAATGAGTACAGGCTTTTTTTCACGTTTTCATCGTCAATTACGACGACATTGTCCAATGTTTATAATCAGTCGTGATCAGGGCAACTACTTGACATTTATGTATTTATTTGTTAAATTACTGTACATAACCAATGTAATCGGACAATTATTTTTACTTAATGTAAAGCTGAAAATCTTTTCAATTCTTTGCATTATTATTTTTTGTCTGTATATGTGTAGATCTTCATGGGTTCGAATTATCATGGTTATGGTTTTGAAGTTCTAAGCAATTTCCTATCAGGTCGTGAATGTTGTCGTTCAGCACGATTTCCTCGAGTTACAATGTGTGACTTCGAAATTCGTACAATGGCCGATCATATACATAAACATACGATACAGGTTAGCGTGTTTATTTGCTCGTTTTTAGATTATTTCATGTTGTTTTTTTTCAGTGTGTGCTTCCTGTGAATTTATTTAATGAGAAGATTTTTATATTCATTTGGTTTTGGTTAGTTATTGTTTCTGTTCTATCTTCGTGCGGTTTAATTCTTTGTCTATGGCAACAATTATTTCCATTTAATCGTGAACATTTCTTGAAAAAATATTTAAAAATTATGAATCGTATAA
>ERZ781399.2164-NODE-2164-length-16320-cov-4.163357_pt1 | contig 16320 bp, 19 predicted proteins | sample MGYA00511014_ERZ781399 | MGnify/ENA primary metagenome ERZ781399 (study PRJEB29847, sample SAMN06458254) | wastewater metagenome | isolation source: Wastewater bioreactor | place: South Africa: Cape Town | study: EMG produced TPA metagenomics assembly of the...
TTCTTCCTCGTTTAAGAACTTTATTTATTAAAGTAGCAAGTCCAAGATGTCCATCTATTGGATTAGCCGACCTGTTTGTTAGTTATATTAAACGAACAATTCGTGTGCCTCTCACTCTGTTCTCTTGTACTTTCTTACATTCGAATGAAACCGACAAAAAAGAACATTTCATTAGTTATTTAACCGAAACAATCGGAAACGAATATCAAGATGTTCAATTTGCAGATCTCTCGTCGACAAGTATCGACATTTGGATGTAATCTTTTTTTGTTTTGTTTTGTTTTGTTGAAATAAATATATTCAAATTTTACAATCACCGGTTAGTTTATTTATGTATGTCAAAAAAGAATAATATACAAAAGCATCCCGAAGTCTCGTTCGTTCTCTTATTTTTTACCACCAGTAATTCGACGTTGCGGCGATTTGTTGGTTCGATTGCCAGTAGTCAATTTTGCATTGTTATCATATGGATTCGGTGGTGCACGAATTCCTCTTGAAAGACGTTGCTAGAAATACTCATAATAAACAACAGACAGTTTGAAACAAAATCGAATGTACTCGTTCTTGATATCGACGTTCATAATAATCCAATTCTGATTCACCAGGACGTCGTAATTGCGACTGTGCTTCAGCACCTATTCAATCACAGTAAATTGTTTATCAAATACGTAAATGTAAACTTACTATTGGGATCAAGTGAAGCATGTGCACGAAGAATTGGATGATCCATTGCAGTTATTGGTTGATTTAAAAAATCGTCATCAGGTCGACCTATGTGTATCGCCGAGATGAACTTTTAAAATATAAATTAGTATTGTTTTGACAAACCTCGTCCACTTGGATCTAATCTTAGATAACCTTCAGCCAATGAACTAAAACCTGTCAAACCACCCATTGCTTTATATGGCGTTGCATAACCTGTCGGATGACCACGTCTTTCTCTCTCTTCTTTCGTTTCAACCAAAGTCACATGATTATATGCTGATTCTCCACAAGTACATGTAAATGGAGCAGAGAATCCCGTACAATTGCAATCTATTTTACAATAAAAGTCAAGTCATTGAAACTTGTTTTGTTTTGATGTCGAACATACTTTTTTGACACTTGTAAGGTGGTCGTGTTGCATGATGATCAAGTGCATGTTTACAACGACAATTCGGATCACTCGTACCCGATGCATTTGCAACATATTCAAATGAAACACAACGACAACCTGGTTGACGACACGGAATCAAAATCGGACGTTCAGTTGGAATATCCGGAAAATCTGTTTTGTGTTCAGTATATCTGAATTAAACAATGATTAATGAAAATAGAACAACTGAAATTTACTTATGTCGACAAAGGCATTTATGTTGCGGTCCAATTAGTATGCAATCCATTCCATTTGGATTTACCCACGATACAAATAACCGATTGTGCAAACGCTACGAAATAAAATCTTTCAATATCAATCGATTCTTTTTTTTACCATTGGTAAAACTTGTTTCTTATAATTTTCATATTCTTCTGGTGTAAATAAATTTCCTCCATCATCATCACCAACAATACTAGATAGTAAAATGTTATTGTTGAAATTCTCTCTAATTGTTCATTTATCTCACGCTCGATATTCGAAATAAGCATCGACATGCGCAGCTGCATTCGATGGCAAACTAATATATTCACCCGGTGCTCGTCTTGCCATTTGATAAATGTATGACAGATCGAATTCAATCGTTTTGGTTTCCTAGTGACACAACGTCAGATGTCACTGTACATATTTACTTTTTCTACATAGAAAACATTCGTTTTTTTCCGGAAATTCTCGAGTAAACATCGATGGAAAAACTGATTCTCCTCGTATTCAAAGCCCTACCTCTATAAATTAGGAAATTGATTGGTGTTTACGAGAATTACCAATGAAAAACTTGTCGCTTCCTAGTGTGGATTTGATTCTGTTCTTCTTCTTCGTTCGTTCTATTTACGAATGTTTGGATTTTATTTTTCTTCTTTTAACTAACAGACAGAAAAAATAAATTTGAAATAAACGACCATTTGTCTTTTGTTTTTCAAGGAATTTAAGATGAAATCTCAATCGATACTTCGTCTATGTTATTCAGCAGCTCGTCAACAACCAGCTTTATGTACAACATATCAAGTAACTACGAAGAAAAAACAACGACATTTCATCTCTTGGCTTTTTTCTTTATTATTTAGTCACGTCGATGGATTAGTTTACATGAATATCAAAGCAAGAAGATCCTTGCTGAAAATCAATTGAATACTCAACGTTTTCAAGTTGTTGATAATCCAAAAGATGCTCAACGAGCTGGCCAAGAATTAAGTAAGCTAAACAATCTAACAAAAAAAACAAATCGAATCATCATTTTCTCTAGTGAACACAATTGCTAAAGAATTAGTTATCAAAGCCCAAATTTTAGCCGGTGGTCGTGGCAAAGGTACATTCGACAGTGGTTTACAAGGTGGTGTTAAATTAACCAAAGAGTAAATCGAAAAGATTCGTCGAGGTTTTTCGTGATAAATCATCGATCTTTTTTCTAGTCCCGTTGAATGCGGCAAACTCGTTAAACAAATGGTTAAACATCGTCTTGTAACTAAACAAACGCCACCCGAAGGTGTTGAAGTTCAAAAAGTATGAAAATGACCTTTAGTTTTCCAATAAACACTCGATTTGTGTCAAGGTTATGGTTGCTGAAGCGTTAGATATTGCGCGTGAAACTGATTTAGCTATCTTACTCGATCGTGCTTACGGAGGAGCTGTTTTAATGGGCTCGCCTATGGGTAGAGTTGATATAGAAGAGGTCGCTGAAAAACATCCCGATCAAATTTTTACTGTAAAGCAAAACGAAACGAAAAAAACAACAATTCGATTTTTGAATATTCTAAACTTTAGACAGCCATTGATCCAGTTGAAGGAATGACAAAAAATCAAGCTTTAGATATGGCTAAAAAACTCGGCTTCAAAGATAAATTAGCCAACGAAGTTCGTATTCTTTGCGGATGAGATTGTCGTTCTATGATTGATAAATCTAGGCTGCTGATCAAATTCTCAAATTATACAAATTATTTTTGAAATACGATTGCACACAAATCGGTAGACAATTGTTTTTTCTTCGAGAAAAGAACTAATTTTTCTGTTTTTTTACATAGAAATCAATCCATTTGGTGAAACACCTGACAAACGAGGTAGATTTTCTATCGAGAAGTAAAAGATTTGCATGTTCTTCTTCTTAGTTATCAATTTCGATGCTAAATTGAGCTTCGATGATAATGCAAAATTTCGTCAAACCGCCGTCTTCGATCAAGAAGACACCAGCGAAAGTGACCAACGTGAAGTCGAAGCCACAAAAGCTGGCTTGAACTACATTGGTTTACAAGGAAACATCGGTTGTCTTGGTAACTAAAGTTCATTTCGAATCTCTTCAAAACTTGTCTTTTTCTCGATCTAGTCAATGGTGCCGGTTTAGCTATGGCAACCATGGACATCATTAAATTACACGGTGGACAACCAGCTAATTTCCTTGATGTTGGTGGTGGTGTTAAAGAAGAACAAGTTCTTGACGCTTTCAAGATTTTATTCAATGACAATCAAGTGAAAGCCGTTCTTGTTAATATCTTCGGCGGTATTGTCAATTGTGCTATTATTGCAAATGGAATTGAAAAAGCTTGTAAAAAACTCGGTTTAAAAATTCCTCTTGTCGTTCGTTTACAAGGCACAAACATGGACGAAGCTCGTCGTATCTTGAATCAAAGTTCATTTCCGATCACAGCTGAAAATGACTTCGAAAAAGCTGCACAAAAAGTCGTCTCATTAGTGAAGAATGCGAAATAATTCTCCTGACTATCAACCATAAACTTTACAGTGATTTTCATATTAACTTTCTCTTCTTCATCTTTTTCTGAGTAGATTATGTTTTTTTTTGTCCTCTGTCCTTGATCTTTATTCAATAAACAAAGGTTTGAACAGTTCCGAGCATTAAGATAAATTAGCAATCAATTGATTCACGTTCTCAATCGTCGGATGTGTCGATGAAAGTGTTCGTTGATAGATTCGCAGAGCTTTTCGATAGAATTCCAAAGCTCGAACTGAATCACCGAGATTTTGATAAACAAGACCTAAATTCATACAGATTTCTCCACGATCAGGATGTTGTTTTGGCAGAGCTAGACGATAGATTTCATAGGCACGAGTGAAATGTTTCAATGCTTGACGATAATCTTTCAAACGACGATAGATTTCGCCGATATTATTATGCGAAGCACCGATCTCGGCATGGTTTTCAGGCAGTTTTTCTTGTCGAATCTGCAAAACTTGTTGATAAAGTTGCAAAGCTTTTCGTTGATTATCTCTTGCCGAATGAACACAAGCGATATTATTCAGACAAGCAGCTATATTCAAATGATTTTCACCGTAGATTTCCTTCCAGATTTTCATTGCCTTTTCATAATAAACCAAAGCTTGTTCATATTCGAGGAGATTCTCGTAAACACAACCGAGATTGTTATAACTCTCAGCTCGAATCGTTCGATCATGGCTCGGTATCTTATCCAAAGATTTCAAATGCCATTCCAAACTAGTTCGATATTCTCCTTTATCATCAGCTATGTTTCCCAATGCTCGATAACAATAACTGATGAGATAATGATAAGACGGTAGTTGATTCAATAGACGATGAATGTATTTCTCAGCAAGAGAATATTTTCCCATTTTCCAAAGAAGTTTACCGAAAACGAGAAGATTTGTTTGAAAATCTCGATGGACTTCTCTCATCGAATGGAATATGGATTCGAATGGATTTTCACTCGATGAACTCATTCGAATAATCCATCGATGTGGTTCATCTTGTTGAATTTCATTTAAACGAAAAATTGAACAACACATAAAGAGAATTTCTTCTTCATTTGGAATTGCACTTTGTTCAGCTATGTTACTGAATGGTTGTCGACTCGGTTCAGCATCGATTTCGAATAGAACTTGCACTTGATTATTTGCGGGTGGATGGAGAAATGAAAGAACTACATCTCGATCGACACTCGTTGAAAACAAAGAATTTACTGAAATCAATTGTCCGATAGATTTCTTCAATCCATCGAGTTCATTCAGTGACATCAATTGACCTCGATAGACACGAATCGATGATTGATATTTTGTGTCCGTAAAGATTTATTCACGAATCGATAGAGAAATGATTCGCGTGTGTACCACCAGATCGCTTGATTCGGTGAATAAGCTCGTTCAAATTCATCGACACCCATTTGATAATTTGTTCTACACAATGAAATCAATTCTTCTCGATCATTTAACGTCGATTTTAAATGACGAAGTAAATCAATTAATAAATGAAAATGAAGAAATTCTCCATTTAATTTCGTCGTTGAATATTCATTATTTTCATCGACATCATAAACTTGTATTGCTAAAGGTTCCTGCGCTTGCATGAAAATGTCAAAACATAAGTTTAATAAAAAAAAACGGAAGAAATCAATCACACTGAGTCAATCATTCAATAAGGATTTTATTTTTCTCGAAAAAGAAACGAAGAAGAAACAGCACGATTTAGTTTCTTTTTCTATTTGAATTTGATTTACCAACGTGGACGTGGATTATGATGTAAATAGACATAGTTCGAACGATCATGTCGAAGTTCGCATCGACGACCACGATAACCATTACCGCAGAAGCAATACGGTTCACCATAAGCATTAGCACATCGAGCACCATTGTAACACCTGAATCAAAAATACAAAATTCAATGATTTCAACAAAAAAAAACGAAAGGTAATTTATTTACCAATTTGAGTCACATGTCGAACGGCAACTGCTTGCACAGTTAGCTCCATAGGTACCACTTGGACAGATACAAACAGCTTGATTTGTTAGTTGATTAACAACGCATGTACCATTGTTTCGACATGGATTGTTTAGTACACAAGGATTATTTGCTATATTCGTTGTTGGACAATCGGGATTAGCAATGACATTAGTTGGACAAACACAAATATAGAGTGCAGGATTTTGATTTGTTGGTACACATGTTGCACCCGCTGGACAATTGGCGTTTGCACATTGATTTGGTATGACGACTGGTGCTTGTGTTGTTGTTGTTACGGCTGTTTGACTGTCACATTCAGCTGCACTTGGTTTCAATGAAAAGTCCGAACAAAGACACATGAATAATTCATTCGTTTGAACACATGAATATGAACCACACGTAGCAAGAGCTGCCGGTGTACATTGATTTTGACCGAAAAGACTCGGTACTTGTGCAAGTAAAACAATCGAAATAAGAATCGAATTCATTCTTTCGTTAGCAATAGTCAATTTCGTTTTCGAACAACGACTTTTATACCGTTGCAGATATTAATCACATTTAATTCGTTTGTTATCTGATACGACTAGCAGATTAATTCCGAGAGAAAAAAGGACATTATTGGTGCACTCTTATCTGCTGTTTATATCATGGAAGTCGTAGGTGTATATTCAGCGTTTTTTTCTAATTATATCGAGTCATTAATGCGTGTATATTTTTATTCTAACAAGTCAAGTCATGTTCAACTGATAACAAGATAAATTTATTTCCGTTTAGGCATGACATTTGATTTCATTAATAATTTAGCACGAAGAGTATGGTTGTTGTTGTTGTTTTTTTTTATTTTCTTTAACTTATATAATAAGAAAATTCCATTCACTTTCATCAATCGCGTTGTAATCATATCTCCTATGTTTGACATGAATATAACTCGAATAATCTACATACAAAAAAGAGAGAGAGAGAACGAAAGAAAGAAAGAAATGAATGAATGAATAAACGTGAAGAGCACGAAGAAAAAAAAATGAAATGACAATAGACAATGACGACAAATCACATATATACCTTTGGTCATCATTACGCACAAAACGTTGTCTGTCCGTTTGTTTGTTTGTGTTTGTAATTCATCTCAGACGTACAACGAAAGAAAGTATATCAATACAAGTTTATAACAAAAGAAGATCAAAAGACCGGTATAGGTAAAAACAAAAAGAGAAAGAAAGAAAGAAAGAAAGAGAGAGTATATATTCACAAGTTATGAATGTGTGATACTTCGTAAGAATCAAGAGAAAGAATATTTATATGTGTGTATATATATAGTATGTATAGTTATGTACATCAATGAAAAATATCATATTTTCGATGCCTAACTACGTTTTGATGCTTCGAGCAAGAACGAGAACAGAAGAGAGAGAGAGAGAAAAAAAATGGCACAAAAATGGCAACGAACGAGAGAACGATGAAGATATTTATATATATATATATGTATAAATATATACAATGGAACAAGACTATAACAAATATCTATATTGTCGGAGTGCGCATAGCGAAGAAAGAATTTGAGACTTAACGGCTCAAATTTGATTGAATTCATCTTCTGTGTATACAAGTGTACAACCCAGATTTGAACTGCGTTTAACACATCACGACTGCCCTGATGTTAACAAGAAATAAACGAAAAATGAAATAAGAAACGAAATAACAATACTGAAAGTCAGATCGAAATAATGCGTAGAACGGACAAACAAACAATAAAGAAAGAGAAGAGAGAGAGAGAGAGTTAAATGATCACTGGGTAAGATAAAGTATCCTATCCTACTCAAAGGTCTAAAGAATAGTTATTCTAATAATAATAGATTGTAAAGAGGAAAAAGAAAAGAGAGAGAGAAAGATAGTTGTGATATAAAAGTAAAACAAATAAACAAAAGATGTTTTGACAAATGATTACACACTTCGTTATCTACCAAACTCGTTCAGGACGAATAAGACGATGTTCGGATCTGCGCGTTGCCGTTCGACGACAGTCAGCAGATGAACTTCGAACTTGTTGTTGATGTTGTTGAGGTATGCGATGCATAACAAATGCCGGCCCAGGCCCGTACACAAAGTTAGCTGGCGGCGTACTTTGATTCGGATAGAGAAATGCAGATGGTGTAGGTGCAGCAGCAGGATGCGGATACCAATGAACAGGATAGATTAATGTTTGTTGATTGTAAAAGCGAAGATCAGTATCTGTATGAGCTCGATGATGAATCGGTAAATTCACAGGTGGATTTGGAAGCACAAGAAAAGGTGCAGGAAGAGGCGGAAGAGGAGTCTGAGGAGGAGGTGATGATGATGATGATGTTGGTGGTGGTGGTGGAACAGGAGGCAATGATGTTTGAGTGAGATTTTCATTCGATATTGCTGGATTATCTGCAGGATCTAAGTAAAATTGTGGAACAACGGGAATTTTCGGACGATGAATAACAGTTTTATAACTACAAGCTAATAGGTCTTCTTCATCGCCCGATGTCATTGTAGCACTTGATAATCGTCGACGTAAATTATCGAAATTTTCATTATCATCATTAGTTGTTGTTTGTTGTTTTTTCTTTTTTTTCATTCGTCGTTTGAAAATTCTTGTTACACTCGAATCCGATTCATTGAAATCATCATCATCATAATCTGCATCATCGTCATCGTCATCGCCACAAATATCTATTGCCTTGTGTGATAATGGTTGTTGACGTTCAAATGATACATGTCGACTTCGTTGTGGTGTACTATCAATACTACGTGATCGATGAAACATCATTCGTTCACGTTCATCGATCATTTTCGTTATACTCAATGCATCTTTAGTAAACGATTCTAAACGACGAATACTATTGTGTTGTTGAAGAAGTTCAGGCGTATGTAATGAACGTTTGTCATCTAAATCTTGACTCAATTTCACCCAGGGATGTTGAAGAACCTCAGCGGCTGTCAAACGCAATGACGCATCACGAACTAATAAACGTTTGATTAAATCTTTGGCATCATCGGATATAAATTGCCAATCTTTCTCAGGAAAATCGAATTCTCCATCTTGTATTCGTTCGAATAGCAAACTTTGACATTGTTCACATTCATCACCTTTACTCCAGCCACATGTATGTCCACATGCACCATAAAATGGTGGATAACCTGATAACATTATATAGATAATAACACCGAGTGACCATAAATCACAACGTTTATCATACATTTGTGATGAACCTTCGAGACTTCGCCAAGCATCAACGACTTCAGGAGCCATGAATTCAACTGAACCGACAGGTGTCGATAGGCCCGGTGTTGTTATGGGCGTTGTTTTGTTACTATTTAAACGAATAGCTGAACCCAAATCGAAATCACATAATTTTATTGGTACAAGACTATCGGCACGTTCAACTAGGATATTTTCCGGTTTCAAGTCTCTATGAGACATGCCTTTCGAATGAAGATAGTTGAGACCATTGGCAATATCACGTACAATTAAACTCGCTTCACGTTCCGTCAATCGACCTCGTTTCATTATATGATCGAGTAATGGTCCGCCTTCCATTTTTTGGAAGACAAGATAAAAATAGTCGTCATCTTCGAGAAAATCAATAATGCTTAGAATATTTTCACAACCACGACAATGATAATAAATATCGATTTCTTTGAAAACACGTGTTCGATTCGGATGACGAGCTTTACTAATTATCTAAACAAGAATACAGAAATATCTGTATCAACTGTTCTCATAAAAGGTCATCAGAAAACACAAATATATATATATATATATATGAACTTTTGACCTTCATAATGTCTTCCGGGAATGATGATTAAATAGGTGCTTAATTGTTTTCTTCACAATCAATGCATATGAGTTCATTCATCTCGAACAAATATCTGATTCTAGTCTGTCAACATGGTCTCTCTTTTCTGTAATTCTCTCCTAGGTTAAGTTATATATAGATTTTTTTTTCTTTCTTTCTTCGTCTTCTTTTTTTTTCCTTCTTTTTCTCGCTTGCTTCACGTCCGGGGTCGCTCGTTCTGTAGACATCGTTGCACATCTAACCCTTTCTTATAAATATATATCGGGCAAAATAATCTCAAAACATTATCAATGTACCTTAACGGCATATTCTTGTTTTGTTACTCGATCGCGACACGTTTTAACAACCCTAAAAATAAAATAAACAGAGGTTAACCTCGTTAAAAATAATCGAAACCACTTGACACATACCCGTGTGCACCGGTGCCAAGTAATTCTTCGGTTAATTTATATTTATCATTGAATGAGATATCCGAATAAGAATTCGCTGTTCGACGTTTCTTCTTTTTTTGTTGACGTTTTTGCACGCTATGTATTGGCGAACCTTCCGATTTGCAACCAGCATTGGTTGAATCACGTAAAACAAGTTCTAATATATAAGATTTCAAATAAACATTTCGTTTTGTTTTTCTACGATTTCTCTACCTGTTGTTTTCGTTGTATTCAATGATGTTGGTCGTTTCATTTGTGGTCTACTGACATTTTCCATCGGTGATATAACTGGACTCTCACTACTCGATTGATCTTGCGAATGAACAGCATTTGCATTTAATTCTTCTTCACTCTAGATACACAAATATATATATGCAAAATACAATCCTTGTCTGATCCTTCAAAGTTCGAAAAGCTTATATCTGGTCAGTTTTGATTGTTTTATGACAGCTCACTAATCTCTTCTTCACATCGAACAAAAGAAAATCAAATTCAAAACTTACGAATGTGAACATTGCATCCATGATTTCGGTGTGTTATGTATTTTCGTTTTTTTGGAATTAATTTACGATTTATATTCGAATAATTTCAATCCCATCAAATATTTGTTTGACTGATGAACGATCTTCTTCTTGTGTCTTCACTCACTCACAACACACACTCTTTCGTTAGTCGCCGTGCGTGCGCACGATAGAAATAAAAGCTAAATAGAACATTGCGCTTGCCATTTATATATCGACGTCAATAGGGGTGTGCACTGCTCGTTCTCTTCTCTTTCTTTTTCTCTCTCTCGCTGACTCGTTCTTTTTTTCCTTATTTTTACCCGGGCAAGTCGATGCCCGCTCAACGATTTGCTATTATTTCTCTATGTCATAAGACTACGAGAAGAGAAGAGAAGACGAAGAAGAAGAAGAAAGAAAAACAACACATATCTATCTATTTATCAAGATAGAATAGACATACATAAACACGTGCTCGAACTAGTTTGTTTATATCTGTATTCTGATCATGGTAATTATACGTGAGATATTGCGTTGAATTACTATGAATTCTCTCGCTTTTCAATCAAGACGATTCATCATCAGCGGAAAGAGGATATAATTGACATTAAATATCAAATGAATCCACACTTTCTCATAGTTCAAAAACGTTTTCTTTTTGTTCTCAATCGAGATAATTGCTACATCTGATGCAAAAAGAAAAGAATGTTATAGTAAAAGATAAGACAGACAACAGATGTTTTGTATTGTTTTTCATGTTGATCATTAATCGAGTATTTCAAACATCTGCTTTTCTTATATGAAAAAAAGATTAACATGCACAAAAAAAGAAAATTACGTATCAATTGCGTTCGTCACAAGCACTTGTCATATTAAATTTGTGTCTATTTTGGCTTGACAAGCAAAAAAACAAATCGTGTCTATCTTGTTGCCCTCATGATAAGACACCTACATGTTTATGTGAGCATCTTGTTTTTCTGTACGCAAAATACATAATTACAAATAAATCATTCGTTTATTTTATTCAATAAAAAGAAAGAAAAATGAAATAGCACCAATATTTAATACGAAAGAGAAAAAAAAACAAACGGCAAATTTATTTAGCACGAGTTGAATTTGTAGAGACGTTTTCTTGGCAAATCAAATCAGTATTCCATGTCGACGATGTTCGATTTGTATCTGATGACATGACGATTGATCTTGTCAATATTCTAAACAAATCGAATCGTTTATTTGTTTGCTTTTTGTTTTCAAGCATGATCACACAATCAGAAAGGGAGCGCGCGCGCACAAACACACACATACGCTTAGTTTTGTCCTAATACCAAACCACTTTTCCCTCTTCGCTGTTTAGAAAATGTCATTTGAATGCATAAGTATATTAATTAAATAAATGAGCATGCTTACTTTGGCAATTCGCCCTCAAATTCATCATCAATCGGACATGGAAGAGATCGTTGAGCGATGATTTTGGTTAATTTGCCAAGCCAAACTTTCTGTTCACTTTCCGAATTACACATGACTAATAAACTTTTTGCTGGCGATGACGGATGAAATGAAACTGAAAAATAAAAACCATACAAATCAAGCAAAACGAAAATGTTCGTTGTACCTTTACACGACGGAATCGGATCTTTATCTTTGTCATCTAAATGTTGTTTATGACAACGAAGGCCACATTGTGTACATTGAAGATAAACACTCTTAGTTAGAAAATGAAAACTAGCGTGATTGCAAACATCACAATCTTTTCCCAAACGTGCTGTCACAACAATAAAAAAATGATTGCGATATTCGATTGTTTCCGAACCATTTCGATCGATTGGCTACAAGAAACAGTCATTTATCAACTGTTGTTTTCTCTGCAAAAGGAAAAAAACTTACATTCAATTGAACCGATGATGTTAACGTATGAGTAGAAGATGCTAATTCTTGACTATCGTACATGATCTGAAAGATTTTAGGCAATTGATTTGGATTGACATGAAGAACATCAGCTAAAAAACAACAACTGATTGTTTGTTTTTAAGCAAATTCTTTTCTCTTACGTTGATTGACCGGTCGAACGTGAATTAATTTACTAGAAAAGGTACCGAAATGATAATCATTTATGAGATTTCTTTTTTGTTACGTTAAATCAACCGATTTCGCAGCTTGTTGATCTTTATCAGAATTGTACAAAGCGAAATTCTTTTTCGTTAGAATAGCTAATTGTTTTTTCCAGGCTGCTTTCTTTCGGCCGTTTTCTTGCGGCGTTTGAACCCAAGTATGTAGAATATCTGTAACTACGAAGTGTAAATCGATTAAATCGGTGAAATTTAATTTACCTTTAGCGTTTTCATCCAATTTGAATGATGATGCAGAGGCTAAACTTTCAGTGGAACGATAGACATCCGACGGTTTTCTCCTGAGTTTTTCGATATCTCGTCGTTGATTATCGAGATCACGTCTTAGTTGATTGATTTCTTCGTTTAACAACGAAATTTCCGTATCTTTTTCTGTTTGTAATTTTTTATATTTTTTCTTTTCCTACAAACGAATAAATTCTTCAAACATTTTTTTTTCAAATTTCAAATCGTTTTACTTCATCGAGAAGTTGTTCAAATCGTCTCGCTGCAATACGTTCGTTGTTTTCATTTCGTTGATTATTCATAGCTGGACGATAGGGACTATTCTTTTTCAATGTCGAACTCGTTACCACATCGGACAATTTATTCACCGCCTACAGAGAATTTATTTCGAGACAAACGAAGTATTTTCATATTTGAAAACATACCGCTTCTTTTTTCGTACGTTCATCATCGGCTTTTTTGCGTAGATCAGCGATAAGATCTTCATATTCTACGAGAACAATAAAAAAAAACGAATTAAGGAAAAAACTAAAACAAAATCGACAAACAAAACCTTTTCGTATTTTCTTCTCAAGCATGGGCCGTTCTTCGAGTGCTTGTTTAAGATCAGATTGACCTTTTTCATATCGATCTGTTAGCTAAAGAAAAACAAAAAACAAGTCCGAGAACGAAACAAAAACAAGAACAAACTGTATTAATTTCTGAATCTAATAAACTCAATCGACTAGTTAATTCTTTTTGCAATGCATCGATTTCAATATTGAGAATTTTCTTTTCTTTTTCTAATTCAGCACATTGTTCTTGAAGAAAATTTAAATTTAAACTTTCGGTTTTCAATTTCACATTGGTGATTTCCAATTGTTTGATAAGATTTTCACTAAATCAAAGTTCGAACATAAGCAGATTTCAGCACAGAACAATGAAATTTACCGTTCGTCTTGGAGATTTTTCTGTTCATCGATTGCTGATCGAAGTTTTTCATATAGCTCTGCCATTTCATCTTTGTATTCGTTGATTTGACATCGATAGGATTCCGATGATCTCAAATTAACTAAACCGAAATTTCATCGAAACTAAAAATGATAAATAAATCAGAAAAAAACCTTCAATCTGTTCTTCATATTCATTTGTTTGCGTTTTGATTAATTGATATTCGTTATTAATCGAACGTAATTCTTTATTTAATCGTTCGTTTTCAGTTTGTAATTGTCGAATACTGTCTTGCATTTGTTTGTCTTTGTTCGTTAGATTGTTTACTTGTTCTTGAAGTAATTTGTAATCTTTTTCATGGTGATTTCGTCGTTGATTGTCAAATTCGATTTGTTCGAGTGATTGTTCATGAGCTTGTTGTAACATTTGATAATCTTGAGAGAGTTTACTCGATGTATTTTTCGCGTCTTTAAGATCGATTTCGAGTAAACGAAGTTTTTGTTGACATTCAATGAGTTCATCATTCGATTTTTTCAATGTTGTTCGTTCTAGATTGAGTTTCTTTTCGAGATCTACAAAAAACAATCGATTACAACCGACTACTATGAAGAATTTTGCTATTCAACCTTTAATAATCTCATCACTACGATTATCCATATCGAGATCTGTCATTGTTCGTTTGAGTTTTTCAACGAGTAATTGTTCTTGAAGTTTTTTATGTTCGATTTCTTCTTCGGCGAGTTTAACTCGAAGAGAATCGATTTCCATTTTAAGATTGACTTTTTCCTTTACAAAGAACAAATAAATATTCGGTTTTTTTTCTTTTGAAATGCTCTGATTGACCTACACGTTCAAGTTGTGCAGACGATTGACGGAGTTCGATCAGTTCGTTGCTTTGTTGAACGTCTCGATCTTTGTATTTCGATAGATCAATTGTGAGAATATTTGTTTTTTCTATTGAAATGAAAAAAGCTTAAAGAACGTTTTGAAAAAGGAAAAATCGAACCTTGAAATTCACGAAGACTTTCCCAAATGAGTGATTTGGCATTTTTCTCTTGTTCAAAAAGAGTCTGCTGATTTGTATAATCTTTTTCGAGTTTTTCTTTGATTTGACTTAATTCTTCATATTGATTATTCGATTCGTTGTATTCGAATTCAAGAGCGGAATAGTTCTTTTGAAGATCCTGAGTTTGCTTCTTCAAACGAACAGTTAGATCACATTCGACTTTGTATTTTTCATTCAGTTCGACTAACTAAACATTGAGTTTCGTTGTCAAGTTGGATTCGTGTCGAATAAGTTTACCTGTCGTTCGAGATTGCTGATCTTCTCGGTCCATTCTCGGTTGGTCGCACCCATTTGACTTTTAGCTTGTTTCTCGAATTCGAGTAAACGTTGAGTTTCTTCGAGATTTTGTTCGCAAACACGACGATTTTCTAATTCTAATTCGTATTTTCGTTGAGCCTGAAAAAGTCAAAGATCGATACGAGCAAAGATATTTCGATGGTAACCTCTTGACTTTGAGCAGCGAGAACAATGGCTTTGCGTTCTAAGTCGTAGAGTTTGGCATTGAGAGCTTGTTCTTCTTGACATTTTTGATTAAAATTTTCAGATAAACGTCTGAGATCAAAAAATTTGAAAGAGATTTTATAAAAAAAAAGAAAGAAACGAACTTGATTCGATTTTCTAAATCAGTTTGAATACGTTCGTTTTCTTCTGGACGTTGTTCAGAGATAGGCGAACTCTGTAATTGACGATTTAAAAGTATTCTGACAAAGAAAACCAAATTGAAAATATGAAAACAACAACGAAAATCCTCTCTCACTGATATTCATTCGAATATGAAAATCCGATAAATGCGAGATGATTTCCTGCGAAAGCTTTCGTTGTCGAAAAACATTCTTCGACTGGTCCATCACGTTTATCAACCTCATTGAAATTACTCGTATCTTCATCGTTATTGATCGAAGGAATGATCGGTGCAGTAACTAAATTCACGAGCACAATGACAAAGCTAAACAAAAAACGAGCTCGATTCGACTACCTTTTCGAATCGATTCCCAAGTCCAATCGGTTTGTTTGATAAAAAATGGATGAATTTTAATTTCACTTGCTCCATTTTTACCCAAACGTGTCGTTCTAATTGATCAACAATTTCCATGAGAGACTTTCTTTCGAAATAATTAATCCTACCGATCAGTTAGAAACGCAGAAATCAATTCTTTTGCTTCATTCGACAAAACAACATCATCAGGAAAATTGAAATTATCCTGATGATTCATTATTTTATGATATGTGCCAACTAATGATTCAGCGAAAAATGGCGTATCGCCTACTAACATTTCATAGAGAAAAACACCCACAGACCACCAATCAACTTCACGGCCGTACGATATAAGTGTGCTTTGAGATTTCAGAATTTCAGGACTGATATAATCAGGAGTGCCGACTGCGGTTTCCGATCGAACGA
>ERZ781399.2193-NODE-2193-length-16181-cov-4.523999_pt1 | contig 16181 bp, 15 predicted proteins | sample MGYA00511014_ERZ781399 | MGnify/ENA primary metagenome ERZ781399 (study PRJEB29847, sample SAMN06458254) | wastewater metagenome | isolation source: Wastewater bioreactor | place: South Africa: Cape Town | study: EMG produced TPA metagenomics assembly of the...
AAAGCACATCAAGCTCGTGCTGGTGTTAGTCAAGTCTTGAATCGATTGACATACGTATCGACATTATCACATTTACGACGTGTCAATTCACCGATTGGTCGTGATAGTAAATTAGCTAAACCTCGACAATTACATAATACGCTTTGGGGAATGATTTGTCCAGCTGAAACACCCGAAGGACACGCTGTTGGCTTAGTAAAAAACTTAGCTCTCATGGCACATATAACAGTTGGCTCACAACCGCAACCAATTCTCGAATTTTTAGAAGAATGGTCAATGGAAAATTTAGGTAATACAAGCAAATATCATTTGAAAGATATGTTCGTTTTCGTTTTCTTTTTCTAGAGGAAACTAGTCCATCGAGTATTCGAAATGCTGCAAAAATCTTTGTCAATGGTTGTTGGGTTGGTATTCATCGTGATCCTGAACAATTGATGACTACACTTCGACGTCTTCGTCGTCAATGTGAAGATATTATCGTTCATGAAGTGTCAATGGTACGAGAGATTCGTGAACGAGAAATTCGAATCTATAGTGATGCCGGTCGAATTTGTCGACCGTTGATGATTGTCGAAAATCAGAAATTACTAATCAAACAAGAACATATCAATTTACTTCGAAAATCGATTGTATCGAATTTCGGTTGGCAAGATCTTCTTAAAAATGGTATCGTCGAATATATCGATTGTCTCGAAGAAGAAACAAGTATGATTGCTATGGTACCCGAAGATCTTCAGCCGAGAAGCGAAACAACATATTGTTCAACATATACACATTGTGAAATTCATCCATCGATGATTTTAGGCGTTTGTGCTAGTCTTATACCATTTCCTGATCATAATCAATCGCCTCGTAATACCTATCAATCTGCCATGGGCAAACAAGCCATGGGAGTTTATATGACCAATTTTCATGTTCGAATGGATACATTAGCTAATGTTCTTTTCTATCCTCAACAACCGTTAGCTACGACACGAGCTATGGAATATTTACGTTTTCGTGAATTACCTGCTGGTATAAATGCAATTGTTGCGATTGCATCGTATACAGGTTATAATCAAGAAGATTCGATTATTCTTAATTGGAGTGCAGTTGATCGAGGATTTTTTCGGTCAGTTTTCTGGCGATCATATCGCGAAGCTGAAAGTTCACAAGGCGATCAACATAAAGAAACTATTGAAAAACCACAACGAACAACATGTGCAGGCATGCGTAATGCTATCTATGATAAATTAGATGATGACGGTATCATTGCACCGGGCATTCGTGTTAGTGGTGATGATGTTCTTATTGGAAAAACAGTGACTTTAGCTGATACAGATGACGATGTAAGATTAAAAAAAAATGGAATTATTTGTATTCGAATTTTTTTTTTCCTATTTTTAGTCGAATAGTAAAGTAAAGAGATATGTGAAGAAAGACGCAAGTGTATTTATGCGATCGAGTGAAACAGGCATTGTTGATCAAGTAAGCAAATAAAACAAACAAATAAATAAAATAAATCGAATTCTTTTAGGTTCTTGTTTCGTACAATGATGAAGGTTTTAAATTCGTTAAAATTCGTGTTCGTACAATTAAAATACCTCAAATCGGTGATAAATTTGCTAGTCGTCATGGACAAAAAGGAACATGCGGTATGCTCTATCGAATGGAGGTAATTACAATATAATCGCGATACATGAATAAGTCTAAATTTTCTTTTCTTTTCGTATTAGGATATGCCGTTTACTGGCGAAGGTATTACGCCTGATCTAATTATTAATCCACATGCTATTCCATCGCGTATGACAATCGGACATTTAATCGAATGTTTACAGAGTAAAGTTGCTGCAAATAAAGGTGAAATCGGTGATGCTACACCGTTTAATGATAATGTTAATGTGAAAAGTATTTCTCAAATGTTACATGATTATGGTTATCAATTACGTGGCAATGAAGTTATGTACAATGGTATGACGGGCAGAAAATTAAATTGTCAAATATTCTTAGGACCAACTTATTATCAACGTTTGAAACATATGGTTGATGATAAGATTCATTCGCGTGCACGTGGTCCCGTACAAATTCTCAATCGACAACCGATGGAAGGTCGGTCACGTGACGGTGGTCTACGTTTCGGTGAGATGGAACGTGATTGTCAAATATCGCATGGTGCTGCACAATTTCTCAAAGAACGTCTTTTCGAAGTGTCCGATCCGTATCGTGTTCATGTTTGTAACATATGTGGTTTAGTTGCTGTGGCTGATCTATCAAACAAAACATACAATTGTAAAGGATGTGCAAATACGACGCAAATATCTCAAATACGTATGCCTTATGCATGTAAATTGCTCTTTCAAGAATTAATGTCAATGAATATTGCACCTCGAATGTTCGTCGACTAAAAAGCAACATTTGTGTTGTATTTTTCATTTTCTTATGACGAAATAAAATAAAACTGACCTAGTACGATACGCAAAAAGTAAATTTATTTTTTCAGTCAAATATAGTATCAAAATCAATATATCGTAATCGATAGAGGCGTATATTTGCCTATTGATTGTCAACAATAAAAATAATTTGGCCTATATATTCATTTAAAAAAAAATATATACGCATATTCAAAGAATTCAATATGTTTCTCTATTCATTTTTCTACGCTCTAAGTAAGTAATTTCATTGGTTTGGTTAATATGAATTAAGAAATTGAATTAACGTTATTTTAGCATTGATTTCATTGACACATGGATTAAATTGTATCGTATGTTCAAGTGCAACTGATGTGAATTGTGTCGATCCCAGCCATGCAGATGCATCAGTACTCAATGGTTATACACGTCCTGGCTTTGTTTCTTGTATTGTAAGCAATTATACTTCTATATTTTTTATTCGAATTTTTTGTCACGTTTATTATTACATTAGAAAACAGAATATTGGGGAGGTTATGGTACATATGCTTATCAAGTTGTAATTCGTTCCGGTCAACAAGAAGCTTGCGCTTATGGTTCAACTACGGGTACTGCTGCTACAGCTTATTGCTGTTCCGATAAAGACAATTGCAATAGTGCTACAACTCGATCGATATCTTTTATTTTGTTTGTTTGTTTGCTAACTTTTATTAAATTGAATTAAAAGGTTTAGTACAGAAAGTTCGAGTCTTTGCTCTGCATCAGACGAGTGATGGTGTCGTTTCTTGTCCTCCAACACAAGAAGTGTCTGCCATTGGAAATCGTTCATCATAAATCGGATGTGTTGTTTCTGCATCACCAACAATTGCTGCTTTAGCTTCAGCAAAAGCTGAAATATCTATTCCAATATAAGGTGAAAGTGAGAGGCCACCTGGACATGTGCTCGATCCAGTACTGGCTTCTATAAGATAACCTACGCTTAATTTACTTGCAAAGCCAGCAGCTATTTTAATGACACCATTCAAAATGATAAGAGATAATTCTAATTTAGGTGTGACATATACTCCTAAATCTAATTCAACTTTTGCGTCGAAAGAACTTTGCGGTTCAATTTGACTTGGACTCCAGCCGGTTACTGACGATTCACTTGGACTTTTCAAATCAACTTTAACCATTATTTCATCCCAAGTAAGATGTGCTCCGAAAGTAGCTGAGAATTCCGCGTCGAGTTTGGCATAAACACCAACAACCAATGAAATACTTGGTCCAAGACTAACAACACCAGGAATAATTAGTGGTGTAATTGGTATTGATGCAACTTCTTTATTTCTGTCAAAATCATGGCTAGCACCAAGTGTAACACGAACAACTGCTCTAGCAAACATATTTCCTGACATTTCAACATAACCTTCTTCCATCACTGTTGATACACCATCTTTTTCAAAATTAAATTTACCATACATTCGAATATGTCCTTCAACATCACATTCCTCACAATCGACAGCAATGCTAACTCCATTTGATTCAGTTGCAAAAATACTTTGTGAAGTATCATATTGAATGCTGATATCAAATTCCTTCTCACCATCAACTTCACCGCCGGCGACTGCAGCTTTTATTACAGAGCCAATCTGTTTGACAGTCTCGCCAGCTTTCTTTATTGCTGGAACAACGCTTTTAAATGCATCGCTCAAAGGCTTAGTAGCATCTCCAAGCCATTTGAGAAGGCCACGTCGACGTCGGATTCGAATCTTTTCTGCATTTATTAATCTGAGACTTCGACGACGACGAAGTGGATAACGATGATCAGCAGACGTCATCACGTCAACCTTGATATTTTTAAATTGAAAGATATTGCCGAAATCTTCTAGAGTACGATAACTACGACCACTAACAGCAACACTCTTCGTACTCTATGATGTAAAACCTGAAGCTAGGTCGTTGTATGCATCTGGATCGTTATAATTACTTCCATCTATGATGTCATAAAGTAAAGCTTGTGAAAGAGAATTGAAATAACAGCCACCTAAGTCATCGAATAGAGTATCACTGCTTGCATTTAAATTGGCATAATAATCGGTATTCAAATTCGCACTATTATTCGAACTAGTGAAGAACGATGCGCTGATATATGTAACATTGGCGAGGTAAGGTTGTGGATCAAATTTGGAGCTATTACTTGTAGAATTATTATTAGTCGCAGTACCGTTTGTATTTCCTCCAATGACCACACTACCACCATTTGTATTGTTTGAAATTGGAGATGTTGTGTAATTTGCAGTGACTGTAAGTGCATTTGCATCATAAATCAAACCAGTTAATGTATAAACATCATGGGCATTTGTTGATAAACATTCACCTTGAAAAACAACACCAGTAGCATTTGATGACCAATTCAGAGCTTGTGCATAAGCATTGACACTATTAAATCCAAACACAATAATGCTACTTGTTAGATTCATAACGAATATTTGAGAACTATGATCAAAGACAATGCTTGGAACAGCAAATTCATAATCAACAATTGCTCGATAAGAATCATCTGTTGCATCTTTATCGTAAACTGGTCTATAAGATATAGTTTGTCGCGTACTTGGTTGAAGATTACTCAAATCATCTTTGTTAACCGAAGAACTAATAGTTGGTAAGAGAATAGTCGATGATCCTCCAACTGTTGATGCCGTTGAACCGGAATAGAATAAATTAATAACTATAGAACGAAATATAAGAAAACATGGAGAAAGAAAATTATTTTATTTACAAGATGAAGTTGAAAATTGAAGTTGAGAGAGTACAACATCGAGAGCATATTGAACTAGCGCATTCGAACATACACCACCACATGTCATCATACAAGCAACAGTGATTACAGTTTTTGAACTCGAAGCATTTTTATGCTGATTTATTGTCATGATATCACCTTGAGTAGTCAACTTTGATGTTTGACGACGTATCTAATCGAACAACAATTATGGAATTATCACAGTCTTAGTGATAAAACATACTCGACGAACGGTTTCTGCTGCTTTTGGTATTTTAATTTTACAATGACCTTCACTTGCAACACCAGAACTCGGTTGCAAAACAACTTTCACGATGCTTGTTTTTGGATCTGCTTGTAATTTTCTTTGCATCTAAAATTACACCATACGAGAGAAAGAACGTTGATTGAAACTTACTGCTGTTTGAAATAGGAAACGTTGCTTTTCATTGAGAGGTCCACCACTAACGAGTGCTATTTGTGTGCCAACTGATCTACCAACAGCAACTTCCAAACTTGGTTCGAGTTCATATTTCAAATTATAATTTGTTTGTTTAACCGCTATAAACAAATTCAAGAAGCAGTCAATAGACAGTTGTATGAACAGAAGAGAATTTCCACTTACTGACAACATCTCTCGTCGAAGTATATAAAGGAATGAGAGAAAGAACAATAATTGCTGCAATATTGAAGAGAATTAATCCCAAACAAGTAATCGGTAAACATGCCATCCAACCACTAATGAACGAACAAAAAATGGTCAATATGTTTACTGAAAGATAATGTTTACCTTCGAGTGAAAGTAATTGTTCTTTCAGGACTTTGAATCGGTATCGGTGGTGTTTTTCCATCCGTATTGTGTTGATCGTCGTTTTGCGTTGAAAGCATTTTCAATGAATAGCTAATATGCGCAATAATTATGTGTTTAAATAGGAGCGTCAAATCAAACCAACGCACTTATCGGTATGAATATTATTTGATACGCATGAAATACATGTTTACTTATAATTTGGGAAATCGACGCAGTTTTATGAAAAAACACTTTTGTAAATACCTGAGTAAAATTAGATACATGTTGTGGGTTTTGAATAAAAATGGGACGGTTTCCCATAAATCGAAAGAGTCATACAGGTAGATATGCACGTAAATCATGATTTCGTAATAAACAAACTTGTCAAGGCTGAATAAATTATCGATAATTACATTTCGTTTATCTCTGTTTCTTATATAAATACATAAGACCCAGGTGTATATTTCATTGTTCCTAAAACTATTATTCATTGATGTCGAAACTTTCTGCATCTCCATCTACTCAAACGTAAGCAAGATTTTAACACATGAATTGTTCACACTTATTTTTCACATTAAGAACTTGGCCACGGATATTAACTATCGTTGTCTGTGCTGTTTTAGCAGTTGTGTCGGTTATTCTATTAGATCGTATATTCAAGGAGTTCTCGAACAAGGAATTCGATAATATTAATCCAAATGATTATGACAGTGTGTGCTTTAATTTAACATTCCTTTTCTACTGGATTTATATCTTTTAGATTCGAATTTCTTCGTGTTTCTTTATGAAACGAATTTAACTGATGGAAGTTCTTTCATTATTAAAAATTTACATTCATTGGAAAAAACGGTAAATATATAACCGTTCTCTTTGTTCTCAGATATTCTTTTTATTTCTTGATTTTAGTTAATGAAACAATGGCAACTAACTAATGTTAATATTTTGAGCGCTCAATTTATTCCATTAGCAGTAGAAAATGCTGATCGAAAACGTCGAGAATTAGCAACTAAGTGAGACTAATCATTCAAACTATCGGTATGATAGATCGTTTTATTTATTTCAGATCAAATATTAATAATCAATATAAAGCAAATAAAATTTATAAAGGTGACCCACTTTTAATATCATTAACAGTTCAGACTCCATTCAATTGTATTTCAATGAGTTGTGTGAATAATTTCATCTCTGAAGTTACGAATACCATTGCATTCAAGCATAGAAGTATAGATATACCAATAAAATTTAGTGACAACAAAATAGTTAATGTTCATCTAACGTTTTCTTCGGATCAACAATCAACAGCAGGTTAGTTTATTTTATCCATTATATAGTTACACATATAAATATTAGTTTTCTTTCGTTAAATTATAGAGTATTTGAGAGAAAATAACGAAAGATCTTCGAGATATAAACGTCAGTCATCTAATTCGAGCAGTTTTTTAGTGGATGTTCCTGATCCAATATTTTTCCCGCAGGTTATTGGCAATTTTCAATTGGCTTTGAAATCGGATACATCGATTGTTGTTATTATTGGAAATGACTATAATCTTTATCTTTCGAATACAGCTGTATCAAAAACTTCTGCTACACTTTTATCACTAGTTGACTTAATGGTGGCGAGTGGAACTAATGCTGCTATGATAAAAGATGCAGCTACTGGACGTTTTGTTCATCCTTATGATGATATTCGAGATAATGGTTATTCCCATATTCGAACACATTTAGATAGTCACATGCCTTGTGAAGCTAATATGATATTTTGGACATTTGAAAATGGATATCTTCAATTCTATCGAGGTGGTAATTGGTTCTATGATACTGTTGGTTGTATGGATTCTACAACCGGTTTGGTAAAAGTCTGGCTTATTAATGGACAACAAGGTTTGACTGCTATTCAGACAGCACTTGGTAATTGTGCTTTAGCTCCATTAATTCCTATCAATTATGACTAATCATGAAACATTACGTAGTTTTTCACCTGTGAGCGACTTTTCAATAAATTAATATAATCTTCTCCATTGGAAAAAGATTGTATGATCTATGTATTCCTATCCTATATATTCTCTTTCTTCTGTTACAATAATCAAAACTACTGAAAAAGTCACATCCTCAACTCAAGCCAGCATCCATTTTAATTACATTGTTGAATATGATAAGTGATAATTCGAATTTAGGAGTGAGATATGCTCCTAAGTCTAATTGAATTTTTGAGTCGAATCCACTGCGAGGTTCAGTTTTACTTGGACTCCAGAAAGATAATGTTCATATTCGAGTGAAAGTAATTGTTCTTTCAGAACTTTGAATCGGTATCGGTGGTGCCTTGCCATCCATATTGTGTTGAGTGTCGTTTTGCATTGAAAGTATTTTCGATGAATTGTTGATATGCACAATATACTTGTCTGTTTATAGAAGAAACGAAAGTAAAATCCAAAGCATGCATTTATTGATAGACATGCGATTTAATATCTATGAAATACATATTTACCTGCATTGTGTGGGATCGACCCAGTTTTAATTTAGAAATTGTTTTCAGGGTGATACCGGAGTAAAACTGGATATTTGTGGTGGGTTTGCATGAAAAGGGACGGTTTCCCACAAATTAATAGATTCATACAGGTAGATATAGATATGCACGTAATTCGTGATTTCATCGTAAACAAAATGTTGATGGTTGAATAATTTATCGATAATTATATTCTGTGCACCTTCGTGTCTTATATAAATACATACGATACAGGTGCATATTTTAGTGTCAAAAATCATTATTTATCAATGTCGAAAGTGTCGGCGTCTCAATCTACTAAAACGTAAGCAAGATTTTAACACATGAATTGTTCATACTTTTGTTTCACATTAAGAACTTGGCCACGGATATTGATTATCATTGTGTGTGGTGTTTTAGTAGTTTTCTCGATTATTCTATTAGATCGTATATTCAAGGAGTTCTCGAACAAGGAATTCGATAATATTAATCCAAATGATTATGACAGTGTGTGCTTTAATTTAACATTCCTTTTCTACTGGATTTATATCTTTTAGATTCGAATTTCTTCGTGTTTCTTTATGAAACGAATTTAACTGATGGAAGTTCTTTCATTATTAAAAATTTACATTCATTGGAAAAAACGGTAAATATATAACCGTTCTCTTTGTTCTCAGATATTCTTTTTATTTCTTGATTTTAGTTAATGAAACAATGGCAACTAACTAATGTTAATATTTTGAGCGCTCAATTTATTCCATTAGCAGTAGAAAATGCTGATCGAAAACGTCGAGAATTAGCAACTAAGTGAGACTAATCATTCAAACTATCGGTATGATAGATCGTTTTATTTATTTCAGATCAAATATTAATAATCAATATAAAGCAAATAAAATTTATAAAGGTGACCCACTTTTAATATCATTAACAGTTCAGACTCCATTCAATTGTATTTCAATGAGTTGTGTGAATAATTTCATCTCTGAAGTTACGAATACCATTGCATTCAAGCATAGAAGTATAGATATACCAATAAAATTTAGTGACAACAAAATAGTTAATGTTCATCTAACGTTTTCTTCGGATCAACAATCAACAGCAGGTTAGTTTATTTTATCCATTATATAGTTACACATATAAATATTAGTTTTCTTTCGTTAAATTATAGAGTATTTGAGAGAAAATAACGAAAGATCTTCGAGATATAAACGTCAGTCATCTAATTCGAGCAGTTTTTTAGTGGATGTTCCTGATCCAATATTTTTCCCGCAGGTTATTGGCAATTTTCAATTGGCTTTGAAATCGGATACATCGATTGTTGTTATTATTGGAAATGACTATAATCTTTATCTTTCGAATACAGCTGTATCAAAAACTTCTGCTACACTTTTATCACTAGTTGACTTAATGGTGGCGAGTGGAACTAATGCTGCTATGATAAAAGATGCAGCTACTGGACGTTTTGTTCATCCTTATGATGATATTCGAGATAATGGTTATTCCCATATTCGAACACATTTAGATAGTCACATGCCTTGTGAAGCTAATATGATATTTTGGACATTTGAAAATGGATATCTTCAATTCTATCGAGGTGGTAATTGGTTCTATGATACTGTTGGTTGTATGGATTCTTCAACTGGTTTGGTAAAAGTCTGGCTTATTAATGGACAACAAGGTTTAACTGCTATTCAGACAGCACTTGGCAATTGTGCTTTAGCTCCATTAATTCCGATCAATTATGACTAATCATCAAACATCAGTTAATTTGATCCACGAAGCAATATCAGTTTGTTAAAAAACGTTTGCGAATGCAATTCTTTGAAACGATTTTTGTTTAATTTCATGTAAAAGTATTCGGATGTATTTTAAATGAAATGTTCGAAGTATATAGGATACTCTTCTCTGTCGATGATATCATAGTTTTTCTATATAAAATTACGTTTGCACATACTAAACGTGGTTTCATTGGGTACACTCGTTTGAAATACTCTTGCATTCAGAAATTATAATCCAAAGTCCAGGTATAAAAAAAACTCGTGTTATACATTCATTTCATTTTAATGAGAGGAAGAGATACACGCTGTTGGATGAAACATCAGAATTCCGTATAATTAATATAATTTGTATTTCCTTTGCTATAAATAAAAAGTCGTTATAAGAACATCGCACACAACTATTTTCAGTAAATTATTAAACGATTGATTTTATTTAAGTCTGTATTATTACGAATAAAAATAATGTCGACTAATGACAGTCTAGTATCTTCTCTCAATTATGCAACAACGCAAATAAATCGTCATGGAGCTACATTAATGCTTCTATTTGGCACCATCGGTAATCTAATTAATATCTATGTACTCAATGAACGTTCTCTCCAGAAAAATCCATGTACAATCTACTTATCATGGTCATCTGCAACGAGTTTCGTATTTATTTGGTCAGGATTTTTAACACGAGTTTTACAAGGGTAAGTTACCAATAGATTGTACTAAACTGAATGAAAATTCTAAATTCCTATAGTTATAATGTGAATTGGCCAAATGAAAATCAAATTATGTGTAAAATTCGTCAGTATTTTCTGAATGTTTCATGGGCAATGGGCATTTGGTGTCTTGTTGGAGCAAACATCGATCGATATTTATGTAGTCATCGAACGCCTGCCAATCGTCGTCTGAGTACAGTTCGAACGGCAAAATATTTTATCATTGGAAATTTTATTTTTTTCGGAATACTCTTCATTGAAGTCGTCTATTGTTTCGAAGCAAGTGTGCCTGGTGTTCCTGTCGCTTGTTATGGTCGTAATATTGCTTGTCGAATTTTCAATGATTGGGCAGCTCTATCATTCAATATAGTTTTACCGAGTATTTTCTTAGCCATTTTTGGTGCATTGACAATACGCAATACTCGATTACGAATTGTTCAACCAATGATCAATTCAGTTAACACAAACAATATTAATAATAATACTAATGATCGGAATCTTACTCGAATGTTATTAATTCAAGTATTGGTTGTTCTTCTCTTGGATTTGCCATTCGGTGTTTATCGACCCTATGTCAGTCTAACATCGGATATTTCGAAAAGTAAATATCGTTTGGCTGTAGAAAATCTGGTTTATGCTATAATTGTTCTATTGGTTTGTTTTACTCACTCAACTTCATTTTATTTATATACACTTACCGGTTCAGTATATCGTGCAGCGATGCGTCATGTTGGATGTCGTTTTCTCAATTAAAAAAAAGACTAACTAACGCATAGATATGATCACTGTTTTTATTGTAAACACAATAAATATTCGATGTTTCACGATTCATTGTATTCAGTAGTACAGTAACCTGGACCGTTGACTGGTTCAGCTGGAATACCTCGTCTTATATATCGACATCGATGTTCTTCAAGTCGACCTGCTGCTCTTGTTGGATCATTGATTGAAATATCCGACCATAAACGTTCAGCTACAGCTGATGCGCATGGTCATAATCGTGGAAGAAGATTGGCTGCATCAACGAATACTGAAAAAGAAAAATCTTTGTCTGCTTTTTGTTGTTCGTTTAAACTTACTTCCCCACAGACAAGCTTCTCCGCCAAGAACTAATTTCTTTTGTTCGGCAGTGCCAGTAAAATTATATGGATCACATTTGTAATAGTTAATCCAATCGGCACCATATGAAATACGATTTAAATACCTAAAAAAATCGATGGTTTTTTTTTCCAAAACAAACAAATACGAATAAATCTACCAGCATGATGATAAAAGTGTACGATAGCCCAATTTAGTAACATGTTCCAATTCATCTGAATATGGATTCTAAGACAAATGTTAGTTAATTGTTGGTACGTATATGAAACTCACTTTCCAAACTTCTACAATCGTATCACTCTTAACTTTGACATTATTATCGATAATTTCTTGCCAAACAACATAACCTTTGCCTGTTTTACCAACAATATCGATTAAACTATAAAGTAAACAAAAGAATTACATATCCATTTTCAATGAAATTTCTTACATTTGCATATAATATTGTTCAAGTAACGTAAAATCCGTTCCAAAACCCATTTTATGCATGAATGCTAGCACATTTGGATTGCTTTGCCTATATTTTAAAAACAAAACACATCATTCGTTTGGTTTGTCTTTTTGAATATTACCAGCAAGTAAAATTGACTTCATCACCACCTAAATGAATATATCGATCAGGAAAAACATTGGCAATTTCAGTGAAAAGTTCTTTTAAGAAAGTAAATGTAGAATTTCGAGTTGGATCCATTGGTCCGAGATCACCATTCGGTTGTTCACCATTGTAACATTGTGTTAGAACATTAATACCTTTTCCCAATGATTGTGTATGTCCTATAATTAAAACTCATTTCCTGACTTTCGAGAAAATACGTATATTCAAACCAGGCGAATCGAATTCAACAAAAACTCGAATTCCACGTTGACGTGCAAATTCAATTAAATCAGCGAGATCGTCTTGTGAATAAACATGCGTCGCATCATAAGCACCAGCTTCACTCAATTGAGGAAATGCACGTGATTGATAGGGAAAAGCTTCGTCATCAACAATATGAAAATGAAATACATTCATTTTACTTTGTGCCATGGCTTCCTAGAAGATTTTTCTGCTTTAGTTTAATCAATGAATATTATTTTCGTTTAGTTACTAAATTCATTTTTAATGTTTTCAATGAAACAAAATGACGAGATGAATCGAGCAGTACTCCTCGATGTTGAAAACGGGGATAATCATTGATCATTGTTTGATTTATAGCAAACTAGAATTGATTAATATAGAAAACTGAAAAGAAAAAAATTCTCCATTGATTTTACTCCAAATATTTCATCTCGATAGACAAGTTGACTAAAAGTTTCAAGTCCACGAAGGACACCCCATACTGATACAGCTTCAAGCATACTATTCTCTTCATTGATAGTTAGTGTATCTTGAAAAATAATAAAAATAAATTCGAATAGCAATTATCTTTGAAACTCTACGTACATGATTCATTTGATTCAAGAGTTGGATATTGTTCGCATGGCTGTTGAACGAAAATATTCAATCGTTTTAACATTGGTACATCATGAAGATCATTTAACTTCGTTTTCAATTTCAATATTTGCTTTTGTTTATTGATCAATTCAGGATGAAATATATAATTGAAATATGTGTGCGGAAAGAATGTCAATTGATAATAACGATCCAATGCACTCGTCAAAAGATCACATGTTTGACTTGATTGATTTACAAGAAAGTGAAACGCCTCTGGGTGAATAGCAAATTGTTGATTAGTTGTATTCATTGTTTGTGGCAATGGCCATGGTTGACCAACAGTTCGATCAACTTGAATAGAATGTAAAGAACTACGAAGTTCTTCATTCGAATTCGAACAATTCGATAGTACAATAAAACAGAGCAAGAATAATAAAACCGTAAACGAGCGCATTAGTAATATTTGTCGTCCACACCCTTAGAAAAAAAGGCAAATAAATTCTTTTCTTATCGTGTCACATTTTTCTTTTTTCATTTTTTCTAGCTGATAACAAGACAAATTTCGACAAAACATGTCCTCGTCGTTGCACACATTACCAATAGAAGTCGTTTACCGAATTTTGGATAATCTAGATGATAGAACAGTCATATTATCATGTTTCAACGTATGTCAACGACTCGATAAAATTATCAAAACATACAATCGATACCAAGTAATTCTTATTTTTCGTTTTTAAGAAATGAAAGAATATTTTCTTGTTATGTAGGAACTCAAGAAACTTGACCTATGGAAATATAAAATTGGAGTTCAAGGAGCGCAACATCTAAGCATTGTATTACGAAGCAATACAGTAAAAATTGATAATCTCTTATCATTTAATAAATCGTTGTTTCTTTTTTAAATTCATATAGACACTTGTCGAATTAAATCTTTCTACCAATAAAATTGGAAAAGAAGGTGCACAATATATAAGTTATGCGCTACGATATAATACAGTTTGATAAATATTTCTGTCTCATTAAACACTTTCTTTATCTGTTATAAAGGCACTCAAAATACTAACTCTCTCTTTCAATTCAATTCAAGCTATAGGGGCGAAATATTTGAGTGATGCATTAAAAATCAACACAGTAAAACAAATATTCGATTCGATGTTCATTTTACTTTCATTAATTCATTTTAGACACTCATAGAACTAAATCTTGAGGGCAATATGATCAGAGTCGAGGGCATGAAATATTTGAGTGATGCATTAGAAACCAACAAGGTTGAACAAAATACTTTTGCATTTTATATATCATATTCAGATATTATATTTGTTGATGCCATACAGACGCTAACAAAACTCAATCTTGCCAATAATAGAATCGAAGATGAAGGAATAAAATATCTAAGCAATGCATTGCAACATAATAGTGTAAGATAGCTGCTTTTTCTATATTCAAAATTATGCCTTCTTTTATCTCATATAGACACTTACAGTACTGAACCTTTTCGGTATCAATGAAATCGACAGTAACGGAGCAGAATATCTTAGCAATGCATTGCAAATCAACAGAGTACGATAAACATTCTCTTTCCGTTATCATTTCTACTTTATCTTTTTATTTTGTTATAGTCACTCGTAAAACTCGATCTTGGTGGTGATCCTTATAGTCCGGCACGTCAACTGCGTAGAAACCGTATCTATTCTCATGGTGCACAATATCTGTTTGATGCATTACAGCACAATACAGTAATATATACAACCTTTCAATATTTAATTATTTATTATCTCATACAGACACTAACCGAACTTAATCTATGGGGTAATTGGATAGAAACTCAAGGGGCATTATATCTTAGTAAAGCATTGAAACACAATACAGTTAAACAAAAATAATTGTATTATTTATTAGTAAATAATCTATTCTTATTTCATACAGACACTCAAGAAACTTTGTCTTGAACATAATTCTATTCGAGAGACAGGAGCAGGATATTTATGTGACGGATTAAAACACAATTCAGTAAAATAACTGTATACTCTTTAAGCATTCAATTCTTTCTTTTATTTCAATCCAGACACTCACAGAACTCAATCTTTGCGAGAATGAGATTTGTAATAGTGGAGCAATGTATATCGGTAGTGTATTATTACACAATACAGTAAACTAACATATTCTTCTGTTGATTATTTCATTCAATTTTATACAGACACTTACAATACTTAGCCTTTCGTGTAATAGTATTGGACAATCTGGAATGAGCTATCTAGCTGATGTACTACAAAATAATACAGTTAAATAAATCAAATAGTTCTTTGTTTTTTAAAAAATATTATTCAACTCTTTATTATTTTCATACAGACACTACAGAAACTCAACGTCGGATTAAATGATGCATATGCCCCACCATATTTCGAAGAATTGACAAAAAAGAATACATGGTTAAAAGTTTATTTTTCATAATATATTAAACAACATTACTAATCGAGAAAGACTAACAAGTTTATAAAATATTGATACATTATTGCTACCCCGATTCGCAATAATAATGTTTTCATATTTTCGAATTGTCCACAACCATAGAAATTAAAAGTGCATTCAATATCAAATTTCAATCTTTTTTTGTAGTCACGACAATACATAATAGAAAAGCAATCTACAAAAAAGTATTGCAATAAAAGAAAAAGCTTGACGCATATAGTTAATTAATATTCGAAAGGTTTCGATTTCTATTCGATTTGAGCAGCGATATATTTATGAAGTATGATAATGAAAT
>ERZ781399.2196-NODE-2196-length-16169-cov-3.957180_pt1 | contig 16169 bp, 20 predicted proteins | sample MGYA00511014_ERZ781399 | MGnify/ENA primary metagenome ERZ781399 (study PRJEB29847, sample SAMN06458254) | wastewater metagenome | isolation source: Wastewater bioreactor | place: South Africa: Cape Town | study: EMG produced TPA metagenomics assembly of the...
TTGCTCATTTTTCGATATTGGCTTTTGAATCGACAATAACTTCTACTTGTGCTTGTTGAATGCGCAATGTATGTTTTTTCGGCTGTAATATTTCCAATCGTTTTCGAACATTTTCACCGTACAATTTAAATTCATTAATCGATGAAACACTTGCAATCATTCGAACAGTCGTCGACACCGATCAAGAACCTCCACATGCCATGTTAGTCGTTTCGAGAATAGCCAGTCGAGAAGATCGATGGATCGATGTAATGACGGCGTTAATCGAACGCATACCAATGAGTGATTCATTAGGAGCGACGGTCATTGCACTTTTACTCGATGAATGTTCGTTACCATCAAGGGAATTACTAAATCAATTGATTAAACGCATTTGTTCGGATAATCAAACACGAATGGAAACACTTCGAACGATAGTTGATAATTATATTCAAGTCAATCAAGTCGAGCAGCCAGACAATCACGATCTACATTGTGAACGCAATACTTTAGTCCTTCTCGGTTGTCTCGCAGAGAAACTCGGTTTGTTTCGATTTGATTTTCACTTTTAAAATTGTTTTTTTCTGTTGTCAGTTGGTCCAACCAGCGCAGCTATGCTCAATACAATTGCGTTAGAATTCATTATCGATCGTGTTTATTTAGGCATTTATAGATACACTGAAATCACTTCACTCGATTTCGAGAATCGAAATTATTCTTGTGTTTTAAAGATCATACTTTTCGCTCTTATCGCCATCGAAAAATTCTCACATTCATTAGAATCCAAACATATTCTCTTTCAATCATTAACCATTCCTAATCAACAAGACAAACTCAATGTTTTGCAATATTACGAACCATGGGCAACTTCAAACAATTGTCTCAAACGACAAATCGGTAGAACTAGAATTTCGTTGTTGCCGACAAAATCAATTCTCTTATTTTGTTTCTTCCAGGTTTTTACGCTCAATGGTTACTTGACAATGTTTTCATTCTCGAATCTCGTCGATCAACCTACGAAACCATCGATCATCAATCGATTAACGTTATGTTAAACGACAAAGACGTGAGCGAATATCTCAAAATCGGTCCTGACGGTCTCGAAGCACGTAGCGATACGGTTTCATTCGAAAGTGTTCGTTGTACATTCAATGTGAATTCCGATGTTTGGTATTACGAAGTTTTAATTGTCACCGACGGTGTTATGCAAATCGGTTGGGCAACGAAACAATCGAAATTCATGAATCACGAAGGCTATGGTATCGGTGATGATCAGTATTCGATTGCTTATGATGGCTGTCGAAATTTGATTTGGTACGGTGCAAAATCCATTCCACATTCTAATCCTGCATGGAAATCGGGTGATATTGTCGGTTGTTTGATTGATTTCAATCGACGTGAAGTTATTTTCTCTCTCAATGGTCATTGTTTGGAACCATTTCGCAAACTATTCTCGCATATATGCGGTCCAATCGTCGACGGTTATTTTGCTGCAGCTAGTTTTATGTCGTATCAACATTGTCGATTCAATTTCGGCTCACAACCATTTCGGTATCCACCGAAGACAGTTGCATTTACAAGCTTTAATCAATACGGATATCTCAACAATGAAGATAAATTTATTCTTCCAAAATATAAAAAATTAGAACTTCTTCGTGCAATAGAAATTAACGACTCGGACTGTATATTGTGTGTCGATAATCGAGCTAATATTCTTCTACGACCATGTCAACATACAGGTTTTTGTGAACAATGTGCTTTGAAATTAGATCTCTGTCCGATTTGTCGATCGGAAATTCACGAACGAACAGTGCATTTATCGATTTAAAAGAAAAAAAACCGCCTAAATAACAGCAACAATAGATCTTTATCATATATTATGATTCATATTCTCGGCAAATGTCTGATTATAGCATCGAGTTTTTGTCTATTTTTAATTATCATAACGACAATTTATATTTTCTATGTTGTTAAACATCGATCGAATAATCTCGGCTTTGTGATAACGATTGGTCAGAATATTTTCAAGCAAAAAATGCTCGTACCATTGTTAATCTTGGTACGATTTCATTTGCCATTTCCAGTTATGTTATTCGTTGCAATTCTAAAACGAAAATCAACAGAAAAAGAAGACAATTCAACTTGACACAAAAGAAAATATTCATTTGTTTTTCATTTCGATTGTAAACGCATTGATTTGATGTTGTTTTTTTGTTTTCGCTTAAAATAAAAATGGCATTTGCTTCAACATCATTGAATTCATTTGAATTCTATCGAAAACGATATGTTCATTATGAACAATCACAATTTTCGAGTGTATCCATGTTAGCACTCAATTATCAAGCAACGGACCGAATTAAATCGTTGGCGAAACCAAAACTTCGTCGAGAAACAACGATTCGTGATGGTATAGTAATTGTCTTTGTTTGAAATTTCATTTTCGTGGATTATTCGTAGGTTTTTCACGTTATATAAGCAATCCGAGATATTCCGGTGTGAGTCAAGCAGCTCGACAAGCTCAATGTTCGTCTCGTCTTAGTGATTTAGCTCGACCATTGAAACGATATGGTTCCTGTGAGTTTGATTCGCCTTTGCCAAGACCAATCTCACATTCAGCTTTACAATATCAATCAACTGAGAGAATCAATCAACTAGCTCAACCAAAAAAACTTCTGGGTTTTTAATTTATTAATAATTGAGATGAATAAATAAATAAATATTCAAAAAAAACTAATTTGAAAAAGAAAATAACAATGATAAAGATCACGCTGTTAGCGGTGTTCGTTCGTCATATTCAGGATTTGCTATTGAACCTTTTCGATAGGATTCGTCTTGAATTTCTGGTACAATTAATTCATGACGATCTACGCCGAATGTTTTCGGAATAAATAAAGTTATAATCGCTGTTACAATGGCAACACCAATCGGAATTGTCGATAGTACATATTGATAATAATCTGCACAGACTGGATCATCTGTCTCTCCGCATGGATTTTGATTTTGAATAATTGCAATAATTATTCCATTTGAAAGTTTATCGGCAAATGACATAATACCATAGACAAATGCTCCACATTCGGTATTCAAACCGATTAAGTCCGATGCAAGAGAAAACGAACAAATGTTTGTTGTCGATGTACCAATACCAAGTAGAACACAAGCAACGATTAACAGCGCGCCAATCGCAGTAATATCATGCACACTTGGAAGGAAAAAATATAAAATAGCACTGGCAAGTACAAATCCTAAGCCAAAAATCATCGTTCGTTTTTTACCAAAATGTTTATTCATTCGACGCATCGGTACCGATGCAATAAGACCACTAATATACGATGACAATGGTGCAATGCCAATATAAGTAGTTTTCAATTTCTGAATTGTATCGATAATATACAACGGAAGAAAGACTTGTGTAACATTGAGTATAACACGTGTGAACATCCAAATCGATGCGCAAAGATAGAAATCTTTTTCACGTAGAAATGATTTCCATGTCATACGTTTCAATCGTCCACTCGAACTAATCGACATTTGTAATCGATGTTCGGTTTCTTCGGCTGGCAATTCAGATTCTTTGATACCAACATGAAATATCGTCATGCAAACTATACCAATACCAACAACGAGAAGTGTTAATGTACGAAAAACATTCGCATCTTCAGGTCGAATATCATTTGCATCGCCATTATTATTCGTAGCGAATAGAATACTTGCAACGGCATAAATAAATATATTCGAAATAACTGTCCAAGCATAACGATATGAATTCAATGCAACACGTTCACCTTCTTTATGCGTCAATTCATTGATCATCGCTCTAGAAAAGCAATTGAATCGTCGAGTCTTTTGATTTCTTAGTCTCTCGTCAAACTTACAAATGTGTAATTTGTGAACATGACCAACCGAATTGAAAAATAATAATAAACATTGTATAGTAGAAAAACTGTGCTGTTAAACTACTATTTTTACAACCGACACATTCATTAAAACAGAATGCAAATGAGCCTAATACACAAATGACACCAACTAAATGCCAAGTCTTTCGTCGTCCATAACGAAATAGACCGGTTCGTGTTCGATCCGATTCGAAACCAACGAATGTGGTTGCAATGGCATCGGCAACTTGTCCGATCAGTAGTAAATATCCAGCTTGAGCATTCGTAAAATTCACAATACGATGATAGAATACAAGCAAATAGGAGAACCACATCGATGCACAAAGATCATTGAGAACATGACCGACACTGTAGGCAAATTTGCCTTTCAAAGAAACAACATCTGGTTGAGACGGAACAGGCTGCATGTGAGAATGTGTTTTTCGTTTGTCAAATGAAATGAAAATTCAACGAATAAAAAACGCCTCGTAAATTGAAAATAATCATGTCATTGTTATTCTTTCGTCATTTATGTATAATCAAATAAAGATACGAGATAACAACACAAGAAGAAAAAGATCTATGTCAACAGTGATACTTCATTTAATAACGTAACACGAATAACAAAATGATAAGCAGTTTTTATTCAGCACCCCCTCCCCCTATTTACTCGTAGTTTTAGTATGATAAAGTACGAAAACTCCTAAATAATAATCAAATTGAAAGTGAGGTGTTTTTTTTTGGCTCCCTTCGTTTATTGTCTTGATCGAAACAAACATCAATACAATATCAAACAAAAAAAATAATAGGGGGAAAAAGAAGAAAAGTATATATTTATTGCGATGATAGAAAAGAAAAAAGAAAAACTTCTTCAAAGGCGATTAATCAGTTGACCGGACGACATACACCGTTCTACGAATGTTTTCCTTGCTGCTGTTGTTTCGATAAATATTTTTTCTTTATATACAAATGCACAGCGAAACTCCCCTCGGTATCATTGAAAAAATAAAAAAAAACGAACGAAAAGAAAGAAAAAAGAAAAGACTTAGTCAACGAATGTCCAAACTTCAACATTGGCTATGATAAAATCTTCTTTTGTCGACAATCGAACATTGTTAAATGTTTTACTAGGACATGTTCGACCGTGGTAAAGATCCGCATCGAGCCACAGACCGTAAGTACCTCTGAAACAAATTGAATTATGTCTTGTTTTCTTTTTTGTTCGAAACCTACCCGCCACTGCCGATCGCGAGAAATTTGGCATCACCTTTGACAAAGAACTGATTATTCCCAGTCCAATGAAAAACCTAAATAAAGCAAAAAATGAGACAATCACAAAGAGAATAACATCCTTCCGGGATATTTTACTTCGAATTTTGGATACATTGTAAATAAAAACGATTCGCCTGTTCCGTAGAAACCTTCGCTAACTAACAATTGTTGCGAAATATATCCGCCGAAGATCTAAATCAAATCGAGCTCGATTCGAATAATTCAATGAAAGAACAAACAAACATTTTGATCGACATCTTTGACAAAAATCAATGCCGGTGTATCTTGATCGATTTCCATCGATCGACGATAGAGTTGATTCAAACTGAACCCATTTGCTTCAGTACTGAATACCATTTTCCAATTAACGCCATGTAATCGTGCCGGAAGTTCCAATAAAATCTTGAGAAACAACAAAATCAATCAATTGAAATCGAAATGCATTCGATGTTATACTTGTTTCGATTGATTTTCAATGATAATTGTCGATGGTGAGAGAAGTTTAGGCGGAGGTATGCCGAAGTCAACTGTCGATGTTGGACTCGGATGTGTCGCATTAATACGTCGATAGATTTCATCAACATTGATGATCTAAATGAAATCATTCGAATAAAAAGAAAAAAGCAAACAAACTATCTATCTATCCGTTCTTCCTCCTTCCGCTCATTTCTAATCTAATTTGGTACCTCATTCGATGAGTTCCGTTCGAAATTAAAAACGGACGGTAGAAGACTTTTGGCTCGTTGTCTTAGACGTTCGTGATGTTCGGGCAATTGTTCGAAAAAGTCTTTTTTCGTTTCGGACACACGTCGTGCTAATGAGCCAAATGTAAACCGACGTGTTTGTGTAGGTGATGGCGTTAATGATGAATCTCTCGACGATGTTCTCGATAATGCTTTAGTTAACGTAGAGATCATGATTATTATTATTTTTAAATGAGAGACTGTTGCGATGTGCAAACGTTTTAACGAGAGAAGAAGAAGAAAAAGAAAAAACAGGAGAAAAATTTTGTTATTTTCCGCCAATCCCTGTAAGTCAGTTTTCTATTCTACTACCATGTCTTCATTGACAAACATAGAATAAATAATTGTCTTCAAAGGAAGAAAAGAGAGACTTGATATATATATCTATTGCATTCATTGACTAGATAAATTTTATTTATTCGTATTTGTATCCATGATTTATTTTTAGATTACTACCAATTAATACTAATGGCTCTTCTTCTTCTTCTTCTTCTTCTTCTTTTTATTTTGGAATTAAAGTTTCTTGATTTTATTTTTAATAACTTTCCCTCGAGAATAAGATCGAGTGAGACAAAAAACAACGTACTCACATCCTCAACTAATTTAATTAAGCTAAAATCTCCGGATTTGACATGATTAAAAAGCAAAGCATCAAGTCTTCGTTCTCTATTCGACTGTGCTTCATTAAGCTAAGATCTAGATGCTTATTCTTTACCTCCCATTCCTTAAGTAATGTATTTTGTCGTTTAAGATAATGTTGTTTTTTTCCATCGGATGTCGTTTGATTGGCTGTTGAATCTGAATTCGAACTACTACTATTATTATTAACATTATTGTTATTATTATTTTGTTTTAATTTGTAATCATCAGTTAATTCTGGATCATCATTAGCAAGAAGAACAAAACCTTTCGCTGTTGATACGTCAGTCGTTTTCGTTGGTGACGATGGTAATTGTTTTGGTTCATCGTCATTTAATGGATCTAAGGAACGATCGGGACTCCAACGAAGAAAAAATGCATAGAGATGGTCACTTCTTTTTTTTTTTAAACAAAAAGAAAGCAAAGGTAAATTCGTATGTTCAGTTTTCGAATCGAGCGAGTTTACTTGTCTTTGGGAACTGAGAACCAATATTCTTGGTCGAGATCTTTTTTGCCATAGATATTATCGATATGTTTTCGACTCAGCCGTTCTTGATTGACAGCCATTGTGTTCGTTATTGAACTTGTTTTAATGCAGAGATAGTAGGGGGTTTCAATGGAATGAGGTGTGACAAAGTTCGATTTACTATCGATTGGTACGCAGCTTTCTAATTTATATTCTTCTGAAAAAAGAGATCAGTTTGTAATTTGATTTTGATTATCGAATTCATTCGCCTACGTAATGATAATTCGTTTTCATCAACTAGAATTCCTTTGGAATGTTTCGAATCTTCGAACGATTGAAAAAGATCATCGTGAATATCGGCTGATGATATTCGTTGTCGACTTGCTGAAGCATTGAAAAGAACAAACGATGATGAAGCATCGTCATCATCCGTCGACGGATTTAAATCTCGATCGACTTTCTCAACTAAAGAATTGAGTACTTCTTGAACTTGTTTGTCATCCGAATTGGAAACAATCGGCTGAAGATTTTTTATGCTTGTCGAATGGCAGAGTTTGCGTTTTTCTTCTTCACTAAAAACGCCAACAAATTCAATTTGTCAAAAACATCCTTTCATCTTCAATCTACCGTAAGGTCGCTTCGTACTCGTACATCGCAATATCTTCAAATAAAGCGATACCAGCCAATAGATCCATGCTAAAGAACAAAGTTTTCCATAAGAAAAGCAAAAAAAAGATGATCCATCTACCGAATGATCAGCCCGTATTTATCGATTCCATGTTCTTTGACTAATGGATCGTGAATGTCGGGATCGAACATGACGGCATTGGGTGTGACAAGTAGCGTTCCTGCGACAGTTTTCTAAGAAAATCCAATCGTTCATCATATTTCATGTGCTATTCCCTGCGGATAACTTTTTGTTTTTAGGTTATTCGAGCAACTTACATGATCATCAGTCATTAATCTCACATTGAGTTTAATAAATCGTTGCAGACACTCATCGTCCAATTGCTGATTTTCATCGATCGACAACGACTTTTGTATATGTTCAACTTGTCGATGATTATCTTCTTTATGCGTTCGAAGACGTTCTTCAATCGAACGCGATAATTCACCTTCAGAACTGGCGTCACTTTTTAGTCGTTGAACGTGACCTGGTTTGGCGGTGGTTTGTCGCGCCATTGACCAGATCATCGAACTAGCATCATGCTGATTCGATGCTGAATCATGGACAGGCGGTTGTTGTGGTGGTTCCTCCTTGGGTTTAATCGGCGGAGGAGATTGAGCACTCATCACATCGGGTACCGAGCCATCGGGTACAAAAATCGTCTAAAAAAATAAAACAAAACAATTCAATAGATAAATCTAGGAAGAAGAAAACCAAAACATACTTGTCCAGGAAAGACAATCCGTGTGCTTAGTTTATTAAGATGAACTAATTCATTAGGTGTTAGATTATAACGAAGTGCGATTTTTTCCAAAGTATCAGTATTTCCGATCTAAATATTTGGTTTGTTTATTTTAAGATGAAAAGAGAAAATAAACAAATGTTGTTTACTGTATATGATACTGTTCCTTTCGGTTGAACAATTGTTCGTCCACGTTTAGAATCTCGATCTAAATCAATCAATAAATGCTAACAAATGATTTCCTTTCGATCGTACTTGTATTTGTTTTAAAAGAATTAAGAAAACTTTGAACATCTGTTGTCGTATTTGCCAATACATGTGCCGAGTATTGACTGTCACTATTTGTCGCCATTAACGGCACATTCGAAGAAATGCTCGTAATCGACGATTGTTTTGAAAGAGGATCGCTTGTATTTCTATATTGAAAATAAACAACAAAATCATAATGTACTCAAAGTAAATTCGCTGTACCGGTTTCGATTCATTGAATATTTCGTCTAATTCATGATCATCGATGCACAAAAGAAAAATATACACACACGCACACACACTCACAAGAACGAGAACAAGAATCTATAAGGAGTCAATAAAATTGCTAAAATAATCTTGTGTTTTTGTAGTTGTAAAGATCTGTCTTCATAAATATTTTCTTTCCTTCGTTTTCCGGTTCGAATGAACTAATTCAATTGATTGTGAGAGAAATATTTTCTTCTTCTTCTGTCTCGTGCGATCGACGAGTATGAAGCGAAGGAAAAAAAGAAGAAGAAGAAAAGACACCGATCGAGCCAAAAAAAAATAATAATTGCGAGTTAAGAGAAACATTTTCTATTGTTGGTAGTTCGTATCGACCAATAAATAACCAGCAAGCACACATACCGACATGGAAAAAAAAGTGTTTTAATAGCAAAAAAAAAATAATTTTATTCAAACAAAAAAAAGTCGATAAAATTTCTAATAAAAGCAAATGGTGTCGGTTGCGATCAATTCTTATTCTCGGTTCACAACCAATTACAACAGTTACTCGAGTTCTCTCGCTTCGGTTAGACACGACTCAAAGCCATATTCACGTTTTTGCTTACAAACAATTGTCAAAGACGAAAAAAATAATTCGAATTTCAATCCAGCATGTATCTATTTATTTATTGAACCTTTTCTAAGTTTGATTGGATAGATTTTTGTTTTTTGAACATAGTTTTATGTACTATATATTTTTTAATAAAAAACAAACAAACGAAAGAATAACACTATCTATAAAGAGGGACGAAGGAGGAGAGTAGAAATGTTCGTTGATGTTGATGTTGGGTGTTCGTGTTTACCAATTGGGTTCTTTCAAGCCGCCAACTAATTGACTTCGATTACGAAAATAATCTTGTCGAAGATTTTCATGTTTTTGAACGAATATTGAATAGGCAATGAATGGAAATATGTACCAACGTTTAATGCAAACTTCTTTTAACCAAAAACGTGTTACTTCAAACGCCATTGTTGATAGAAGAAGAAATAAATAACAATTCACATTCACGGGCGATACTCAAGATGAGTCATATTCAGCTATGATTGTCCATTGATTGGATAATTGGCAAATAAATCGAAAATTAAAATCATTTCGAGAATTTCTTAATTATTTTTCGAGAATTTACTTTTTACAAAAATAGATCGACTAATCCGATTGGTAATCTATTCGTCCACAAAATACCGAATCTCATCCAATCGAACAGTATCTATCAAGTATCGTTTTTTTTCTCTCTCGTTGAATTACCATGGGCCTTTGCAAATGTCCACAACGCAAAGTGTCAACACTTTTCTGTTTCAAACATCACGTCAATGTTTGTGAATCTTGTTTAGTCACTGAACATTCACAATGTATCGTTCGTTCGTATCTCTCATGGTTACAAGATAACGATTACAATTCCAACTGTACTCTTTGTCAACGTTCGTTGATCGATACCAACGAAGAAACTATTCGTTTGAATTGCTACGATCTTTTTCATTGGTCATGTTTGAATCAATATTGTCTTTCATTTCCAAATCACACCGCGCCCGATGGCTACACATGTCCCACATGTCATACGTGTATATTTCCGCCATTGAATCTTGTCTCGCCAGTTGCCGAACAACTTCGAAGGAAACTTTCGACAGTGAATTGGGCCAATCGTTTGCCAATGTTATCCAACAATCTAACCGAAACCGAAAACAACGGCTATGTCATCGTGAATCCAACGAATCAATCGAATGTTCTCTCGCATCATCCTCATCGAACAATCGACATGCCGACGATACTCACAACTCGAGTAAGATAAACTCTCGAAACGACGAATTCAAATGTTCGTTCGTTTATCTTCTAGCCATCACAGTTGAACATGTACGACGATGATGATAATGATAAATACAAATCTCGAAGTGTTTTCACTTGGTTTGCACGTTGGCTACGAACTCAACAGTCGCTCAATCGACGAACTCAACACACGCTCTCGTCAACTCGTCGCTCGTTCTATTGCATTTTAGTGATTCTCTTTGTTTTTCTTACTCTTTTGATCGTTTTATATCATTTCACACGACAAGATAATAATCAACAAGATCCTCAATTTAATCCGTTGAATAATCCGTTTATACGCGTTGCCAATCGTCTTCGACAGAACTCAAACTAAAAACCTACATCTACTTATTCTATTTTTTTTTGTTCGAAAATAAATCAGATATACAAAAGCCGTTCTTTCTAGATGAATATCATCCGTCGATTTGCCTCGACAGCAACGGACAATAGTTCCTATCAGATATCATCGCGCCTCCTCAATCGAAATCCTCGAACACTCGAATGGCAAAATCTTCAATGGCGATCGGCGGGCTGGCCGCTACAATATCCATCGAAAGACTATATACATCGAGCTCGTTTGATCTCCTCAAGTCGATATTTAATCGGCCAAATCGATCATTATTATACAGGCAAAATCTGCATTCAAGCATCGAGCCGCGAATGGTCAATACGAAAGCATTTAGCCACGTATAAAGACCGTTCGGTTGCGTACAATCTCGGTCTGATTTTAGCACAACGTGCCGAACAATCGGGCATAACGAAGATCTCGTTCGGTCATCCACATGATCGTTCACCGAGAATCGAATATTTCTATCGAGGTCTCATCGATTCGAATATTGAATTCGAAGAACAACAACAGTCCAATCAAACACAATTAACACGAGATTCGATCGACGGTATTAACTACGATGAACATGAACGAGATGTGAGATATTCATCGCCGAATATTCCCTTTCCACCCGATCAATATCAAGAAAAAATACATTTTTTTCAAAAAAACTTCAATAAAACACCGTCCGAATAGCCAAACAAAGCGAAACGGCTACATTTGTTGTTTATTTTTTAGATGTTAACTCGTTTGTTTTCATCTTACATCACGTCCACAATTCACCAATCATTTCGATGTCTGTCTCTCTCATCGATTCAATACAAACGCACACATGCAGATATTCGTGAAGGCGCCGTCCGAGAACTCAATCTTCACCCGGAAAACCTTCAAACACCGATGGGTGTCGACGTAGATAAATACTACGGTGGGATTGGACAAGTCCGTGAAACAGATTTCGAACAGTTATTCGGCGAGAGTGATCAACCCGAACGAGTACAAATCAAATACGAAGATCTACCGATTGTTCACATGAAATGTACGAGAAATAATACGATTGTCGATGTGAGCGATTGCACCGGCCAACAGATCTTTCGAACGTCGTGCGGTGTCGTCGGTTTTCATAATGCTAAGAAAGGCACGACGACGGCCGCACAAGCCGTTGGGATTCATATGGGAAATAATCTTTCACGACGAAATATCAAACATGTTCGAGTCGTGGTTAAAGGTACAGGACCTGGCCGATTGATGGCGATTAAAGGTTTACAATTAGCTGGTGTTGATATTGTAACAATAACTGATAATACGAGTATACCGACGTTACATGTCGGATTATCGAGACCGAAAAAAATGCGACGTGTTTAGTTTTGTTTTTTTTTCTTTCTCTTTTGAGTTGTTTAGTTTTAGATGTCGAGTTCCTTTCCAACGAGCACAACAGGCTCGAATAAATCTGTTGGATTACGTCGAAAATGGTTTGTTGATTTACGTTTACAAAAACACGAACGTGTAACTGCTGCTGCCAATGTTGAAACGAGCGTAACAACAACAACAACAACAGCGAACGATCAAATTCCAAAAACACCCGTTGGTTTCAGCAGACAAAACGTTGTAGATGTTGTTACATCTGATGATGGTGATCGTTTGATTGCACGACGTTCATGGGATATTGCTTTGCAACCTATTAAACAAATGCCTATGAATATGATTCTTGCATGGATGGCTGGAAATTCGTTTTCGTTAATGTCAATTATGATCGTTGTCATGTTATTTATGAAGCCAATTCAGGTATTGAAAAAAACGGAGAGAAACAGAAGAAGAAATTGAACTTTGCTTTTTTAGTCCATCTTTTCTCTTGGTTCAGCCTTTGCATCATTGGAACAAGAAGGTGTTGGTGGAAATATTTGGCTTTTGAAACTCATCTATCTTTTGGGCAATTTAACACAATTAGGCTTGGCTTTGTATAAATGTCAATCGATGGGTTTATTACCAACTTATAATTCCGATTGGATTGCCTTTGCTGATCAACAAACACAAATGGAGATGACTGTTGGAGGATTTTCTTTGACTTAATATTTTTCCATTGTTCTCTGCCTCTTATTTGTTCGATTTATTATGGAAACACAAAATAGAAATCAAATCAACAAAATAATTTCATTTTTTTGCTATTAATGATGAACTAATGTGAGAAGGTTTGATATGAGCTTTGTTCTGATCAATGTTTAGGTTGTGTCAGATTTTTATTTTGTAAGGCTATGAATGGTTGATTTCATCTGACGATATAATCTTCCTTTGATTATCGTTGTTTCTGATTTTTAATGAAATCAAAAACTGATTCAGCTATCCACAAAATTTCATTCATTCATATATATATATTGCTGTGCTTATCTGATCGGACGCAGACACAATATAATCATTATTTTGATTTTGTACTTTGATTCTTCTACTATGAATAATTGGGATCTATCCCTACTGACATCTAGTGGACTGATCGAAACTGCACGAGTAATATGAATAACATTTTCATTGGGCAAATTGGATCTTTTTTTATCCAATGGAAAAGAAAAAGCAACTCATACTCGGGTTAAGAAAAGATACATTCACACTCGTATTAGCATCAAAGTGACACAATACGCATCGCATCGTACCTTTGACTTGCAAAATGGCTCATTCATTGAGAGATAGTAAGTCACATACAAAGGCAAATAAATAACTACACAGAATAGGAGTTCGACAAAATTCTTCCAGGTCTATTAAATCTTCTTTTCGCAATAAGAACATATTCATTTATTCTAATGAAATATAGAAACTCAATTTTGTTTTCTTTAGTAAAATTCATTTCGATTATGTTGGAAAATGAACCTTCAACAACACGCCAATTTGTGTTGACAAACGGAAAATGTTTGTCGTTGGAGTATGTACAATCGGCTTTTCCTGGTGCAACTGGCTTAACATACAATGCATCTGGTAAATCGATCGTGTAAGTTTATGTGCCTTAATTTTGTATGTATCTCCTTGCTCATCATCTACAGAAATGAAATATTAGATTTAAGAAGTTTTGTTTGATAAAGTACATATATCTAATTTATTCAATAGTCTTTTCTTATTTCTGTTCAGTTGTTTTTGCTGATATACTTTTGTATTTACAGTGAAACATCTCTATAGTGGACACCATTTGGACTTAGCGAAACTGTCCACTATAGAGAGGTGTCCACCTAACAGAGGTGGATGTAGTTTTTAAAATTTCGTTCAATAACATGTATTTCTTCATGTCTGAAATGCACTTACGCTAGTAAGTTATCAAAGGGATCACAGTCTCATCGGTTTGAAAATCTTTCTCGCCTCTCGAAAGTAACAAAAATAAAAGAAATGAGACCAATAGAACAAACGAGATATAATAAATGAGGTCAGGTTAGGGGAAAAATAGCTCATTACAATGAAAGAAATCATAGACGGTCACTAACAATCATGAACAATCACTCAGTACGTTTTCAGTACAGACTAATATACTTGTCCAATATTGCTTTGATTGTCTGCTGATTGCTGATAACTATTCATGGTTATTAATAATTCTCATATAAAACCGCCGATTCTCACTACAACAATGATTGTTGAACGATCATTGGAAATCAGTAGCAATAAAAAGATCAGTTGTTTTCCCTTAGTTCAGATCATCATTGTTTTCTTCTTCATTTTTTGTCGATTCGATTCGTTTTTTTTCTTTTTATCACCATCAAAGATTATGAAAGCTGCACTTTATGTTTGATCGTATTTCTCATACATTATTCTGTTAATTTCAACTACTGTCCACTTAAGAAAGTGTCCACTTTAGAGAGGTTCAAATACAGCAAAAAATGTTCCGTCGGACCTCAAAGTGTCCACTATGAGAGGTTTCACTGTATATCAGTTATCAAATGACTGTTGAAAAAAGCTCTAAAATATTTTGAGTTTTCCGAAAAATAAATCAATTCAGTTACTATATGAGCATTCATCTGCTGTCAGTTAATCAAGACTATGCCAGTCTTCAAAATTCGGATCATATGAACTGATCGTAACGATTTTTTAATACGAACTAGAAATACATAATTACCAAACTGTATCTACTCGATACGTCACTGTGAAAGAAGAAAATGATAACGAGAATACAAACAAATCAGATAAAGACTATAGTATTTATTTGTTTTTTCAGAGTTGAAATTGAAAGTGGAACATTTTTATTTCGTGAAGAAATTGTCGATCTTGATGCAACATTTATCATCGTTCGTCCAAATAGTAAGTTCGATCTAAGTAAAAGATTTTTAATTTTTTTCGTTTGACCGCATTATAACTCAAATTATTGATAATATGATAGAAAGAATCGAAAGATGAACAATACGATCTTGTCAAAAAAAGTTCTTACTGAATAGGAAATCTTCCTACATGTTCAGCACAGGATTCTTTTCTGTTTCAGTTATTTCTAATCATAAAATTAGACAACTAGTTTTAATCATATAAATGAACTTGAGAATATTATGATACAATTGTATCTAGTTCGAGAAATTAGGTTTCATGATTAATTATTGAAGAAAAAATGAATGTTGGAATAATTCATTCTAAATAAATGATCTTTTTTTAGCGTCATCAACATCAACAAAAGTACAATCAATTGATCGTGCTCCAACATCAACAACAGTACAATCAATTGATCGTGATCCAACACCACCAATACGAACAAGAAGTCTTTTTTATTATGCAAGAGCTTTTTTATGTAAGTGAATCTCATTTTATTGTTATTTCTTTTGTAAAAATTATCATCGATAAATAAGCTGTATGAGGATTCTCGTCATCATAGAGAAGAGGCATAGTTAAACATAGTTTGCTTGTATGTTTGCACAGGTCAAAAATCATTGTTCATTATAAATTATTAACAATGAACTAGTTATATTTCTGCTGAGAGTATGACAATAGCGTAATTGAATATGAGGAGTTTGAGTAGCTGTGTCAGGAATCTCTTTATCTGTCACTGCTAGAACTTAATCAGAGAAATGATTAGACAAAACTTAGTTGCACTAACATCCTAGACGCCAATCTTGCAAAAAAAGAAAAATTTCAGATTTCATTCTCAGAATGTTTGAGCAAATGGTTTGTTGAATGTCTAAAAAAGTGATTTT
>ERZ781399.2198-NODE-2198-length-16166-cov-3.988145_pt1 | contig 16166 bp, 17 predicted proteins | sample MGYA00511014_ERZ781399 | MGnify/ENA primary metagenome ERZ781399 (study PRJEB29847, sample SAMN06458254) | wastewater metagenome | isolation source: Wastewater bioreactor | place: South Africa: Cape Town | study: EMG produced TPA metagenomics assembly of the...
GGTGTCGGAGCGGCAGAAGGAAATCGTCGGCGGGTTTCTCGATACACTCGGGGGTGCCGAAGTTGCCGCGGTCGGCAGCATCGTCGGCGACGCTCCGCAAGGTGGGCACTACCAGGCGCCGACGCTGCTCTCGCGCGTCTCCCCGGACAATCGGCTGGCGCAGGACGAGATCTTCGGGCCGGTGCAGGTGGTGATCCCGTTCGAAGACGAGGCCGAAGCGGTCGCCATCGCCAACGGCACGGATTTCGGCCTCGTCGCCGGCGTCTGGACGCGCGATGGTGGCCGGCAGATGCGCATGGCCAAGGCGATCAGGACCGGCCAGGTGTTCCTGAACAATTATGGCGCCGGCGGTGGCGTCGAGCTGCCCTTCGGGGGCATCGGGAAATCCGGCCATGGCCGCGAAAAGGGTTTCGAGGCGCTGTACGGCTTCTCGGTGTTGAAGACAGTGGCCGCATGGCACGGGTGATTTCATGAGACTGGACGGTAAGGTCGCCATCGTTACGGGCGGTGCATCGGGGTTTGGCGCTGGCATCGTGCGGAAGTTCGCCGCCGAGGGCGCAAAGGTCCTGATCGCCGACATCAACCTCGAGGGCGCCGAGGCCCTGGCGCGAGAACTCGGCCAGAAGGCCGGCCATGTCGACGTCAGCAAGGACGCGAGCGTCAATCAGCTGGCGGCAGCGGCGCTGATGGCCTTCGGCAAGGTCGATATCCTCGTCAACAATGCCGGCGTCTCGCACCTGCCGGCGGCACTGGACGAGATTTCCGAGGCCGATTTCGACCGGGTGTTCAACGTCAACATGAAGTCGGTCTATCTGACGGCGCGGCACCTGGTGCCGCACTTCAAGGCCCGCCGGACCGGCGCCATCCTCAATGTCGCTTCGACCGCCGCGGTGAGCCCGCGGCCGCGGCTCAGCTGGTACAATGCGTCCAAGGGCTGGATGGTGACCGCGACCAAGTCGATGGCGGTCGAATTGGCGCCGTTCAGGGTCAATGCCATCAATACGGTGGCCGGCGAAACGCCGTTGCTCAAGACCTTCATGGGCGAGGACACCCCCGAGATCCGGGCCAAGTTCCTGTCGACCATCCCACTCGGCCGCTTCTCGACACCCGAGGACATGGGCAACGCCGCCTGCTTCCTCTGCTCCGACGAAGCTTCGATGATCACCGGCGTCGCTCTTGAGGTCGATGGCGGGCGGGTGATTTAGCGCCTCTCACGCAATTGTGCTGCCCATCACCCCGACCCTCTCCCCGGAGGGGAGAGGGGGCGATGTGGCACCGTCCGTGGCCTCGCGTCCCCTCTCCCCTCCGGGGAGAGGGTCAGGGTGAGGGGCAGTCACCGGCGTTCCAGTTGGTCGTCAACGAAACCGCCTACCGCAGAAACGCGTTGATCTCCCGCGCTACCGCCGCCGGCGCTTCCCAATGCAGCGAGTGGGCGGCGTTGGCGATGGGCGCGTGCGTGAAGCGCGGCACCTTGCCATGCAGTTCTTCGACCGCGCCGGGCGGCGCCAGGAGGTCCAGGTCGCCCGACAGCGCCAGCACTTCGCAGGCCACGGTGGAGAAATCGACGACCATGCCGCGATCGATGGCCGCCACCTGCCGCGCAAAATCGCCCGGCGATTGCCGGTGCGGGTAGGCGGTCGAAGCCGCCGCAGCCGCCGCGACATTCGCCTCGTCGGCGAAGAACGGGGGCGAGAACAGCCACTGGTAGAGCAGCCGGAACCAATCGGGCGCCGGCACGGTGAAGCAGAGTCGCGACAGGTCGCGGAACAGCACTCGCGCCTTGGGGCTGATGGTGCCGGCGCCCATCGTCACCAGCCGGCTGACCCGGCTGGGATGGGTGGCGGCCAGCGCCAGGCCGAGAAAGCCGCCGAGCGAGTGGCCGATCACCTCGACCCGCTCGAGCCCGAGGTGATCGAGCAGCGCCGCGCCATCGTCGACCATCTCGGCGAGTTCGATCGGGCCTTCGACCCGCGTCCGGCCGGAGCCGCGATTGTCGATCAGGATCAACTGCCGATCGGGGAGCAGGGGCAGCAATGGACCCCAGCTGGCGCCATCGCTCGCCGTGCCGGCAATCAGCAGCAGCGGCTTGCCGTCGCCGACGATTTCGTAATGCACGATGGCGGCGCCGTTCTGGAACTCAGACATGCGGCAATCTCGATTGTTTTTACCAGGCGTCGTCGTGGACAGGCCCGAACCGAGGTCTATATTTGACCGGTTGGACAGATAGCCGGAGCGTGATCAGGAAGGTTGCAGACCTTTCCGGTTCGATCTCGCGACAAAACAGGGACCTGGAGCAGGAGTGCGGTTCAACGAAACGCAACCCTGCCCAGTGCGAACATGGCACAGGACGCCCTCGGAAATGAAGTGAGCCGCGCTTCCGCGGCGACGCTGCAGGGGATCGACGATTTCGTCACGGGCTTCCTCGGCTACGAGAAGAAGGCCGCCAACATCATTGCGGCGGCGGATGGGGAGCCGGATGCGGTGCTCGCCAACACCTATGCCGGCTTCACCTGGATGTTTCTGGAGGCGGACGGCGCCAAGGCGATGGCCGGGACCTACCTGGCCCGCGCCGAGGCCGCCGCGACTGGCACGAACGAGCGGGAGCGGATGCTCATCGCCCAGCTCGAGCGCTGGATCGCCGATGATATTCCCGCCGTGCAGGCCATCGGCGACGAGCTCGTGACGCGCTATCCGCGCGATCTCGCCTCGGTGAAGCTGCACCAGTATTTCAGCTTCAACCGCGGCGATGCCGCCGGCATGCTGCGTATCGCCAGGGTGGCCGAGGCGGCAAACCCCGACAACCCGCATATTCACGGCATGCTGGCCTTCGGCTACGAGCAGTTGCATGACCTCGAAACCGCAGAGCGTGAGGCACGGCTGGCGCTGCGGCTGAAGACCAAGGAGCCCTGGGCGCAGCATGCGCTGGCGCATGTGATGCTGGGCACCGGGCGGGTGGCCGAGGGCGTCGCGTTCCTTGCGGAGGCGCAACGCACCTGGGTCGATCTCAACTCCTTCATGTACACCCACAACTGGTGGCACAAGGCGCTGTTCCATATCAGCCAGGGCGACGCCGCCGCCGTGTTCGATGCCTATGACCACCATGTCTGGGGGATCGAGCCGGACTACTCGCAGGATCAGGTCGGCGCCGTGTCGCTGCTGGCCCGCATGGAGGTTGCGGGCATGGATGTCGGCGACCGCTGGGCGGATGTGGCCAACCACATGCGGGGCAGGGCGCGGGACACCATCCAACCCTTCCTGACGCTGCAATATCTCTACGGGCTGGCTCGGGCGGAGCGCGCCGAGGCAGACGAACTGCTGCGCGCCATCGAGGAGAAGGCCGCGAGCTCGTCTGCCTTCGACCGTGTGGTCTGGCAGGAGGTGGCATTGCCGGCGGCGCGCGGCGTGCTGGCGCATGCGCGAGGCGACCACGCCGCGGCGGCGAAATGGCTGTCGGCGGCCAATCCGCGCATGACCGAGATTGGCGGCAGCCATGCGCAGCGCGACCTGTTCGGGCAGCTGCTGCTCGACGCGCACCTCAAGCTCGGCAACTGGACCACCGCCCAACGCATGCTGGAAATGCGCCGCACCTGGGACCCCGACGGCGTGCCGGTCACCAGGGCGCTGGCGCTGGTCAACGAACGACTGGGAACCGCCGCCTAGCGCTTCCGCCCAACCGGGAGATTCAGGCCCGCGCGGGAATGACCGGGTGATGGGGCTGGGCTAGGGTGCGCGGACTTCGAATCCCTGGGGAGACCGGATGAAACCCGGACCGCGCAATCTGATCACCGACGTCGCCGGCCTGCGCGTCGGCAATTCCGAGGACCACACGGTCAAGACCGGCACCACCGTGCTGGTGGCGGACAAGCCGTTCCGCGCCTCGGTCGACGTGATGGGAGGCTCGCCCGGCTCGCGCGAGACCGAGCTGCTGGCGCCCGACAAGCTGGTCGAGGAGGTCGATGCCCTGGTGCTCTCGGGCGGCTCGGCCTTCGGGCTCGACGCGGCGTCCGGGGTCAGCGACGGGCTGCGCAAGCTTGGCCGCGGCTTCCGGGTGGAGAAGGCGACCGTGCCGATCGTGCCCGGCGCCATCATCTTCGACTTGCTCAATAACGGTGACAAGGACTGGGACGAGAACCCCTACCGGGCGCTCGGCGCCAGGGCTCTGGCCAATGCCGGCGAGACCTTCGCGCTCGGCACAGCCGGCGCCGGCGTCGGCGCCTTGACGGCAAACCTCAAGGGCGGGCTCGGCTCGGCCTCGCTGGTGATCCCCGGCGGCTTCACTGTCGGCGCGCTGGTGGTGGCTAACCCCACCGGCAGCGTCACCATGGGCGACAGCAAACACTTCTGGGCCGCGCCGTTCGAGGCCGATGGCGAGTTCGGCGGCTTCGGCCCGCTGCCTGGTCCGATGTCGTTCGCCGAGACCGCACGATCGAAGCGCGATTGGGTAACGCCGATCTCCAACACCACCATCGCCATCGTTGCGACCGATGCGGACCTAAGCAAGGCGCAGCTCAAGCGGCTCGCCGTGGCGGCGCAGGATGGCATTGCCCGCGGCGCCAGCCCGGCCCACACCCAGGTGGACGGCGACCTGATCTTTTCGGTGTCGACCGGGGCAAGACCGATCGAGACGCCGGTGCTGAATGTCCTGCAACTCGGGCACGCCGCTGCCGTGTGTCTCAGTAGAGCCATGGCGCGGGCGATCTATTCCGCGAGCGCTGCTGACAATGATGTGGTACCCACGTGGCGGGAGCGCTGGGGATAACAGCCGGCGATTGGGGCTTGTTGCATATGAAGCATCTGTTTGTTGCGCTGATCTTGTCGGCGCTGGTCACACCTGTGATTGCCGCAGAAACTGCAAAGCAATATTGCGACCGGGTCATTGCCGAAGCCGAGAAGGGGCCCAAGCAGATGATTGTGGCGGGAAATCTCTACTGGAGCGGGATGAGCTGGAACGGCGAGAAGTGCATCAGGGCTGACTACGCCCGCGCGTTCGAACTCTTCGTCAAGGCGGGCGATCGGGACCGCGCAAATGGCCTGCTCAAGGATCTCGAGCGCAGGGCGAACAATGGCATGGAGAGCGCCCGTATCGCGCTTCGGAGGCTCGAGGCCCGCGGCTACATCTGGGTGGACATCGAACAAGTGCCCTGAGCCACGAGGGTCAGGCCATTGCCGCCGGCGATGCCTTCACGTGGTAGCAGAAGTCGCACATGCCATCGCCGTTCATGCAGGTCTTGCTCCGCTCGAGCTTCAGTCCGAGCTCGTCGGCCATTGCGAAATCGCCGTTACAGATCAGCAGCTCGCCGAGATCACGGGCGCCGATCTGCTCCATGAACTCGGCATAGTCGCAATGGTTGACCTGATTGCGCAGCAGCGCGTCAGTCTGCTCGAGCGTCTCGAACTCATAGCGCACGCCTTCGCCGAAGCCGGCGAACTCGGCGGCGAGGGTCGGGATGTCGAGCAAGGCGCCGCGTTGCGCAACGATGGCGCGGTTGGCCTTGTCGAGTGCGGCTCGTACCAGCGCATGCGCCTGTTCCTTGCCGAGTGCGGCCTCCATGGCGCGGACCAGGGGAATCTGGGCCCGCACCTCGGTGGTGATGCGCTCGAATGGGGTCATGGGCGGCTCTCCGGCTTCGTGCGATGATGGCAGGATCGCCTGGGACAGGAAACCCCATCCGCTCCTGAGGCGTTTGCCAATTGGACAACCATGGAGGACGTCATGAACGCTGAGAACAGAGCAACCGCAATGATCCCGGCTCACAACGTCGAGCGGGCCGTCGCCTGGTACCGTGACAAACTTGGCATCGCCCCGGCCAGCCAGGATGAGTATGGCGCAAGTTTCCAGTTCAACGGTGTGCGCGCCTTCCTCTACAAGTCCGACTATGCCGGAACGGCCGAGCACACCATTCTGTCGTTCGATACCACCGATCTTGACGCCGATATGCGTGACATGCGCGGCAAGGGCGTCACTTTCGTCGACTATGACCTGCCGGACCTCAAAACCGAGAATGGCGTCGCCAGCTTCGGCCCGGTGAAAAACGCCTGGGCCAAGGATTCCGAAGGTAACATTCTCGGCTTCGTTCAGGGCATGTGAGCCGCCCCCGGCGAGGGAGCGCCAGGGCCCAGGCATTTCACCGGTCAGGTGAAATGCCGGAGGCTATTTCGAGCAACGGAATACGGTAGCCGGCTTGGCGTCACCCGCGGCGATGCGGATGCCTTCGCCTGCCGGCCCGAAGATCGGGGTCAGCTTGAGCGTCTGCTTGTTGCAGCTGGCCGCGAACGTGCCGTCCTTGTTGTCGCTGAGCGCGATGTCGCAACTCTTGCCGCCGGCCGAATAGCTGGTGGCGGAAATCACCGTCAGGCCGGTCTTGTCGCTGCAGTCGAGCGCAGCCCAGGTGCCGAGCAGCGGGCGGGCGCCCAGCGGCAAGGCCGCAGTGGTCGCGGCCGGTGTCTTGCCTGTGCCGGCAGGTGCCTTGGCGGGGGTGGTTGCCGCCGGCGTGTTGGCCGCGGATGCCTTGGGCGGGGTGCTGCTGTCGCAGGCGGCGAGCAGCGGCAGGACGAGGAGCAGGGAGAGCGGCAAAAGGCGCATCGGCGAATCCGGTGTCGTTGCTATTGTCAGGGCATGGGTGCGCTGCCATTGCGGCGCGATTGTGCAGCGGAGCGAGCAAGTTTGGCCAAGCCGCAGATCTTTGTGGATGCGGATGCCTGTCCGGTCAAGGACGAGGTCCTGCGCGTCGCCGAACGGCACGCGGTGGTGACGACCTTCGTCGCCAATTTCGGCTTGCGCCCATCACGCGATCCGATGGTGCGCAACATCATGGTGCCGCAGGGCGCCGACGCCGCCGACGACTGGATCGTCGAACATGTCGAAGCCAACGATCTGGTGGTGACTTCGGATATCCCCCTGGCCGGCCGGGCGCTGAAGAAGGGCGCGGTCGTCCTCGGGCCGACCGGAAAACCCTTCACCGAGCAGTCGATCGGCATGGCGCTGGCGATGCGTGAACTCAACCAGCATCTGCGCGAGACCGGTGAGAGCAAGGGCTACAATGCCGGCTTCACCGCCCGGGATCGCTCCAGTTTCCTGCACGCCTTCGATGCCGCCGTGCAGCGCGCCAAGCGATCGGGGTGAGCATGGTGGAGCGACAGCCGGTCACCGTCGTGCTCGACCAGGTCGAGGACCTGTTCGCCGCCGCCAGCTTCGCACCGTTGCAGGGGCGCTTCGAGCCGCGCACCGGCATGGAGCAGCTGTTGGATGAGGTTGCAGTGCGGCGGTTTCGCCCGGGCGAAGCGCTGCACCTGCGCCTTGCGCTGCGGCAATCCACCGAGGCCGGCGACGACGCGATCAGGGCGGCGATCCGCGGCTATTGCGCGGCGGTGATCGACGATCGGCAGCTCGATCTCAAGCGCATCAGGAGGGCAGGGCGCAACGCCTTGCTGCTCGGGCTCGGCTTCCTCGCCGCCTGCATGGCGCTTTCGACGGCAGCCAACGCGGCGACGTTCCTGCCCGAGTTCGTGCGGCGGCTGTTCGGCGAGGGGCTGGTGATCGCCGGCTGGGTAGGATTGTGGCGCCCGATCGAGGTGATGCTGTTCGACACGCGCCCGCCGCAGCATGACATCCGGCTGCATCGCGCCATCGCGGCGGCGGAGATAGACGTTCTCAGAACCGCCTGAAGTCTGGGCTCTATGCCCTTGAATTAAGCAGAGAACTGCGCTTCAAACGGGCAGCGTTTTCCTGCCGGGTCTTTCTCAGTTGAGCCGCCTTCTCGATTTCATCCACCGGCACGAGCCGCGCGGCCAGGCCTTGTCGCACCTGAAGTCCGGGCTCGGCGCCGTTATTGCCATGACCCTGGTGGGTGGGTTGGCTGCCTGGACGGGATTACCGATGCTGTTGGCGCCGTTCGGCGCGACTGCGGTGCTGTTGTTCGGCCAGGCCGAGAGCACCCTGGCCCAGCCGGCCAATATTTTCGGCGGCTATCTGGTGGCGGCGGCGATCAGTGTGGTGATCTTCGCCGTGGCGCCCTCGGCATGGTGGGTCGCGACCATCGCCGTCGGACTGGTGATTGCGGCCATGCTGCTGCTCCGCGTCACCCATCCGCCCGCCGGCGCGGTGCCGCTGGTGGCGTTCTCGACCCACATGCCGATGGAGACGCTGTTTCTCGTCGTGGTGGCCGGTGCCGCCTGCTTGGTCGGCGTGGCGGTGGTGCACCACCAGTTGCCGCCGCGGGTGACTTACCCGCGCCGCCCGACGCGGCCGGGCTGAGCCGCTTCCACCACCGACAGTCCGGTTTCGATGATCATCTCGATCTCGTCGCGCACCTTGTCGAGCACATCGTTGATCGCCGCCACGGCCTGGGCCGGATCGGCAGCGACGATCGCATCGGCGAGGTCTCGATGCGGCGGGAACGAGTCGAGGCCGAAATCGTCACGACCGAACGGCGACTCGCTGGAGCGCTCCAGCGCTTCATCCAGCTTGTGCAGGATCTCGCCGAACATCGGGTTGCCCGACGCCTCGTAGATGGCGCCATGGACCGCCGCATCGGCCTTGTGCCAGTTGCGGCGCGCCGCGACCTCGACCAGCAGGATGTCGCAGAGCCGCGAGATCTCCGCCCGCTGCGCCGCGGTGGCGTTGATCGTGGCCTTGCGCACCACCTCGTTCTCGAGCGCCCGGCGCACCTCGACCAGGCGAAGCAGTGCCTCGCCCTCGAAGCGGATCATCGTCGGCGCGAGCCCACGCGAGGTCCGCACCTTGGCCGAGAGATACGTGCCGTCGCCGCGCCGGCGGCGGATGATCCCGAGGCCTTCCCAGCGGTTCAGCGCCTCGCGGATGGTGGAGCGGCCGACGCCGAGCGTGGTGGCGAGCGAGACTTCCGGCGGCAGCCGGTCGCCCACGTTCAGTCCGGCCCGCTCGATCATTTCGGCAAGCGCGTCCAGCACGGCGACGCCGCGCGTCCGCGTCTCCAGCGGTTCGAGGTAGCTCAGTACTCCGTCCTCAGCCACGCCTGTTCCTCCCGGCCCAAAATGGCCGTGCCGGCACCACCATCACAATTCGACGGATTTGTCAGCCGTGCTGACGTGCCGGCTCCTTCTCGGCCTTGAGATCCAGCATCTCGGTCAAGGCGCCGATCAGAATGTCCATCTGCGCCTTCGAGTTGTAGCCCTGCACCGAAACCCGGACGATGTGGTGGTCCTGCCACTTGAACACCGGGATCTCGATCGAGTAGCGCGCCATCAGTTCCTTGGAGAACTCCGCCGGTTCGAACTCGGGGACCGGCATCGCCACCATCTGCGGCGCGCAGAACTCCGGGCTGCTGAGCGGCGCGAGGCCGGTCAGCGCCTGCAGGCGGCGCGCGGTTTCCTGGGCCAGCTCCCGACAATCGGCGGCGACGCGGGTCCAGTCATGGTCCTCGCGGAACTTGATCGCGGCGGGGACGCTCAGCCAGGCGGCCGGGTCGCGCGTGCCCTGCATCTCGAGCTCGTCGATGAACGGCGAATTGCCGAACGCGCCCTTGGCGTCGGGCAGTTTGGAATCGGCGGTCCAGCCGTGGCTGATCACCAGCGGGTTGATCAAGCCCTGCAGCTCCGGCCGCACATAAAGGAAGGCCGAGCCCTTGGGGGTCATCAGCCACTTGTGGCAGTTGCCCGAGTAGAAATCGACGCCCATGGCATCGAGGTGCAGCGGGATGTGCCCCGGCGTATGGGCCCCGTCGATCACCGTCCAGATGCCGCGCTTGCGCGCTTCGGCGATCGGCCGTTCGATCGGGAACACCAGTGCCGTCGGCGAGGTGATGTGACTGAGGAACAGCACCTTGGTGCGCTCGTTCATCGCCTCGACCAGCGTATTGGTGAACGCCGCTTCCGACACCAACGGCATCGGCACCTTGACGGTGACGATCTTGGCGCCGGTACGGCGCGCCACATAGGCCCAGGTCTTTTCCAGCGCCGAGTACTCGTGGTCGGTCGTCAGGATTTCGTCCCCGGCCTTCAGGTCGAGCGACTGGGCGACGATGTTGAGCCCCTCGGTGGCGTTGACGAGGCCGACAATATTCTCCGAGGTTGTGCCGAGGAACGCCGACAGCGCCACGCGCGGCACTTTGGTGCGCTCGCTGAGGTCGCGGCCGAGGAACGCCACCGGCTGCCGCTCGAGCTCGAGCTGCCAGGCCTGATAGGTCTCGAACACCGGGCGCGGGCAGGCGCCGAATGAGCCGTGGTTGAGGAAGACGACATCGTCCCTGAGGAGGAAGTGTCGCGCGAGATTGGAGGACAAGTCAGCGGCCTTTCAGTGTGGGATCGAGTGCATCGCGCAGGCCGTCGCCGAACAGCGTGGTGGCGAGCACGGTGATGGCGAGGGCTGCCGTGGGGAACACGGCCATGTGCCAGTAGAAGAACATGAAGTTGATGCCGACATTGATCATCTGGCCCCAGCTCGGGGTCGGAGGGGCAACACCGATGCCGAGGAAGCTGAGGCTGGCCTCCAGCATCATGGCCCCGGGCACCGACAAGACGAAGCCGACGATGATCGGCGACAGCGAGTTGGGGATGACGTGTCGACGCAGGATGTACCAGGGCGAGGCGCCGAGCGCCTGGGCAGCCCGCACGAACTCCTTCTCGCGGAAGGATTTCACCTGCGCGCGCACCAGCAGGCACACGCCGAACCAGCCGAACAGCGACGCGACGATGATGATGGTGAAGAAGCCGCCGCCGGCCAGGGCGCCCAGCAGCATGGCCGCCAGCAGCGGCGGCACCACCGAGAAGATCTCGATGATGCGCATAATGAACCAGTCGATGCGGCCGCCGAAATAGCCGGCGATAGCCCCGATCGGGATCCCGATCAGCAGGCTGCAAGTCGCTGCGGCAAAGCCGATCAGCAGCGACACGCGGGCGCCGTAGACGATACGGGTGAAGAAGTCGCGTCCCAGATCGTCCACGCCGAACCAGAATTCGGCCGACGGGAAGGCGAGCGATTGCGTCAGATAGAGCTGCGCATCCGGGGAGCTCTTGGTGAACAGCGGCGCGAAGATCGCCGCGAGAATGATGATCGCGAGGACAATGCCGCCGATCACCGCGGCCTTGTTGGCGGCGAAGCGCCGCCAGGCGAAGTAGGTCGGGCTGCGTTGGGTATGCGCTGGAGGGACAGCGAGCGCCCCGGTTTCGATATCGGTGGTCATTGCGCGTCATCTCCAAGGCGGATGCGCGGATTGAGCCACGCGTAGACGAGGTCGGAAATCAGGTAGGCGAAGCAGATGCCGATGGTGAACATCAGCACCAGCGCCATCTCGAGCGGGTAGTCGCGGTTGGTGATCGACGACACGAAATAACTGCCCAGACCCGGGATGCGGAACATCGCCTCGACGAAGATCGAGCCGGTGGCCGTGCCCATGAACATCGGCAGGAACACCGTGACCATCGGGATGGCAGAGTTGCGCAGCACATGCTGGAAGATGATCCGCCTTTCGCTCAGCCCCTTGGCCCGCAGCGCCGTGACGAACGGCCGGTTGAGCGTGTCGAGCATCGCCGAGCGCGTATAGCGGGCATAGGTGGCGAGCGGGATCGCGGCATAGGCAGCGATCGGCAGGATCCATCGCTCCGGCTTGCCCCAGCCGCTGGCGGGCAACCAGTTGAGCCAGACCGCAAAGATCAGGATCAGCAGCATCGAGATGACGAAGACCGGGATGGTGAGGCCGAGCACCGACAGCGTCGATGCGAGGTAGTCGATCCAGCTGTTGCGCTTGAGCGCCGCCGCCATGCCGATCAGGATGCCGAGCGCCGCGCCGATGATGACGCCGGAGCCGCCAAGGATCAGGCTGGGCAGCCAGGCCTGCTGCAGCAGGCTGATGACCGTCTCGCCCGGGGACTGGTAGGGGACGCCCCAATTGCCCTGCAGCACCCCCGCCATGTAGTTGACGTACTGCACCCACAGCGGCTGATCGAGACCAAGCCTGGCGTTGAGCTGGGCTTTCACCGCCTCGGACAGCGGCATGTCCTTTTCGGTGAACGGGCCGCCCGGCACCGCGTGCATCATCAGGAAGATGACGAGCGAAACGATGAAGAAGGTCACTGCGACCGAGAGCAGGCGCTTGATGAGATAGACGATCATGCCCGGACCTCCATCAGTTGGTTACGATAGCTTCGACGAGGTGGCCCGGGGCCACGCTGACGAGCTGCGGAAGATCGCCGGCCGTCGCTTCGGCCGCGAGGCTGGAGCGGGAGAGGCGCGGCATGCCGGCGGCGATGTCGTCGGCGGTGATGAACGAGCGCTGCCGGCGCTCCCTCGGATTGGTGACCGGGATCGCATCGAGCAGCGAGCGCGTATAGGGATGCCGCGGGTTGGCGAAGATGTTGGCCGTCGGCGCCTGTTCGACGACGCGGCCCTTGTACATCACCACCACGCTGTCGGTCAGCGAGCGGACGACGCTGAGGTCGTGGCTGATGAACAGCATGGAGAGGCCCATCTGCTGCTGCAGGTTCTTGAGCAGGCCGATGATCTGCGCCTTGACCGTGACGTCGAGCGCCGAGGTCGGCTCGTCCGCGACCAGCACCGAGGGGCCGAGGATCAGCGCCCGGGCGATGGCGACGCGCTGGCGCTGGCCGCCCGACAGCTCATGCGGGTAGCGGTTGCCGAAGCTGCGGTCCATACCGACCCGCTCGAGCCAGCTCAACGCTTCCTCGGTTTGCTCGCGCGAGCTCTTCACGCCGTGGATGTTGAGCGGCTCGGCGATGATCTGGCTCAGCGTCATCATCGGATCGAGCGCCGAATAGCTGTCCTGGAACACCACCTGCATGCGCCGGCGAAACGCCTTGAGGGCGCCGGTATCGAGCTTGGAAATGTCGGTGCCGTCGACGAGGATCTGCCCCGAAGTCGGCTCCAGGAGGCGCATCGCCATCATGCCGGTGGTCGATTTGCCCGAGCCGGACTCGCCGACGAGGCCGACGATCTTGTTGCGCGGCAGGACCAGGTTGACCCCGCGTACGGCCGGGAAGTCGACATAGGTCGAAAAGATCCGGCCGCGCCGCCGCAGCGCATAGACTTTGGACAGGTTGCGCAGCTCGAGGGCAGGGGCGATCGGCTCGCCGGTACCGGGCTCGGCCCGCCGGGACTCGCCGGCGCGGAGACTGGCCAGCAGCGACTGGGTATAGCTGTGCTTGGGGGTGTCGAAGATCTGGTCGACCGTGCCTTCTTCCATCACTCGGCCGCCATACATGACGACGACGCGATCGACCGTCTCGGCGACGACGCCGAGGTCGTGGGTGATCATGATCAGCGCCATGCCCATCTCGGCCTGCAGGCCCTTGATCAGCTGCAGGATCTGCGCCTGGATGGTGACGTCCAGCGCCGTGGTCGGCTCGTCCGCGATCAGCACCTTGGGTCGGCAGCTGAGCGCCATGGCGATCATCGCGCGCTGCAGCATGCCGCCGGAAAGCTGGTGCGGGTAGTAGTTCAGGATATCCTTGGCGTTCTTGATCTCGACCTTGAGCAGCAGCTGCTCGGCCTCCGCCAGCGCCGTTTCCTTGGAGACGTCGCGATGCGTGCGGATGGTTTCGACCATCTGGTGGCCGATGGTGAACACCGGATCGAATGTGGTGGCCGGATCCTGGAAGATCAGCGCGGCGACCTTGCCGCGCAGCGCCGCCATCTGCCGCGGCTTGGCCTTGAGCACGTCGACGCCATCGAGCTCGAGCCGGTCGGCCGTGATCGTCGCGGTATTGGGCAGTAGCCGCATCAGCGCCAGGCAGGACACGGACTTGCCCGAGCCGGACTCCCCGACAATGCCCAGGCTTTCGCCTTCGGCAAGCTGGATGTCGACGCCGCGCACGGCATCGATCTGGCCGCCATGCTGACGGAAGCTGACCTTCAGGCCCTTGATATTTACGAGAGTCATGCGCTGTTCCGAACTGGGTGCCCCCGGCCGGAGCCGGGAGCACTGGTTGTCTGCGGCTAGTTCTTGGTCAGGTGGGTGTAAACGTAGCCCGACCAGTTGGGGTAGAAGCCCTGCTTGTTGGGCGTCATGGCATCGCCGCCGAGCTTGTCGGAAACGACGTTCATGGTGACCGGGTGGGTCAGCGGCACGATCAGCCCCTGGTCGATCATCACCTGTTCGGCCTGCTCGTAGAGCTTCACGCGCTCGTCCCAGCTCGGAGCGGAGTCGGCCTGTTTCACCAGGTCGTCATAGGCTGCGATGTGGTAGGTGTGACGGCCGCCATTGTAGAACAGGCCATAGAAGTTCGACGGGTCGAGGTAGTCGTACTCATACGGCGACAGGTAGATGTTGTTCTTGCGGGCCAGCATGCCCTCCATCCAGTCCTTGCCCGGCATCATCTTGATGTTCATGGTGATGCCGAGGATGTCCTTGAACTGGGCCTGCAGGTACTGCGCCATCGGCGACAGAATGGCGCCGTTGTAGCCGCCTTCTTCGCGGAACCAGATCTCGATGTCAGGGAAACCCTTGCCATCCGGATAGCCGGCCTTGGCCATCAGTTCCTTCGCCTTGGCGGGGTCGAACACGGCCTGCTTGGCGACGTTCTCGCTGTACCCGGGAAAGCCCGGCGGCAGGATCGAGTGCGCCGGAATGGCGATGTCCTTGAGAACGGTCGACGTCAGTTCGTCGCGGTTGATGGCGTAGTAGAACGCGCGGCGGACATCGGCGTTGTCGAACGGAGCCTTCTCGAGGTCGAACGCGATATACTGGGTCGCGAACACCGGGTTGGTGTGGATCTGGTCGGCATACCGGCCGCGCATCATCGCGACCTGCCCGGTATTGAGTGAGGTCATGTCGACATCGCCGGCGAGGAAGGCGGGCACGCCCACTTCCGGCAGCCCGAGCGACGAGTCGAGCACGACTTCATCGATCTGCGGGATCCACGGTCCCTTGTAGTCCGGGTTCTTGGCCAGCGTGACGTTGTTGTTGGACTTCACCCACTCCTTGACCAGCCACGGCCCCGACGAAACGATGGTCTCGACATTGGTCGACCATTCCTCGCCATATTTGTCGAACTGGTGCTTGGGCACCGGGTACCACAGCGAGACGACGCTCGGCAGGTACGGCTTGGGCGCGTTGGTAGTGACTTCGAGCGTCTTGTCATCGACGGCCTTGAGGCCGAGGGTCGAGACGTCGGCCTTGCCGGCCGTTACGTCGTCCCAATTCTTGATGCCGCCCGCAAAGCTCCAGTACCAGGCGAAATCATAGCCAGTGGTGGCCGCATGCTGAAGGGCGAAGACGAAGTCCTCGGCGGTCAGCGGCTCGCCGTCGCTCCAGTTGAGCTCGGGGCGGATCTTGAACGTCCAGGTCAAGCCATCGGCCGACTGCGACCAGCTCTCCGCCGCGATCGGGGTGAGGTTGAAGTCCTTGTCGAAGGCGGTCAGGCCGATCTGGATCATGTCCGAGCCGGCGGCGCGGGCATAGACGGTCTTCATGTAATCCATGTACGTGGCCGTCGTGGACTGTCCGGGGACAGTCACGGTCTGGGCCAGCGCCGGCACGCCCATACCGGCGGCGAGCACTATCGTTCCTGCCAGTTTCAGCAGCAAATTCAACTCATTCTCCTCAAGTATTCATGCACGTAGGATCCAGTCGGCCAGAGGCGTGCACTCCTCGTTGCAGCGGCCGTTGGACAAATGTTGCGACACCCGACTGTGCTCCCGTCTCGGGGATGTCACAGCTCCTCTCGCGTCGCGGTACGACGCGCCGGGATTTGCTGCCCGATCGGCGTCGCAGCCCCGAAGGGCCAGAGACGTTCCCCGGCCTGGGCCGGGGAACGCGGCGTTTGGCTACTGCTTCACGCTGATGTGCGAGTAGAGGAAGTTACCGATACGCCCGAGCGGGGTGAAGCCGCGCGAGTTCGGCGTGACGCCGGGGCCGGTGATCTGATCGCTGACCGCGGCCGTGATGACCGGGTGCACCAGCGGCACGATGAGGCCCTGGTCGATCATCACCTGTTCGGCCTGCTCGTAGAGCTTCACGCGCTCTTCCCAGACCGGGTTCTTGTCGGCCTCGGCGACCAGCTTGTCGTACTCGGCTACATGGTAGCTGTGACGGCCACCATTGTAGAACAGGCCATAGAAGTTCAACGGATCGAGATAGTCGTACTCATAGGGCGCAAGATAGATGTTGTTCTTGCGGGCGAGCATGCCCTCCATCCAGTCCTTGCCCGGCATCACCTTGATATTCATGGTGATT